>Ga0180434_10002706_pt1 | contig 23226 bp, 32 predicted proteins | sample SS_ome_7_FD_132453 | JGI IMG/M metagenome (GOLD analysis project Ga0180434, IMG submission 132453) | Hypersaline lake sediment archaeal communities from the Salton Sea, California, USA - SS_1_D_2 metaG | ecosystem: Environmental > Aquatic > Non-marine Saline and Alkaline > Hypersaline >...
GAGGCCTCCGTCGGCAATGTGGCGACGAGCGGAGAGAACGAGACATATATCGACGTTGACGTTGGCGGGACAATAACGGCCGAGGCAAGAGAGACATATATCTTCGCCAACGTGACCGTGACGGGCAAAATCACCGTAAATACTGTTCCCGACGATTCGTTCTACGTGGACAGCGGTTATACGTTGACCGCCAACGGGGGAATGGACCTGACGGGCAAACTTACGCTGTTGGAGTCCGGCACGACGATAGACTCGCCTTCCCCCATCAAGGTGACGGGGGACGCGATTGTAGACTTCGGCGCCCAGAATACCACGATTCAGGGCGGATTCGATTGCAACGGACAGACCGTGACCACGAGGTTTACCGGCGGCGCTCCGACGCTGCAACTGGACGTGGGTGATGGGGCCGGAGGCACGGGTCAACTCGACCTCTCAAGCGGCGACTGGACGGACGTGCAGGTCAACTCCGCCGCCGGGTGCGACCAGACGCTGCAGGCCGCGATGAGCGTCTACGGCCTGGACCTCACCGGCGGCGGAACGGCCCTGGATGTGAACTCCAAGACCATCACGGTCGCGGGCGGCGGACTCAAGGGCGACGGCAGCATCAACATCACAAACGGCGGCAACGTGTACCTGACGGCGACGTGCGATTTCCAGATCAAAGAGGGGTCCTGGAACACCGGCACGTTCGACCTCGCCTCCGGCATCACCGTGACGGTCCTCGGCAACTCCTACTTCCTCGGCGGCCTGTCGGGGTCGGGCACGCTGGACCTGGACGGGAACAGGGTGCTTATCCGACCTGCAGGCGGAAATTACATCGGCGGCGACCTCATCTTCGCGGACACGACGGGCGGCGGGAGGTTGCAGATAAACGGCCAGGACTGGACGGCCGCCGCCTCCCAGGCGTCGCACGTGAATCTGGGGGCCAATACGGACCTTGGGTTCTACCAGCAATCGAACGGTCAGACGGCCAAGTTTCCCGGCGGCATCACCTGCCGGGACCTCGTTTTCGAGACCACGGCGGCGGCCTACACGGCGGACATGGCCGGCGGGAACCTGACCGCCAGCGGCGACGTGCTGTTCGACGAGAACGCCGGGAGCCTCTCGCTCGGCGAAGGGTCGCATACCATCGGCGGGGACATCAAGCGGAACACCGGCGACGAGACGGGGTGCAGCCTGGACGTGGAATCCAGCACGGTCCGCGTGGCGGGGAACGTGACCCTGTCGTTCGCCGCGACGAGCGGGACGGTGGATTTCGGCGAAGGGGCCGTCATCGTCACCGCCACCGGCAAGACCGTGGACGGAACGAGCGCCGCGACGGTGGTCTCCGGCGGCGGCGTCATCATCGACGACGCCAATGCCACGCCCGTCGTCGTCAAGAACCTTGATACGACCGACACGCTCATCGTCGTCAACGGCACCCTCGGCGCGGGGGCCGACGCCAACGGCGCAGGCGTCGAGCGGCAGGTCACCGGTGGCATGGCCATGATGGGAATGGGGTTTTGAGTTAGGATTAATCACAATGGCCTGGCCCACCGAAAGCGGAAGCATCGTCACACCGTTGCGGCCGGAGCGGCGCGGGCGGCGGAGGCGCGCCCGCAGCCGGCTGCTCGGCCCGCCCCCCGGCCTGGATGGGCGCGTTCGGTCGCCGGGTTCCTCGCCCCGGCCCGCCGCCGCGCGGGCCGACGCCCTTCGCGCGAAGATCGCCGGGACGGAATCCCCCTCGCTCCGCGTCGTCGGGGCCCTGGCGGGCGTCGTCCCGCTCCTGGCCTCCGGCGCCTGCGGACGCGGCACGGCCCGACTCCGGACCGACGGCGAAAGCGGCGTGGCGTTTCGCGCTCCCGGCTCGGACGTCTATGGCCCGGCCGCGGCCGTGGCCGCCGACGGCACCTATCTCCTGGAGGATGGCGAGGACCGCGACAAGTACCTCCGCGTGGCGGTGCATACCGATTACCTGCCGGAGGCCGCGGCCGAGGCCCTGGTCCTCCTGGAGGACCGGTACGCCAACCACGTGGGACGGGACGACGTCAGCGCGGCCGAGGCCGAGGCCGGGCACGTCGAATCCTGGACCGTCACGCTCGAAAACGTGTCGGCCTCGATCCTCACACGTGTCGTGGCCTGGATCGTCGAAACCCAGGACCTCCAGATCAGCGACGACGGCGCGACGTGGGTCCGGCCGACCGACGAGGCCCACGGCCTCGTCCTGGGGTCGATCGCGCCCGGCCAGACCGATGTGCTGCATCTCCGCCGGTCGACGCCTGCAGGGGCGCCGTCCAGCCCGAATCTTCTGAACCGCGTAGCCGTCGCGTTCGACGGCCTCTAACAACGGAAAGGAACGTCTCATGGGCCTGCATTACGTCATCCCCTTCAGCGACGTGGCCACCGGGGCCGTCGCCGACACCTTCAAGACCCTCGCCGCCGCCCAGGCGGGCGACACGGCCGGGTACCGGTTTCGTCTTCGGCGGCTGGCCGTCGGCCCGGCCGACGGCGCGCCGCTCGACAAGACGGTCTCGCTCCAGTTGAAGCGGATCGACGACGTCTCCGCCGGTGGTGCCGGCACGAAGACCAGCGTCACACCGGAGCCGAAGGACTCGCTGCAGCGGGCGGCCGTCTGCACGGGCGGCGAAAACTACACCGCCGAGCCGACCACCTACAACAGCGAACGGCTATGGGAGATCGGCCTCAACGCCCGCGCCTCGGTGATCAAGGAATGGGATCCTGAGGACGCGCCCGTCGCCAACCGCGACCAGCTGATCGGCCTGTTGGCAGCGCCCCAGAGCGCCGACGCGATCACGCTGAGCGGCTCGCTGGAGATCGAGGAGTTTTGAGCCTGTGGCCTGGCCCTCGGAAGCCGGAGCCGTCCTCGGCCTCGTCGCCGCGCCGCGGCGGCGCACCGTTCCGCCGCGCCGCCGGAGCCGCGTGGTGCAGGTCCACGGCCGCGGCCGTTTCTACAAGGTCCTCCGCGGCCGATACCGCATCTTCGGCGAGGCCGTGTACCGTTTCTTCCGGAGCCGGGACGGGCCGCCGGCGGAGGGCGATCCCCCCTGGACGACGTCCGGCTCCCTGCCGCACGAACCGGCCGACACGTTCGCCGACGGCACGTGGTATCTGGCCGTCTCGTATTTCAACGGGGTCTTCGACTCGGGGTTCCTGGCGATCGGCGAGGACGGGGCGACCTACAGGCGTCTCGACGTGTCGGGCGGGGCCGAGGAGACGAGTCCGCCGGCCGACCCCCTGGACGTGCGTCTGGAACCCCGCGCCGGCGGCATCGTCCGCGTCCACGCCGTCTGTGCCCGTCCCTCCTCGGATCCGCCGGTCGACTGGGCGATCGGCTACACGACCGACGGCTCGACGCCGCCGGCGGACGCGCCGGACGTGACCGAAGCGATGGCCGGCCGCGTGGCCGTGCTCCGCTACGATCTGCCCGCCCAGGGCGACGGGACGACGATCACGGTCCGCGTGCAGACGCGGCGGAACGACGGCACAAACGAGGTGCCGGACTGGACCTATTCGGACGGGGTCGATCCAAAGGTCGCCTGCGCCGACGCCGCCGGCCCCGACGCTCCGGAAACCCTCACGGCCTGGCCCGGCCGATTGGAGTGACCCATGGCGGGGACGACCGTCCACGGCGGAACCGGCCCGAACGTCCGCGAGACGCCCGCGGGCCTCGTCTACGTCAAGGCGACCTGGTCCGACGACTGGGAGTTGCGGACGGACCTGGATCTGGTGGAGGTCTATCGGGCGACGGGCGGCCAGGACCTCAGCCGGGCCGTCGTCCGCGGCCGGTACGGCCGGGTCCTGCCCGTCGGGCAGACCGCCTTCGAGACGCCCGACGCCGAGGACCTGGCACGGCGGTGGGTACGGGTGGACCTGGCTGGCCGGGAGGGGGCGGCGACCGTCTTCGTCGGCCGGATCTCGAGCGAGGCCCGCGGGATGCACTTCAGGGAGGACCGGGCGAGCGGCGTCCAGGACTGGGTCGCCTACGGCGGTCTTCAGATCCTGCGGAAGGCCCATCTCGATACGGTCGGCTGGTACCGCGACGGCGCCGTGTTGAACCTCGACTGGGGACCGAACTTCAACGCCTCCACGGGCGGCCGGCCCGCGGGGAATTATAGATTTTTCCCCGGCCACTGGCTGTTCGGCGGCACGGACCTCTGGACGCGCGAGACTATGGCCTTGTACGTGCTCGCGAGGATCGGTGAGGCCGGTGGTCCGGTCTGGACGCTGGCCGGCGATCTGCGGTGGCTCGAAGACGCGACCGACGAGGTTCCGGTCCGGCCGGGCGAGACGGCGGCCGAGGTCCTCCGGCGGATCATCGATCCGCAGCGGGGCGTCGACTTCTTCGTCGAGCCGACCGACGCAGGCTTTGAGGTCCGGGTGTATTCCCTCTATTCCGAAGCCGTCAGCTTCGGGGAGACCCCCACGGTTACCCTGACCCCAAGTCACGATGCTGTGCGGTTCAATCTGACCACACCGGGCGCCGCCGCCGCCTCGTCGGTCAAGGTCGTGCGAACCTGGGATCACAGGTACGCCCGGATTCGCGTCGTCGGCGAACGGATCGTGCGGGCCATCACCTTGACGCTTGACGTCGAACCCCAGACCCTCGAGGCCGGCTGGTCGGACGCCCTGGAGGCCGAGTACAAGGCGGCGCTCGGCGACGACGCCCAGGAAAACGACGCCTTCCGCCGGAGCGAAACGTTCCGCGACGTGTACCAGACCTTCCGGGTGAAAACGGACACGATGGACTGCCGCGCCCCGAAACTGAGCGCCGAGGGCGAGGTGCAGATAGGCGAATACGAGGACGAGGCCCAGACGGCGATCCGCGAGACACTCCCCTGGCTCCCCCTCTATACGGGCGTCGATTACACCGTCGCGGACCCCGCCGCCCCGGACGAGACGGCCGGCCTCCTGAAACCCCTCGTCTGGATCTACCGGGTGGAGCCGGCTCCGGGCGTCTGGATCCCGGCCGACAAGGCGGGCGTCGGCGTCTCGGTCCTGGAGACGGACTGGGGCTTTCACCTGTCGACCCGCCCGAACCACCTCCTGGCCGGCGTGCTGGACTGGCAGGGCGCGGCGAATTCGATGCACCGGCCCCGTTACAACTGGCGGGCGACGATGGCGACGCTCGCCTTCCGGACCGACCACCGCCTCGCCCTCGAGCACGTCGTGGACCCGGACGACGCGACGGGCGAGGTCCTCGAGGTCCACGTGCCGGGCGCCGAGTGCTGGGTGGTCGACCCGAACGTCTACGTCCGGGTGGACCAGACGGAGGACGGCGACCAGGTCGTGCGGCGGACGCCGGCCCAGGTGATCGTCCGAAACGACGCGCCCCGCCTGGCAGCGGTGATGGCCGGCCTCATCGCCCGGTACGGCCGGCCGCGGAGCCGAGCCCACTGCGTCTTCCACGACATGGGTCCGTGGACTCAGTGTCTCGGCAAGATGCTGACGGCGATCGAGAGTCCGAACGGCGGTCTCGTCAGCGTCGGCGGGCCCGTCACGAGCGTCCGCCTCTCGGCCTACCCCGAACCGCGGACCGAACTCAAGGCGGGGTTCGCCCTATGAATGGTCACGTGCACCGCGACGTTCACCTGCCCGCTATCGATCCGGGCGACTGGCCATGCTGGGCCGAAGTCACCGGCCTCGCCCAGGACGGCGACGACTGGGGCTATGCCTGGGAGGAGCGGGTCGGGGACGGCGAGGGGGGCTGGGTGGCGCCCCAACCGGGCAGCCCGCGGACGTCCGGCCAATGCGGAATCGCCTGGCCCGTCGACGGGCATCCCGTACTCGCCTCCGGGACTATCGTCCGCATACACCGGATCGCCCAGACGACAGGCCACGACCGGCTCGTCGCCGTCGCACCTCGATGGCACCCGTTCATGGTCTTGCTGACGAAAGACGGCGGATCGGCCGGCAGCGACGCGGCGACGTGCAGTTTCACCTATACCGTCAAGAGTCTCCAGGAACACGAACTGGCCACGGGTAAGACTCCGAAACGGCCGCGGCTGACAAACGTGGAGTACGAACAGCCGTCGGCCGACTCGCCGGGTCTGGCGTACTACGACGCCGACGGCAACCTCCAACTCTACGAAGCCGTCGAGGAGTTCCCGAAGGAGACAACCTGCCCGTGACGGACGGCAAGATACAGATCTACGAGGGGAAGGTGCTGGCGGACGCCGGCCGGGTTGCCACGGCGGACGAGTGCTGCTGCGGCGAGCCCTGCTCGGATTGCTGCGATGACGAGGTCACTCAGGACGACGCGGTAATTACCCTTGCGGGTGCCTGCGACCCAGACTGTCCAGAGGACCTCGGTGACTGGTGCTGCGACGACTGGTATGAGGGTACTTATGATGGCAACACGGGTTGCCAGGCAGTCAAAGATCCACTGACTCTAGAGGCTGTAGGCTGCAAATGGGTCTGGAGTTTGGACGCGACTGGGGCTCTCCTATTCGTCTATTACGATTTGGCCAGCGGGACGTGGTGCGCCATGTTGGTGTGCGAGGATATCGATAGATGGTTCGGCGGGGCCGATTGTCCGTTAAACGAGGAGAGCGGAGATGACGCCGAATCCGTAACCGGCATCAGTTGCGACCCGGAGACCCACAAACTCAGCGGGACGTTTACTATCACCGGCCAGGACGAGTGTGCAGGCTGCACGGCTACGGTGACCATTGGATGAGACGATTTACGAAAACCGCGCATTGTAGGAGCGGCGTCCACTGCCGCACCTGCCGCGACCGCGAGGGTGGCCGCCGGTGGCGGCGGAGCATCGCGGCGCATTTCGAGGTGCCGGGCGGCATCGCGGATTTCCCGTGCCCGCGCGGCCGACCCTGGGGCTGGCGGCCGCCGGACCGGGGCCTCGGCGACACCGTCGAGCGGGTGCTGTCCGCCATGGGGGTCGGCCCGGCCTACAAGCGGTTGCACCGGCGGCTGACCGGCCGACCGTGCGGATGCGCCAAGCGGCGCGATAAACTGAACCGGCTCATGCCCTATCCGCGCGACGACTGATTGCGATGGCCCCTTCAACCCCCTCGGGAAGCAGCCTGGATTTCTGGATGCAAATCGTAGTTTCTGGGCGGAAAACGCGGAAAACTTTTTTGGATTCCCTGAATTTTTCCCCTTGACAATGCCGCCGATATAGGGTATTATACAGGTGGAGGATGAGAAATGACAACGGCACACGCACACGCGGATCGGGGCGGGCGGGCGGCGGCAGCCGCCCACTCCATCCTCCCCCGCCCCGACCGTACAGAGGAGGATGGAACGATGACGACGCACGACGAGAAGGGCGAGGTTGAGGTCTTCGAGGGCGAAGTCCAGCAACAGTTGAACACCATGGCAGACCTGGTCGACGGCAAAGCCTGGGGCGTGAAGTACGGGAAGCCGCGCATCTACATGCCGAGCATGCGCGACCGCAAAGTGTATTTTGCCTTCCAGGATTACCCCACGGGCGACGACAAGAACCTGCTGGGCGGTGCGTGTCTTTTGATTCGCATCGAAGACTGCGGCCAGCATCCCAACTGGTACAAGTCGCAGAAGGATAAGATCTTCCGCCGCCTATATCGCGAGAGCCTCGCCCTGCAGGCGTGGAGCGAAGCGTCGCCGGAACTGGCCCGGCGGATCATGACGCTGGAGCGCGACGCCATCACCGCCTCGGTTATCGATGAGGTCGGCGGTCACCTCGTAAATGGGCGGGTCGACGAAGCCGAGGCCAGGATCGCCGCCCTCGAATCTGAGACCGATGGCAAGGAGGTATAACGGTGGCCGGCATCACCTGGTGGACGGCCCGGCGCATGGCCTACGTCAGCCGCCTGGCGGCCGAGGGCTACACCACGGCCGAGATAGCCAAGCAGGTCAGCCGTCGCTACCGCCGCCGCGTCTCGGCCCGGGCCGTCCGCCACGTCTGCCGGCGCCACGGCATCACACTCCGCTACGGCCGGGGCGATGCCCGCTGGCGGCCGGATTCATGAGGAGACCAGCGATGCGATTTCCGATCACGTGGACGGCGGTTCTGGCGCTTGCCCTCGCTTCGCTCCCGGCGTCGGGGGCGATTGGGCTGAACGGGGACGTCCTGGTCGACCTGCCCGACGAAGGGCCGGTCCCGCTTCGCCGTCTCGCCTCGGCCCCACCCGCGCCCGAGGCTTACGAGGTCCTCATCGAGCGGATGCCCGACGGACCGGTTCCCCTGGGCGGCGGCGTCATCTGGAGTTCCGACTTTCCCCTCCGACGACGGCGCGGCCGTTATCCGCCGGGCGGAGAGGACGAGGCCTTCGATCGGCTCCTCGAAAAGACGGATCCGGCGTATTGGCGGCAGCAGACCGCAGGCCTCCCGGGGGTCGAAGCCGACGTCGTCGGTGGGGTCCTCGGTTACACGGCGCGCCTCGTGCGCTTCGTCGCCCGCTTGCCACGCGACGACCGGTGGGCGGCCCGGCGCCTCAGGGCCCTGAAAGCCCTGAAGAGACTGGAGAACGTCGATGGGGCAACCGCGGCATTGCGCCGACGTTGGCACGATTACGAGGCGGGCCGGCCGAAGGTGGATGGGGGCCTGGCGGAAGCCCTCGCGGTCGGAACGGTCGCCCGGGTCCATCGGGATCCGCCCTGGGCCTGGGCACGGTTCGCGATCCCCGCTGCCGGGGACCTGCCGCAGACGACGGCCCTACTCGTCGGCCCGGCGTCCGGACCGTGCCGGCTTCGCCCCGGCCGGCTGCTCGTGGGCGGGCTGCTCGCCGGCCGGTGGAATCCCGAGGCCGACTCGAATCCGCGGCCGACTCGCGAGATCGGCACGACCGAAGGCCGCAAGTGGGTCTACACCCCCGAGACCCTGCGTGACTGGGCAGAGCATTCCGTTCCCGCCCTTCTGGTCGTCCTCTGCGCGCCGCGCTAACCGATCCGGCTCGCCACCGTTTCGGCGAGCCGCCGGTCGAGTTCTCCGTAGTGTGCGGTGACCGAGACGCTCCGGTGCCCGAGCGCCGCCCGCGCCGCCTCCAGGCCGCCCGCTCTTGCCGCCCGCATCTTGAACGTGTGGCGGATCTGGTGGGGCGTCCAGCGGGCGACGCCCGCCTTTTCGCACGCCCGCGCAATCGCCCGCCGATACGAGCAGACGGAATACTGCCGGCCGGGTCGATGTCTTGGCCGCTGGGCCGGCCGTTTGTGGTTGCCGACGCCGCCCCGCGCTTTCCGCTCGGCCACGAGCGCTGCGCGCCACGCCCTCTCCGCCTCGATCGGCTGAAAGAGCGGCGCTTCCGGCTCCGCCGGCCGGAGCCAGGGAGCAAGGGCGTCCTGAGCCCGGGGACCGAGGACGATGACCCGGTCGTGACCCCGCCAGGCGGTCTTGTGCGAGGCCGGCCGATAGAGCCAGGACCGGCCCGACCGGTCCACGTTTGAGGTCCGCATCCGGACCACCTCGCCAGGCCGCATGCCGGTGTGCCACTGAAGCCGAATCATCGCCCAGACCTGGGCGGAGACGTGGGGCCGGACCGCCGCCACGTCGGACCAGGCGACGGGCCGGCGAGGTTCGGTCTCCCGGCCGCCCCGGCCCCGGCGCAGGCCCTCGACGGTTCGGAGACGATGCCAGAGATCGGCGCCAATCAATTCGTTCGAGGCCGCCCAGCGAAAGGCCCGGACGATGATGCGAATACGCGCGTTGATCGTCCGGCGGGCCAGCCCCCCCCGGATCATTGACTGACGCACGGCCTTCAGCCGCCGCGGCCCGAAGTCCGCAAGCGGCAAGTCGCCGTACAGCGTTTGAAGATACTGCAGGGCGGCCTTGACGGCGTGCACCTGGGAAGTCGGCCGGCCGTCGCGGCGATAGTACCGCTCGGCGTGACGCGTGTAGGCGGCGATGAGTTCGGTTACGAAGCGGAGGCTAATCTCCGTGGGGGCCGAGGCGGCGAGCCATTCGCCGATGAGCCGGTGGTAGGCGGCTTGGGCCTCCGGTGTGCCGTACTTGCCGAGATAATGGTCACGGCCGTCGAGCCGCACCACGGCCTGGCCGGAGGCCTTGTGCCGGCAGAGACTGGGAACAGATCGCGGACGCGCCATCGCGCAGGACCCCCTCGGCTGCACTTCGCCGCCGGACGACCGGTATCTCCGTACCGCTCCGTAGTTACGATCGGGCCAATTGGCTGCAGGGACCCAAAAAGAGCAGAAGCAAAAGACAAATTAATATCACGATAAGCAGATTGTGAATCCTGCGAAGATGGACGGTGACGGCGAAGAGCCCGCGTTCCATCGGAGACTCGGGATCCTGTCTCTTCGGTTCGTCGGCGGTCATGTCGTGTTCTCCAAATCGTCGCGGGACGTCGCCTGCCCGGAAACCGTCGGCCAAACGCGGATCTCCACGACCGCGCCCTCGATTTCCAGGCGCACCCGCCGGGCTTCAGCCCGATTCTCGTTCAATTCATGCTCGTCCATCCGGCCGCTATACAGGGCCTCCACGGCCACGCCCAGAATCCGGGCGATCTTGACGACCACCTCGTGCGGCGGCACGTGCTTGTCGTGGCACCAGCCGTTGACGCTGCTGGGGCTACGTCGGCCGAGCCGGCGGGCGAGTTCGCTCTGGCTGATCTTTCGTCGGGCCAGGCAGATCCGCAAGTTTTCCCCAAACCGGGTCATCGGCTAACCCTTCGGCAGAAAAGGGGTTAGAACCCCACTCAAAGAACTTTCCCCATTCCGGTTTTTTCTGTTGACACTCCCGATAGAACGTCGATAATTCCCATGTGAGCGAGGAGGTTCCCGTGCCACCGGGCATTACGAGCATTCCCAGGCAGACGCGCGCGGCGGTCCCCGATCCCGTCTCGGGACGCACCCCGTCCCAGGGGCCCGGTGGCAACCGCACGGTCGGGGACCGTCGCCCGTTTGCCTATCTCCCTCGATATTGTTCCCCCCGTAGTTTACGGAAAAACCCCTGTGTGCTTTGCTCGTTCGTCGCGGCCTCTCATCCCGACGGCTACGGCTCCTATCAGTGGTCGGGGCGGCGGGATTCGAACCCGCGACCTCGTGCTCCCAAACGCGCAGTTACCTCAATAGCGCATTCCCAGAGCGGTCCTGCCGCACTTTTGCGACTGGCGTGCAAAGTGCCCGGTGGCAAGCTTTTAAATATACACCAAATCCGGCAAAAGTCAAGCTCTGTCGTCACGGGAGGCTGACCGTGCTGCTCGCCATCTCCGTCCTGGCCGGCTGCGCCGTGGTGGTCTCGACCTGGCTGTATGTCCGCCGGCCGCGGTGGGGGGCGACGGTCGGCCTGCTCGGCCAGGTCCCCTGGGCGGCGCTCATCCTGCTGACCGGCGCGTGGGGACTGATCCTTTCCTGGATTCCCATGACCGTCGTGCACGCATGGAATCTCGTGCACCTCTGCCGGGGCGGGACGATACGAAATGGGGTCTCGGCCGGCGACGCCCAGGCGTTCTACCGGTTTCGCCGCCGCTGCCTGGACCAGCCGTCTCTGAATTGACCGAGGAGACCAGACATGACCCCTGCGACCAAACGGCGCCGCGCGGGATCCCCTGCCATTCGGCAGGTCCGGGTCAGATACTGCCGGCTGCACGACGAAATACGCGACCTGGCCCAGGAAGCGGTACGTCTCGGAGTGCCCGAGGCCGGGGTGCTCCTCGAGGTCGAACGACGGATGGGGCAGGCAAAGACCGATTAGGAGATTCCCATGCGCGCATTTGGAGCCGTGAACGTCCTCGTCGCCCATCACCTCCCCCAACACGTCGAAATGGCGATTGAACGCCGCCACGCCGACGGCCGCGAAACCCGCAGCGCCGTCCACCATCCCATCGAACCGCAGACCGACTGGCGGCAGGCGCTGGGGCTGGCGCTGGCCGATCTGCTGGGCGCCGACGACGTGGCGCCCCAGGGCCTGGTGATCCTCGCGCACGCCGCCTCTGCGCTTCATGATACCGGACAGCCGATGCCTCAAGGCATGACCGCCGCCGTGCGGGACTTCTTGGCGGCGGAGGCCGCGTTCGTCCGGGCAATGGCCGCCGCCGAAAAGGGAGATGCTTCGTGACCCGCGCCGAAGCCGAATTTCTGTGGCACCTGATCCTGCTGGTGGGCGCTCTGGCGTTTTGCGTCCTGCTCATTTACCTCATCGAAGGCCGCGCCGACGGCGCCGATCCCGGCCACGATCCCGCCCAGCGTCTTCGGGCGCTGTACGATGCGCTGCACCGGGTCGAAGCGTCCGGCCGCCCCGCCCCTCCCCCCGGCGACGGCGGTCGGGCCCTCGGCCCCTACCAGATCTGGAAGGTCTATTGGATTGACGCTCTGGCCCACGCCCCGGAACTCGGCGGCACCTACGCCGACGTCCGCAGCAAAGGTTACGCCGAGTGGATCATGCTCGCCTACTGGCTCCGCTGGTGTCCCGGCGCCCTGGAGCGGATGGATCTCGAGCGGCTGGCCGTCGTCCATCACCTGGGCGGGCCGAACCCGGATCGCGACCCGGCCGAGGCCCGGCGCTATTGGGCCAAAGTGCAAGAGGCCCTCGCCGCACAGGACGGAAAAGCAGAGTAAAAGGGGAACGCGTGATGCAGACCACGGCGACTTCCACCGGCGGCCGGATCCCCCTCGCCTCCGGGGCGCGGCTGTCGGTGCCGACCCCCAACCCGGCCGAGATACGCATCGAGGACGTCGCCTACGGCCTGGCCGGCCAGTACCGCTGGGGCGGCCACAGCCGGCCGCGGGTCACCGTCGCCGAGCACTGCATCCTGGTCGAACGGCTGGCGGCCGTCCACGACATGGACGTCCGCTTGCGGCGGCTCGCGCTGCTGCACGACGCCGCCGAGGGCCTCGGTCTCGGCGACTGTCTGACGCCCGTCAAGGCCCTCCTTCCCGGCTACCGGATGCTGGAGGACCGATTTCTGGACGCCGTCTGGAAGGCCGTCGGCCTAGACCCGCCGACCGCTGCGGAGGCCGAAATTCTGAAGGCCCTGGATCGCGTCGCCGGCTCGACCGAACGGCGTGATCTTTTCGCCGACGCCCGCGATCCCGCGTGGGGAAACGTCGCCCAGGCGCACCCGGATCTCCGCGTCGCCGGGTGGCCGCCGCACGTGGCGGAAGCCCGGTACCTGGAGGCCTGGCGGCGGCTGCAGGCCCCGCAAACATCATGACCCGACGCGACGCCAATCCGCTCGAACCGCACCTGCTGCCCGCCGCCCGGGCGCTCTATCATCTCGCCAAGAACGAATGCCGCGGCGAGAAGGCCGCCCGGTCCAAGGCCCGACTTCGGCAGGACCTGGCGGCGCGCGGCCACCGGATCTCCGCCCGCGATCTGGACGATGTGGTCCGCTTCGTCCGCAACCGGGCCGATACGTTTCTCGTGACCACCGGCGCCGGCGTCTTCTGGGCCACCAGCTACGACGAACTGCTCAAGGCCGACCGATACCTGACGAGCCGGTTCGACGATCTGAGGACCGGGCACAACGCCGTTCAGCGGAAGATGCGCCGGTGGCGGAGCCGGCCGACGGACAAGGCCGTCCCCGCCAGCCGGCTGCCGCGCGAGGGCGCGGTCCGCCAGGAACTCCTGATCGCGGGCACGTGAGAGGAGAAATCCATGCCGATCGGAACCGAACCCTACGGCAGGCGACGTCTGGATGCGCTGTTCCGCTGCGACCTGGACGAATTGCGAGGCCTCGCGGCCCGGTGCCGGCGGATGGCCGACCGCCAAGGTCGGCCCGAGACCGAGAGCCTCCGCCAGGTGGAGGAGATCCTCGACCGCCTCCAGGTCCTCGCCGCCGCCGAGAAGGGAGGTCCTTCGTGACCCGCCGCAAGCGCAAGACTCCGCCGTGGAAGGCCGTCCGGGACCTTCCGAATCTCATCGGACCCGACCGGCCGTCCGTCGCCGAGGACGAGACGAAGAGCCTGGCGGTCGCCGACGCCGTCGACCCCGACGCCCGCCGCATGGCCCAATGGCTCGTCGACACGCTCGACGATCACGCCCACCTCCGCGCCGCCCGGATCGCCCTCCTGTTTCGCACCGGCGCCAAGCCGAACGCCGACGGCCAGGTCCGGACCGGCAAGGCCAAGAAGGCCGCCCTGCTCCATCGGCTCGGCTTCGAGAACGCCGACTTCCTCGTCACGCTGAACGCCGACGCGTGGCCGGACTACTCCCTGCGCCAGCGCCTGGCGCTTCTGGACCACGAACTGACGCACTGCGCCGTCTCCGTCGCCGGCAAGTACGTCGAGCGGGGGAACGTCCCCGCCTTCGAGGCCAGCCTGGAGGACGACCACGTCGAGACGCATCCGGACGTCGAGGACGAGGACGGCCGGATCCTGATCCGCTACGTCAAACGTCGGAAGCCCGGCGGCCCTCCCCTATGCCGGGTCCGCAAACACGACGTCGAGGAGTTCGTCGCCGTCGCCCGCCGGTGGGGCGCCGCCGCCGACCGCGGACGCGGCCTCGTGGACTTGATGAACCCGCCCGACGAGGGGCAACTGCTCATGGAGTTCGATTAGGAGACCCCGGCGGCCGACGCGGCCGCCGACACGAATCCCCGGAAAGGAGAAGCGATGAATACCTGGCACGTCACATTGACGTTCACGGATCCGCTGCTCGGAACCGCCAGCGCGGACCCGGAGATTTATCGGCGGTTCATCCAGAGCAAGGCCCCCGACCCTCCCGATGGCGGGGACGTTGAAGACGAGGCGGCGGCCTTGCCCGATCCACGGGAGGAATACGAAAGGACCGTTACGGTCTTCCCCCGCGCCGACGACGGCCGGCCCTTCCTCCACGATTACCAGATCAAGGGCTTCTTCAAGGACGCCGCGAGCATGCTGGGGCGGACCCGGACCGAACCGTCCGCCGATCTCCGGGCCTTCAAGAAGGTGATCGACGGCCTCGTCTTCGTCACGCCCCGGCGGCTGCCGCTTGCGCTCCCGGAAGGCGGGGAGGTTCAGATCCTGGAACGGCCGCTCCGGGCTTCCACGGCCCAGGGCGAACGGGTGGCCCTGGCGGCGAGCGAGTCCGTGCCGCCGGGCACGACGCTCGCCTTCGACCTGACCTGGTTCGACCTGAAAAAGCCCAAGAACGGATCCGCCATCGATCTCGGCGAACTCCTCGAGGACTGGCTCCAGTACGGCCGGCTTCGCGGCCTCGGCCAGTGGCGGAACAGCGGGAAGGGCCGGTTCGCCTACGCCATCAAAACGGGCTCGGAGTCGGCCTCCGCGTAAGGCAACAGCGCGGCCAGGCGGAGCTGGGCTCCGAGCCGCAAAGCAAAGGCAGTGCGTCGCGACGCAAAGCACGGCAAAGGCGGTGCGGTGCTGTGCGTAGCAAAGGCACGGCGGCGCGGAGCGGGGCAGGGCGATGCCACGGCTTGGCAAAAACAAAGCAAAGAAGGAGAGACCCAATGACCTGCGACGTTTGCGGCAGGCCCGTCCCGGCAAACCCGCCAGACGGGCCGACGGGCTGTTACGTCTGCCACGCGACGCTGTGCGACGCGTGCACCGAGGAAATCGACGGGGCGTTCCTCTGCCCGCGCTGCGCCCCACGGTTCCGGCGGACCGGCCGCGTGCCGCAACGCCGGCCGGGCGCCGGCCGGCGGCTCGTGGCCTCGCCGTCCAGCGCCGACGTTCTCGAACGCCGGGAACGGGTGAAGACCGAGATGGCCGCGGCGGTCGGCATCCCGGAATCGCTGTTCGATTCTGAACCATGAACGCGGAACCGGCTCATGGGCACCCGCTACGATCACCTGCCGGCCGCCGAGGCGCAGCGCCGGGCCGAGGCCGACGCCGCGTCGGCCCTGGCCCTGGAGGAACCGCCGCCCTCGGAGTGCCGCGGGTGCGGTTGGAGTCCGCCGGCGGGCGAATCGACGCCCGACCGGTGTCCCAAGTGCGGCTCCGGCGCCGTCGCGCCGGTTCGCCCCGATCCGAACCCCCTCGCCCGCGGGACCCCGGCCACCGCCGGCGAGGCCTCTCACGAGCGCCGGGATCCCGGAAAGGAATCGACGATGGCCAAACCCTGTGCCAATCCGCGCAGCAATCCGAACTGTGCGGGGACGGTCGGCCCGCAGAGCAAGACGGGCCTCTGCCGCTCGTGCGGACAACTGGAGGCCAAGGCCCGCCGCAAGAAGGGCGGCGGCAGAGGCGGACGGCGGGGCGGCCCGCGCCGCGCCGCCGACACGCCCTCCCCGGCCCCCGCCCCGGCCACCGGGGACTTCGTCCCGGCGACGCTCGAGGTCCGGCCCGATTTGCCGGCAGGTCCTAGGTCGGCCCTGGCTCACGGCGTGGCCGCCGTGCTCGCGCACCTGGACGCCGGCGGCACGCTCGACGCGGATCTCCACGTGGAACCGGGGAAGGTCCACTTCGGCCTCGATCTCGAAGCCGGCGACGGGTGAACCCTCGTCGCACAGAGCTCGCGGAGCAAGCGATGCTCTTTTGATCGAACCCGGAAAGGCGTAAGCGCGTGCCCGAACGCCCGATTGAAATCCCGGACCAAATTGCCCGGCGGACCGACCTGCCGCCGGCGGCCAAACTGCTGTTCGGCCTGATGGCCGGCGTCGGCCGCAAGAGCGGCCTTTGCTGGATGAAGGAATCCGTGATGGCCGAGCGGATCGGCGTCTCGCCCCGCACCGTCCGACGCCTGCTCCGCCGCCTCGAGGCGGCGGGCCTGGCGTCGCTCGAGATCTCAGGCGGCGGGGGACGGCCCCGGCGGGGTGCCCAGCCCGGCCGGGCCTGGCGCCTCTGGCCCGAGGGCGACGGTCCGCCCGCGGCCCCCGCCACCGACCGCCCGCCGGCCGACGCGGACCTGCCGGACCAAGGGGGACAATCCGTCCTCCGTTTTCCAGAAAAAGGGGGACAGACTGTCCCCCTTTTCGAGCCAAAAGGCGGACACTCTGTCCGGGGGGTGGCGGACACTTTGTCCGAAAAAGGCGGACACTCTGTCCGGAAGGACGCGGACAAAATGTCCGCCCCAACTGCAGAAAGACAGAACAGACAGACTCCCTGTGAGAGTGAGAAAGACGAAAACAGCAGCGCAGACGTGCCGCGCGACAGGTCTGTCTGTTCTGTCGACGGCAACGGCCACGACGGGCACCAAGCAGACGGCGACGCCGCTAATGCTCCCGATACCATCCTCGCGCGGCTGCGCGGGGTGCTCGCCTCGCGGGACGGCCCGCCGGCCTACCGGGCGATGGCCTGCCTGACGGTGGCCGGATGCACCGGCAGCCAGGCCAAGACCCTCCGCGACCGCTACGGTGACGAGGCGGTCCTCGCGGCCGCCCGGTATACCGCCCACCGCGAGGCCGTGAACGTCGGCGGCTACATCCGCCAATGTCTTCGCGAGGGCTGGCACGCGGCGACGCGGCACTGAACTCTGCCCAAAGAACCCGGAACCCCGGAAAGGAACAGTCATGGCAAAGCGAAAATCGAAAAGCGGAAACAGGAAGAAGAAGGCCGCCGCCGCTAAAGCGACCCAGACGCACATTACCAACTTGCCCGTCGAGAGGATCGCCTATGGTGGGGCGGGCGAGCACCGCCGCGGCAACGGTGACCTCGAGGCCCTGGCCAAGAGTCTGGAGGCCGTAGGTCTCCTGGAGCCCATCGGCGTCGTGCCCGAAACCTTCTCCAGCGTCCGCGCCGCGGCGACCTCGCGGGAGACCCGATACCGTGTCCTCTACGGCCGGCGGCGGCTGGCGGCTGCCCGGCTATTGAAATGGAAGACCGTGGCGGCCGTCGTCCATGAGATCAACTCGCCCCGGGAGCGCGAGCGGCTGGCGGCCCTGGAGAACCTCGACCGGCGGGATCTGAACCCGGTGGAGGAGGCCCTGACCGTCTGCCGGCAGATCGAGGTGGTGATGGGCCGGAAGGCCGGGACGCTCGTCGGTTCGGCGGGCGACGCCGTGGGGATTCCCGCGGCGGCCATCGAAGAAACGGCCGCCCTTTTCGGCCGCTCGGTCGACTGGGTCCGGACGCGGGCCATCCTCCTGCGCCTCGCCCCGCCGGTACGCGACCTAGTGGCCGCCCGCCGGCTGCCGCTCGGCCACGCCCGCGAGATCGCCAAACTCGCCGACCCCGAGACACAGTCGGGCGTCGCCGAGATGGCCGCGGCCGACGAGGATGGCGGCCGGGCCGACGGGCTGGACCAGGTCAAACGCCATGTGGAGTGGCATCTCCAGGCCCTCCGGGGAATCCGGTGGGACCCGTCGGTCCCGTTTGCCGGCCGACCCGCCTGTGCGACCTGCCCGTCGAACACCGCCAACGCCGAGGCGCTTTTTGCGGGGTCGGGCGCCGCGGACCTCGCCGAGGCCCGGTGTCTCGACAAGGGCTGCTACGAGGCCAAGGCGGCGGCGGCCGAAAAGGCCTTCGCCCAGGCGGTCCGCTCGGCGGAGACGAAACAGCTCGCCTCCACCGCCGCCTCGATTCGCCCGGTCCTGGCGGAGGGTCTGAAGGCCGGCCCCGTCGTCCGCGAACTCAAGAAACGTCGCGGCGAGGGGCCGAAGCCCAAGACGAAACCCGACGGGACGCGCGACACGACCGCTCGCCCCGGCCCGCCCCGGCCGATGACGGCCGAGGAGAAGTTCGAGGAGGCCGTCGACCAGTGGTGCGAGGACAATCGCCTGGGCCGGGCCATCGCCGAGTACATGAACGGCGACCCGGAGGTGGCCGTCATGCTGCTCGTGCTGAGCGAGACCGGGATTGTCGGCTGGAACCCGGATTCCTCGAGCATCGACGCCGTGGCGTCCATTCTTCGCGGCGAGGGGACCTCGCTTGACAAGGCGTTTCTGCTTGCCCGGCAGGTTGCCGCCCGCATGTCGCGGTGGCAAACCTCCGGGGTGCACGGGTGGGCCCTTACCTCCGTTCCGGAGACGCTCACGGAGCCGGGCGCGGGCATCCTTGCCCTGGTCCTCGAGGCGTTGCCCGGCCTGGACGTCCCCCCGCTGCCGAAGCGCGAGGACTTCGAGGACTCGGCGCCGCCGGAGACCGAGAAACCGACCCAGGAGGAGACGAACGGGAAGAAGCCGAAGAAGACCGCAAAGAAGAAGGCCACAAAGAAAAAGACCGCGAAGAAGAAGACCGCCAAGCGCGCGGGCGCCTGATTGAGGCGCCCGCGAGGGGCACGAAGGGAGGGCTGTATGTCTGGAAAGACGCGGACCGGAACCTTTGAATGGGCCGACTGGACGCTCAACGTCCAGCGGGGATGCTCCTACGGTTGTCTCTATTGCTACGGTCGCGCGGCGGCCCTGCGGCGGAAACGGATACCCGACGGCGAGGCCTGGCGGCGGCCCGTCGTAAACGCCAAGGCCCTTCAGACCCGCTATCGGCGCCGCACCGGCCCCGGCATGTTTCCCTCCACGCACGATATCACCCGCGCCAACGTCCATGATTGCCTTAAGGTCCTGGTGCGGCTCCTCGAGGTCGGTAATAGGCTCGTGATCGTCTCCAAGCCCGACCTGGCCGTCTGGCGGACGGTGCTGGAGGCCCTCGCGCCCTACAAGTCCCAGGTGGTGCTCCGGTTCACGATCGGGGCACTCGATTCGGACCTGGTCCGGGCCTGGGAGCCGGAGGCCCCGCCGGTACCCGAGCGCCTCGAAACGCTCGGCGATGCGTGGCGGGCCGGATTTGCCACGAGCGTCTCGGCCGAACCGCTGCTGGACCCGCCGCGCGCGGCGGACCTGGTGCGGGAGGTCGCGCCCCTGGTCGCGGAGACGATCTGGATCGGCTCGTGCCGGCAGTTGCGGAAGCGCGTCGCCTGGTGCATCCGCCGGCCGGGCGTGCTGGAGCGGGTCCGGCAGCTGGAGGCTGGCCAGACCCCCGGCGGGGTGCGGGCCGTGGACGCGGCCCTTGCGGCCCTGCCTGCCGGGGTCCGCGAGAAGGTGCGGTACAAGGACTCCTACAAGAACGCCCTCCGCCGCGAGGGACCGAAGAAAGGATGACGCGATGACATCAATCACCCGTGATGCCGTGAGCCTCCTTTTGTACCTAGAAACACGGGCCGTCGACCACGCCGGCCTGGTCGATTCCCGCCACATGAGCGGCGATGACTTCGACCTCGTCAACAACCTGGAAGCCGACGGCTACGTCGCCTTCGGACGTCGTCCCGCCAAGTCGTTCATCGACGAGCGCGGGCCTCAGCACTATCTCACGCACTGGGTCCGCCTGCTGCCGCGCGGGTGGAAAAAGGCCCATCGAGAGCGACGCGCGAAGGCCGAGCGGACGATTTCTGCCGAGGCATAAGGAGACAGCGATGCCAACACCCCGTGAAGGTCGGTTCGTCCGTGACCAGGCCAATAAGCCTCTCGCCGCCTTCTGCGACCTTAATCTCTTTATACTCGTGGGAAAATGGGCCGAACGCAGGTATGGCAACCGCCTGCTGACTCCGGACAATTACAACAGCATCGTGGGACACCTCGGCCGCGTCGAGCAGGTCTACGCGGCCGCCGAAAAGGCCGCGCCCACGAAGGGACCGAATCCATGAGCCACGACCGCGCGCCCCGAACCCCGGATGCACGACCGCCGCAGCACCCCGGCCGTTGCCCGGCCTGCGGGCATTCAAGCCGAGGCCAAGACCGCGCCGGCCGTTGGGTCACCTGTCGCCGCTGCGGATTCACCCGCAAGGCGACCAAGAAAAAGGAGGACGACAATGGATGAGAAGCGCTGGCCTACGTGCCCCGAATGCGGCAAGACCGCCGTCGGCGGCCTTTGGAACGGCCCCGCCGGGGAGCGAAAGTGTGTGGCATGTTGGTCTGACGATATGTACGCCCTGCAGAAACGGGTCGAAAAGACCGAGGCCCTGCTCGCGCCGACGGGTTCGGTGCGGGAGCGGCATTTGCGTCTGGTGGAGGCCGCCAGGCGACTCGGCTTCGAGGGGGCGATGGAGGCCCTGTGGTCGGATCTCAGTCCTGAGTGCCCGCTGACCAGCCTGAAAGAGGAGGCGGAGGCGGTCGGCGTCGGCGAACTCTGTCCCATCCGGCTCGGGGTATTTCTCGACGTCATCGTCTACGTCACGTCCCGGTGGGACGACGGCCAAGGCGGTGACGCCGGCGGGGATGTCGAGTATGGGACCTTTGATTCCGAAGAGGAAGCGAGGGCTTGGAGCTTCGCCCTGGAAGTTGAGCATAAAGAATCCGAATACAGCATCAAGGAACCCGATATGCCAAGAGAAAAAAACACAACGCACTGGGTTACCGGCCCTGCGCGGCAGGAGGCGGAGCGCGATCTTGAGATCCTGCACGAAAGACGCGTCCTGCTCGACGCCGAGGCCCAGATGTGCGTCGACGACATGTGGCGGCGCAGACATATCCACTGGACCGAGGCAGAGGCCCTCCGCCTGGACCGCCTCGCTCGGCGATATGCGTTGAAGACCGCGTCCAAGGGAGGCGCCTGATGAACCTGACTGCCATCGTGCCGTGGTTCGGCAGCAAGCGCACCTTGGCCCCGCTGATCGTCGAGGAGCTCGGGCCGCATCGGGCCTATTGGGAACCGTTCTGCGGCTCGTGCGCCGTCCTGCTGGCCAAGCCGCCGTCGTCGATGGAGACCGTCTGTGATCTTCACGGGGATCTGACGAATCTCGCGATGGTGCTGGCCTCGGACCGGTGGGTCGACCTGCAGGAACACATGAACCGGACCGTGCTCTCGGAGGCTGTGTTCCGCCAGTGCTACGCCGAGACCAGCGGTACGGTCCCTGCGGATCTGCCCACCTCGGCCATCGCCGTCCAGGATCGTCACGTAAGGCGGGCGTGGGCATACCTCGTGGCCTCCTGGGCCGGCCGTAACGGCATGGCCGGTATGCCACGTTACCACGCACAGATCTCCGTCCGCTACACGGCCAACGGCGGGAGTTCGTCCGGCCGGTTCCGAAACGTGGCCGACAGCATACCCGCCTGGCACGAACGGTTGCGGAATGTGCTCATTCTGAACAGGAACGCCTTCGACGTGATCGCCCGCATTGACGACGCGAAGGGGACGGCAATCTATGCCGACCCGCCCTACCTGATGGAGAGCCGGGGGGCGGGGCGTCAGACAGGCCAAGCCGGCGGCAGCCGATATCTGCATGACTTCGAGGAGCGAGACCACGAGCGGCTCGCCGAACTCCTCGGCCGCTTCAACCTGGCCCGCGTGGTGGTGTCGTACTACGACCACCCTCGCCTCACAAACTTATACCCCGGATGGACCGTCCGCCAGGCCTACCGGCAGAAGAATCTCCACTCGGCCAGTAAACGCGGCCACCGCACGTGCACGGCTCCGGAGGTGTTGTTGATCAACGGCCCCGGCCTTAGCGACTCCGGGTTGGAATCGGGCGAGCAGACCCTCTTCAACGGAAATGCCGATGAGTGACTCCGCAGCCCGCGTGATCGAGGTCTTCCTGGCCGGCAAGTCCGACGGCACGGTCCGGGCCTACGGAGACGATCTGGACGCCTGGGCGGATTTCATCCAGGCGCCCGACCGGGAGACCGCCGTCGCGCGTCTCCTCGAGAGCGGTCCCGGCCAGGCGAGCGAGATGGTCCGCCTGTACCAGGCGGCCCTTCGCCGCAAGGTTTCGCCGGCGACCGTCAACCGCCGAATCGCGGCGCTCTCCAGCCTCACCCGGACCGCCCGGAGCATCGGCCTCATGGACTGGCGGTTGCGGATTCGCGCCCTGCCGACGACGCCGCTGCGCGACACGGCCGGCCCGCCGCCGGAGAAGGTACGAGAGATGATTGCGTGGGCGCGACGGCAGCCGGGGATCCAGGGCGTGCGGGATGTGGCCATACTTTGGCTGCTCTACGCTTTGGCACTCCGGCGCCAGGAGGTGGTGGACCTGGACGTGGAGCACGTGGACATCGAGCGGCCGGCCGTTGCTGTGCTGGGGAAACGACAACTCGAACGCCAGTGGATCGAGATGCCGCTGCGGGTGCAGGAGTCCGTGGCCGAGTGGATCGTGGCCCGTGGCGGCCAGGACGGGCCGCTCTTCGTCAGTGTGGGACGGGCCAATCGGGGCCAACGGCTGAGCGGCAAGGGCGTGGCCGATGTGGTTAAACGGGCCGGCCGGGCGGTGGGCGTGGAGACGACGCCGCACGGTCTCCGGCACAGCGCGATCACGGCGGCGATCCGGGCCGGCCATGATCTGCCCAAGGTCCAGCGGTTCAGTCGCCATCGGGATCTCCGGACCCTCCAGATCTACTACGACCAGGTGGCGGGAGACAGGGTGGCCGTGGCGAACGACGTGGCAAACGGCCTGTAGGACCCGGCCGCCGAGAATAAGCCTTATGCGACCTATGGCGCCAAACAACGAAGGCCGCGAGGGCGCGCCGGGGC
>Ga0180434_10002708_pt1 | contig 23225 bp, 11 predicted proteins | sample SS_ome_7_FD_132453 | JGI IMG/M metagenome (GOLD analysis project Ga0180434, IMG submission 132453) | Hypersaline lake sediment archaeal communities from the Salton Sea, California, USA - SS_1_D_2 metaG | ecosystem: Environmental > Aquatic > Non-marine Saline and Alkaline > Hypersaline >...
GACGTTGGCTTCATCAGGGTGCAGACGATGTTGATGGTGGTTGTCTTGCCCGCACCGTTGGGGCCGAGGAAGCCAAAGACCTCACCCTCCTCCACGTCGAAGCTGATATCATCAACGGCTACGATTGGGCCGAACTTCTTCACCAAGTGCTCTACTTCGATGACTTTGCCCATTGCAGCACTCCGGCTCCCACCGGTCTTCAAGTACGATTCTACCACATCGACGGGAGGCACCGCATGGTGCCTCTGTGCCCCGTGAAGACCAAGCTTTGACATAACTGCACCTGCACCGCGATGTGCAAAAGCGGTGCTGTCAGTCCGTTTCACCCATCCACGACTGTCAAGCTGCGTTTCAGGCCACCATCTACCGAAAAAACATGCTCATATCCAGCAGAAGACTATACAGGCTATTCGACGACATCGGCTATCTGATGTGCATAATTTCCCATGACCTTCTTGCGCGGCGCAGCCCTGGGGCATCTTGGCAGGTTCCGGGCTTGTCACCGGGTGTGCACCGGCACTTCACTGACCCTGCACCAACCGCCACATACAACCCCAGCAGGCGAGTCACACTTTGCCCGCTCTTATTACTATGGTTACACTAACTCAGCCATACGGTTATTGTATAATAACGACCAACGAGCACAGGCCAGGGTCTTTGCACCCCGGCGCGCTGAGTGAGTGGCGAGCATGATAGACAGAGTTGAAGTGCATGTGAAGGCTGGCAACGGCGGCAACGGTGTCGTGAGCTTTCGACGAGAGAAGTTTGTTCCCTTCGGCGGGCCGGATGGTGGCAACGGAGGTAGGGGAGGAAGCGTGTACGTGATGGCTGACGCCCAGTTGAGCACATTGTACTCCATGTCGAGGAGAAAGCACGTGAAGGCCGGAAGCGGTGGAAATGGGTTGGGGAAGAAGATGCAGGGCAAACAGGGCGAGGACCTCCTGGTCACGGTGCCAGTGGGCACACTGGTATACAGGAGGGGCGACGGCGAGATGGAGTTGATGGCTGACTTGGTAGCGGACGGCGAGAAGCAACTGGTTGCGCGTGGGGGGCGGGGAGGTGCAGGCAATGCGCATTTCGCCACCTCCACCAACCAGACACCGCGAATAGCTCAGAAAGGCGAGCCGGGTGAAGAAGCATGGCTGGTTCTCGAGCTGAAGGTGGTGGCGGACGTGGGCATCATCGGGTACCCCAGCGTGGGGAAGTCCACCCTGCTTGCGGCGGCTTCAGCGGCGCGCCCCAAGGTAGCCGAGTACCCGTTCACTACCCAGGAGCCGGTGCTGGGGGTGGTTGTGGTGAGCAACGGGAGTTTCGTCCTTGCGGAGATCCCGGGCCTGATTGAGGGCGCCCATGGTGGTGCGGGTTTGGGGCACTACTTCCTGCGCCACGCGGAACGCACGAAGCTGCTGATCCATCTTCTCGACGGCACATCGGAGAGTCTCCTTGCCGATATGGACAGCGTGAACCGCGAGCTTGCGCTTTTCAATCCTACTCTGGGCCTGCGGCCACAGATTGTGGCGGTGAACAAGATCGACCTCCCCGAGGTGCAGGCTCGAATCCCAGAGATGCGAGAGGAACTGCGCAGGGTCAAGGGGCCTTTGCACTTCATCTCTGCGGCAACCACTGCTGGCGTACGCCAGCTTATGGCCAGGGCCGCAGGGATGGTCGAGGAGCTTGACCAGCGCGCCCCGGATAGCGCACCAGCGGTCTTCCGTCCTCAGCCCAGGGAGAGGACTGCGGTTGTGTCGCGCGACGGCGACGTCTTTGTAGTCTCCCTCGCGGAAGCGGAACGTCTAGTAGCGAGGATGGACCTCTCCAGCCTCGAGGCCCGGTCGTATTTGAAGAGGCAGCTCATCAGGATGGGCGTAGGCGCGGCGCTCAGGAAGGCGGGGGTGCGGTCGGGAGATCGAGTGCGCGTCGGCGAGATGGAGCTGGACTGGGAGTGAAGTGATGGATGTCGGAGTGCTGGGTGGGACATTCGACCCGATCCACAACGGCCACCTCGCCGTTGCCGGGGAGGCTCGCCTCAAGCTGGGCCTGAAGCTGGTCCTGTTCGTCCCTGCCGGCGACCCATGGCTGAAGGAGCAGGCAGAAGTCACCGCGGCGGTGCACAGGCTTGAAATGGTGAAGCTCGCCCTCGCCGACAGGCCTGAGTTTGGTGTAGCCACCGTTGACCTCGAGCGGCCGGGCCCGTCGTACACGGAGAACACCCTTGCTGATCTCAGGCGCCAGCTCGGAGAGGACGCCCGCATGTACTTCATCCTCGGTATCGACGCCCTTGCCGAGTTTGACCTGTGGAGGAATCCCGTGCGTATCCTCCAGATGTGTACCTTGGTAGCCGTCAGGCGACCCGGCGCTCTCGCTGTGGACACGGCCTCTCTTGAGCGGCGTCTGCCCGGGATTGCTGCGCGGCTGGTAGTGCTGGACAATGAACTCGTCGACATAAGCTCCACCGACATAAGGCAACGTGTGGCTACGGGACTAAGCATCACCGACCTTGTGCCTGCGCCGGTGGAGCGGTACATCACCCAGCACGGCCTGTATCGGCTTACCGGGGCCTAGAAGGCCTGCACAGGCCCGGCCTGGTCCTCAGCGGCAGAGCGCCTGAAAGCGAGGCGCCACGTCACCTCGCGTGGCACACTCGACGACCTCCGCTCAGCCTGGCGCCCAACCGTCTCCTGCGTTTGCAGTGGTCGTTATCTATATATACTACACGTTACCTACCACTATATAGTTAGGGCTAGCATAGACTATTGACAACTGATAGCTAATGTGATAATATCATTGAAGCTAACGGAAACTAATACATAACGCTAATTGATGCCAGTATTGAGCGCTTTTGTCTCGGCAGCGGCAGGCGTCGGCGAACAAAGGGACGCAACGCAGGGCGCGGGCATCGCTGTGTGCTCAGGCACGGAGGGGCTGCAAGGAACGCAGTGGATTCCTCGTGGAGCCTGAGCAAGCGGTGTCGTCTCATCCTGCCTGTGACCCGGCCGTCTACCGCGGTGGGCTGGGGTGAGGGCCTTTCGACAGCGAAGTGGCTCACGACCGGAGCGGTGGCGCCGGGCAGGCGAGATGCACCACACGGATTGACCGAAGGAGCAAGTGATGGGTGAACTGGTGGAGACAGACGGTCCTACCGACCAGCAGGACACCAAGGAAGGGGAGGCCTGGAAGTCTCAGGGGCAGGGCCAGCGGGAGAACGCTGACCGGCTGTTCCTGTCGAGAACGGCAATGACCCTCTTCGAGATGTCCCCTGATGACGACATCTACCAGTTCATCGCCGAAACCCTGAGCGCGCTTGTCCCCGACTCCGTGATCATGGTGAACTCATACGAGGAGCGCTACTCCACCTTGCACCTGCGGGCATTGCGAGGAGTCGGAAAGGAGTTGCAGGCTCTACTCAAGATCTTGGGGAATCATCCCATAGGGCTGTCAGCCCCGTTAGGCCAAGAGGCCAAAGAGAGCCTCGGCAGTGGCACCCTGCAGAGGATGCCCGCCGGGTTGTACGAACTCACGTCCAGTGGGGTGCGAAAGGAAGTCTCTCGTGGCGTGGAGAGGCTTCTTGGCTCAGGCAACCTGTATGCCATGGGGTTGGTCTGCAAGGGACACCTCTGCGGCAGCGTTGCAGTGCTGGCCCACAAGGACGGGGAACTGGCGAATGCCCGGGTCATAGAGTCCTTCGGGCATCAGGCGGCGGTTGCCCTGCACCGCTGGGGCACGGAACGGACGCTGCGCCAGGCGAACATCGACCTGGAAACGCGTATCGCCGAGCGCACCAGGGAGTTGACAGATGCCAACCGCAGACTTCGCTTCGAGGTCATTGAGCGCCAGCAGACGGAAGAGAAGCTACAGAAGGAAAGAACCACCCTGAACAAGTTGATGAATCTGAACCCGTATGCCATATCGACGTACGATGCCCGGGGCCGCTACCTGCAGGGCAATCAGGCGTTTATCGACCTTTTCGGCGGGCCGTTGCCGGCAGAATACTCTCTGTTCAGCGACCCGATACTGGAGCAGAACGGATACCGCAGCGAACTCTTGAACCTGACCTCGGGACAGACGGTGAGCATTCGAGAGCTATGGTACAACCCTCACGCCGTTGGTTCGGCTTTGCCTGACAAGGCCATTTTCCTGCGCGGCCTGGCGTTCCCGGTTATGGATAGAGATGGCAATCTGGAGTGCGTGGTGGCAATGCTTGAGGACATCACCGCGCGGAAACAGGCGGAGGACGAACTGCGGCTTAAGAACAGCGCCCTGGCGTCGTCCGTCGATGCCGTTGCCCTGGCCGATCTCGAAGGGCACCTCACCTACGTGAATGCCGCCTACCTCAAGCTGTGGGGGTATGATGATGAGAATGAGGTGATCGGGAGGCCTGCCGCGGATTTCTGGCAGGCGGAGGAGCAGGTCGCGACGATAATGACAACCGTGGTGGAGGAAGGGAGCTGGCGGGGTGAGGCGATTGCCATGAGGAAGGACGGCACAGCGTTCGTAGCTGAGCTGGCGGCAGGCCTGGTGGGAAACGGCGACGGCAACCCCACCTGGCTGATGGCCTCGTTCGTCGATGTCACCGAGCGCAAGCGGTTGGCGGAGATGGTGAGGGAATCGGAAGAGCTGTTTCGAGGCATGCTGGGGAGCGCCACCGTCGGGATGTACATCGTTCAAGGTGGCAGATTCATCTACGTCAACGAGCAATTCGAGACGATGACTGGCCTCACCATCGCCGAATTGTCGGGGACGATCTCGCTGGAGCGCGTACACCCCGACGACAGGGAGATGGTCAGAAGGAAGGCAAGGGAGCAGTTGAAGGGGGAGAGCGACCTGCCCTACGAGTACAGGTTCATGGGCAAGGACGGGAAAGTGCTGTGGATCCTGGAAAGGGTCGCCTCCATTGTCTACAAGGGCCAGCTTGCCGCGGTGGGAAGCTTCATGGACGTCACCGAGCTCAGGTTGACGGAGAGACAGCTCACCAAGAGCGAAGAGAAACATCGAAGTCTGGTTGAGACGGCAAACGCCGGGATAGTCACCACGAAGGTGACTGGGGAGATCGAGTTCGCCAATGCAGCCGTCTGCGCAATGACCGGCTATTCCCGGGACGAACTCATCGGCAAACCCTTCGCCGGATTCCTGAACCCGGACGACCGGCCGGGGATAATGAACGCGTTTCTGGCTGCGGTCGGTGGGGTGGTGACGGAAGCGCTTCTGGAGTTCAGGGTGACTCACAAGGACGGCTATGAAGTCTGGTTTCAATCCAGCCCCACCGTTGTCAAGCACGGCGACGAGGCAGTCGGGTTCACCGCCATTATCCATGACATCACCGAGCGCAAGCTGGCCGAGGAGCGTTTCAGGACCCTGATTGAAAACGCCTCGGATGTCATCGTGATTCTCGACAGCGATGGGACCATTCAATACTTGAGCCCTTGTGTCCAGCGTTTGCTTGGATACAAACCGGAGGAGGTGGTCGGCGAGATCGGCCTGAACCTCGTTCACCCTGACGACACACGGAATGTGGGCAGAACCTTCGCAGCACTGGTGGCGAAACCCGGTTCGGTGGCACACGTGGAGGTGCGCATCAGACACAAGGATGGCTCGTGGCACACCTTCGATGTGGTGGGGCGAAACCTCCTTGGTGATGCGGCGGTGGACGGCATAGTGGCGAATTTCCACGATATCACCGAGCGCAAGCTGGCCGAGGAGGCGCTGAAGCACTCCGAGGTCAAGTTTAGGAGCGCCATCGAGTCGGCTCGGGACGGCATCATGATTCTCGACATGGATGGCCGTATAGTCGACGTCAATGACACGTGCCTGGCCGCCATGGAATGTGACTCCAGGGAGGGGGTGCTGGGACACAGCGCCGTGGAACTGCTTGCTCCCAAGGGGCTGGAGGAGCTGGGGCCCAACGTGGTCGAGAGCCTGCGACAGGACTGGAGGGTGGGCAAAGGCTACGTGACCAACATTGAGCTGGTGGCGATCGGGCGGCACGGGCGAGAGATACCCGTGGAGATAAGCATGTCCCGGATGAGCGACGACGAAGGACAGCCAATGGGGGCCATCGTCGTGGTCAGAGACATCACCGAGCGCAAGCGAGGCGAACAGGAACTGCGCGAGTCGGAGGAGAAGCTACGCCTCCTGTTCGAGTCCGTGACCGACGGTATAGCCGCCTTCGACCTGAACGGTGTGTACACTGAGGTCAACCAGAGACTGGTGGAGATGCACCGACTCGCCTCCAGGGATGAGATGCTGGGGAAGAAGGTGTTCGAGTTCACCGCAGAGCGTGATCGCGAGAAGGGAATGGCGAACATGCAGAAGGCTCTGCGGAGTGGCTCAGTCGTACAGGCAGAATACACCGCCCTCAGGGCGGACGGCTCGGAGTTTCCCTGTGAGGTGAGCGGAGCTTTGCTCAAGGATGCTTCTGGCGACCCAATCGGCTTCATCGCCACGGTGAGAGACGTCACCGAGCGCAGGCAGGCTGAGGACGCGCTCAGGGCGTCGGAAGAGAGATACCGCTTGCTGGTGGAGAACGGCAACGACGCAATCATCGTGGCGCAGGAAGGGATGCTGAAGTATTTCAATCACAAGGCGTTGGAGGTCACAGGCTACACCGACGAGGAAATGTCCGCCAAACCCTTCATCGAGATTGTCCACCCCGATGACCGGCAGATGGTGGCAGAGCGGCATCTCCGCCGGCTTCAAGGTGAGGAATTCGCCCACGTTTACCCCTTCAGGGTGATTGACAAGGCGGGGAATGTGAGGTGGGTGGAGATAAGGGCAGTAATGATCAACTGGGAGGGCGGGCCTGCTACGCTGAATTTCCTCAGCGACATCACCGAGCGCAGGAATGCCGAGGAGGAACTGCGCCAGCGCAAGGAGCGTTTCAAGGCACTCATCGAGAACGCCTCCGATGCTGTGGCCATCGTTGATGCTGACGGAGTGATCCTCTACGAGAGCCCCTCGGTGGAACGAATGCTTGGCTACACGCCTGAAGAGTTGATCGGCACGGGGGTCTTCGACCTTATCCACCCGGACGACCTGCCCGATGTCGCTGCCGGCTTTGCTGAGAACCTCGTCGACGAGAATGCGGGTGGTGGCCCGCAAGAACTGCGTCTGCGGCACAAGGATGGCTCATGGCGCTGGGTGGAAGGGATCGCCCGCAACCTCCTCGACAATCCCCACGTCCGCGGCATCGTGGCCAACTACCGGGATATCACCGAGCGCCATCAGGCTGATGAGGCGCTTCGCGAGAGCGAGAGACTGTACCGTCTCGTTGCCGACAACGCCAGCGATGTCATCTGGACCATGGACCTGAACCTGCGGTACACCTACGTCAGTCCCGCCGTGACTCACCTCCTCGGCTACACGCCTGAAGAAACACTGGCTCTCACACTTGATGACCTTATGGACCCGTGCTTCATCGAGCTTGCGGCGAACACTTTGGCCGAGGAGCTCGCCATAGAGCAGGCGCCGGATTTGTCCAAGTCCCGCACGCTGGAGATGCAGCAGAAACGAAAGGACGGCAGCCGGGTATGGGTCGAGTCCACAATGAAGTTCATACGTGACGCTCAGGGCAATCGCATCGGCATCTCAGGGGTGTCGCGCGACATCACCGAGCGCAAGCGGGCGGAGGAGGCGCTGCGGGAGAGCGAGCACAAATACAGGACATTGCTGGAGACCGGAGCGACACCTGTCTACTGGGTTGAAGTCCCGGACGGGACCATAACCTATGTGAACAGGAAGGCGGAGGAGCTGTTTGGAAGGGACAAGGAAGACCTGGTGGGGCACAGCCTTCTTGAGCTTGTCCCCGGCGACGAAGTGGCGCTTCATCAGGCGAAGATGCGTGAGGCAGCCAGCGAAATGAGGGTGGAAACCCAGCCGGTGCCTCAGGTCATTGTGAGGCCTGACGGCGAGTGCAGATACACAGAGGTATACCCCAACATGTTTCGTTCGGAGGGGAAGGTGGTGGCGCAGGTCGTATGCACGGATGTCACCGAGCGCAACGCGGCGGAAGAGGCGCTGCGCGACAGCGAGGAGCGGTTCCGTCGGGTCGTGCAGAATGCGCCCGACATCATCTTCCGCTGGTCTGTTGAAGACGGGCTCGAATACGTCAGCCCAAGAGTCCTGGAGGTTACCGGATACACCGCTGAGGAAGTGGTGGGGGATCCCATGCTGGGCTCTGAAATCGCCAGGGGAATTGAGCTGGACAGCGTCGGCGCTGAGGAAGCGTCGGCGGAAGGAGCCGCCCTGCCATCCCGGGAATTCGTCTTTGCCCGCAAAGATGGCAGCGAGGCATACCTGGAAATACGGTCCGTGCCAGTGGTGGACGACGAAGGAACCGTCATAGGTCTCGAAGGTATCCTGCGCGACGTCACCCAGCGCAGGTGGGCGGAGGAGCTGCTGCGGCGGAGCGAGGAGTTCAGTACCAGCCTGCTTGCCAACTCCCCCAACCCCATTCTGGTCATCAATCCGGACACGTCGGTACGATATGTGAATCCCGCGCTTGAAGAGCTGACCGGCTTCGCCGCTGCGGAGCTCGTCGGCACCGGACCTCCCTACCTGTGGTGGGCGGAGGAGTCCGTGGTGAAGACCGGCTGGGACCCGTCGGACGCCATCACGAGGGGAGCACAGGGACTTGAGCAGCTCTGCAAGAAGAAGAACGGGGAGAGATTCTGGATAGAGCTAACCGCGGCGCCAGTGGTGCGCGATGGAGAGCTGGCGTACTACCTGGCGACCTGGATAGACATCACCGAGCGCAAGCGGGCCGGGGAGGCGCTGCATCACTCCGAATACAAATACAGGACTGCGCTTGAGTCGGCCAGGGATGGCGTACTGATACTGGACACCAACGCAACGATAGTGGACGCCAACCGCACGTGTGTAGCTTCCGTAGGATACGAATACAAAGAGCAGCTTGTAGGCCGCAGCGTCTTTGACATCGTGGCCAGCGAGGCACCTGAGGAGATAAGGACACACGTGACCGAGATGCTGAACAAGCACGGCTACATCACCAACTTCGAGGTTGCCGCCCGGGCGCGGGACGGGAAGGAGATACCGGTAGAGGTGAACATGTCGCAACTGCTCGACGAGAGAGGCCAGGTTACCGGCTCCATCCTGGTAATCCGCGACGTCACTGAGCGGAAGCGGGCGCAGCAAGAGATCCTGCGCCATGCCAAGAGGCTTGAGGCGCTGCATGCCATCAGTGCCTCGGTGAGTCAGACATTGGACCTGGACGAGATGCTCAGCATCACCCTGGCCAGGGTGATGGAGGTCGTTGAGCTGGACGGAGGTTTCATACACCTGCTCGATTCTGAGGCGAAGCAACTGGTGCTGAAGGCTTGGACCGGGATATCCGACGAGCATGCTGCGGCCTTGGAGAGGATGGAGGTAGGGGAGGAGGCCATGCAGCGGTGGCATGATTATCCGGAGCCGGCCTTCAGAACGGAGCGAATCCTGGCCAAGGAGGCTCATGACCAAGTTCGGAGCGCGTCCAGAGAGGACGGCGTGGTTACCAGCGTCTCGGTGCCGCTGTGGTCCAAGTCCGTGATGCACGGCGGGCTCAGCCTCCTCAGCCGCATACCTCGTCGCTTCTGGCCTGAGGAGTTGGACCTGCTCAAGGCCATTGGCAACGAAATAGCGGTAGGGATAGAGAACGCCAAGCTGCTGGAGAGGACGAAGGAGCTTTCGGCGACCGACGAACTGACTGGACTGCATAATCGCCGCCAGTTCTTCGAGATACTGGAGAGCGAGATCAACCGCATGCAGCGCTACGGCGGCTTCTTCACCCTGGCGATGCTCGACCTTGATGAATTCAAAGAGTACAACGACAGGTTTGGTCACACCAATGGCGATGCTGTCCTGAGGTGCGTTGCCCAGACCCTCACGTCGGAACTGAGGAAACCCGACATGGCTTTTCGCTACGGGGGTGACGAATTCACCATCATCCTGCCCGAGACCGATGCTGAGAAGGCCAAAGGCATCGTCGACCGGATCAGGTCCAGGAGGCTGGAAGGCCTCAGAGAAGGGACCGCGCCTCCGGACCTCTATCTCAATTTCAGCGCTGGAATTGCCCAGTTCCCCGACAATGCCGAAACCGCTGACGGTCTGGTGTTCCTTGCCGACACCGCTCTGTACCGTTCCAAGAGAAGCGGAGGGAACAAGACGACCCTGGTCGCCGACCTGGGCGAAGCGGGAGCGGATGTGGTCGACAGCGCCACGATGGACCAGGTCTATGCCCTCGCGGCTACGGTGGACGCCAGAGACCCACACACCTACGGCCATTCCAAGCGGGTCGCCACAATATCGGAGATGATAGGCAGGGCCATAGGTCTGCAGCCCATAGAGCTGGCCGACCTGCGCGCTGCTGCTCTGCTGCACGACATAGGCAAGGTTGGCGTACCCGACTCAATACTCACTAAGCCTGGCGTGCCCAACAAGCACGAATGGACAGTCCTGAGAAAGCACCCAGGTGAGGGGGCGAAGATCGTTGGCTACGTCAAGGAACTGCAGAGGCTGGTGCCCCTGGTTCGCCACCACCACGAGTGGTACGACGGCAGCGGCTATCCCGACGGCCTCAAGGGCGAGGACATACCCCTTGGTGCCAGGATCATAAGTGTAGCCGATGCCTACGACACCATGACAACGCCTCGTCCCTACAGGGAGGTTGTGTCCCCGGAGGAGGCGTGTGCCGAGCTGCGGCGCTGCTCCGGGACTCAGTTCGAGGAAGCGCTGGCTGAAGCTCTTTGCCGCGCTGTGAACGAGGCCGGCGAGCAAACTGGTGCTCAAACAGCTTCGGCCCCGTAAGGGGGCAAACACTGGTAGCCAGCCTGTTGAAGCGGGAGCTGGTTTTCACGAGCCTTTGCGGATAGGCAAGGGCTCTGGTTTTCGGAAGCGTTGTGAGAGGCCGTCCCCAGCCGCCGTGGCGCACCGCTGATGGACGGCACCGCGGGGGACAGGCCTGAAGGCAGAGGCTTGTCGCCAGAGGGTCGCGGCGTGCGAGCATGCCGCCATGGAATGGTCGCTGGCTGCGAAAGACTGCTACCCTGTTGGTATGTTCACGATATGGATGGCGTAGACGTGACGAGAGAGCGGCTCGCGGGCGAATTGGACGAGATTCGCCGGCGCATTGCGAACCTGGAGGCTTTGGAAGCCGAGCGCCGGTCGGCGGATGACGCCCTGCAGGAGTCGGAGGACCTGTCTCGCGGTCTGCTCGAGGCGGCCACGGTGGGGACGTATATCGTCCAGGATGGGCGATTCCGCTACGTTAACCCCCAGTTCGAGGAAATAACAGGGTACGCCAAATACGATCTGCTGGGCACGTATTCCCTGACATACGTGCACCCCGACGACAGAGATCTGGTGAGGAGCCGGGCAATAGACGGCCTGAAGGGCCGCAGCAGACTATCCTACGAGTTCAGGTTTGTGCACAAGGATGGCAGGCCGCTATGGATACTGGAGCGGGTCGCCTCGGTCCAATACAGGGGCAGACCGGCCGCGCTGGGAAGCTTCATGGACATCACCGAGCGAAAGCGGGCGGAGGAGGAATTGCGGGAATCCGAGGAGCTGTCTCGCGGTCTGCTCGAGGCGGCGACAGTGGGCATGTATATTGTCCAGGACGGCAAGTTCCGCTATGCAAACCCCCAATTCGAGCAGATAACGGGGTACAGCAGAGATGAGCTACTGGGCACATACTCCCTCGACTATGTCCACCCTGACGATAGAGAGCTGGTAAGAAACCGTGCGATAGACGACCTGAAGGGGCAAAGCAGCCTGTCCTACGAGTTCAGGTTCGTGCACAAGGATGGCAGGCCGCTGTGGATACTGGAGAGAGTCGCCTCCATTCAATACAAGGGCAGACCGGCCGCGGTGGGGAGCTTCATGGACGTCACTGAGCGAAAGACAGCCGACGAAGCGCTACGGTCCAGCGAGGAACGCTACCGGCTGCTTGCCGAGAACGCCACGGATTTCATATGGGCCATGGATACGCAACTGCGGTTCTTCTATGTCAGTCCGTCGGTGACAGCCCTCCTGGGCTACAGTGTTGAAGAAGCCGTGGCGCTGACGATAGACGACCTCATCGAGCCAGACGACGCTGAGGCAGCGGTGAAGGCCCTTGCCGAGGAACCCGACGGAGGAGAGGGGGCGGAGCCGTCAAACACGCGGACACTGGAGGTTCAGCTCAGGCGCAAGGATGGTTCCAGGGTCTGGGTGGAGTCCAAGATGAAGTACATCCGTGATGAAAGCGGCGAGCCCGTCGGCGTTGCAGGCGTGTCGCGTGAGATAGCCCAACGCAAGCGTGCGCAGGAGGAACTGCTGGAGTCGGAGCGAAAGCTGCGACACCTGTTTGAGTCAGTCACCGACGGGATAGCGGCTTTCGACGGGAATCTCTTTGTCACCGAGGTGAACCAGGAATGGCTTGACATGCATCGGTGTGAGTCCAAGGCAGATGTACTGGGCAAGAGCGGCCTCTCCTTCGTCGCCCACCGTGACCTGGAGAAGGCCCAGGCCGATATGCGGACGATCGTCGAACGCGGGTCGCTGGTCCGCCAGGAGTACACTGCCCTCAGGAGTGACGGCACTGAGTTCCCCGCCGAAATGAGTGGGAGAGTACTGACCGATTCCGCAGGGGATGTGACCGGGCTCATCATTGTGGTGCGCGACATCACCGAGCGCAAGCAGGCTGAGGAGCGGGTGTCTCAGTCTGAGCACAAGTATCGCACTGCGCTCGAGTCAGCCAGGGACGGCATCCTCATACTTGATGCCGTCGGCTGTGTGGTGGACGTCAACGAGACCTGCATGACTTCTCTTGGATGCGATTCGAAGGAGCAGCTTGTCGGCAAGAACGCCCTTGAGCTTCTGGCCCCGGGGACGCCGGAGGAAATGCCACCGGGCCTGTGGGACAGCCTGGGGAAGACTCTGCGGGAAGGCAAAGGGTATGTCACCGACCTTGAGCTCGTGGCACGGTCCCTGGATGGTAGGCAGATCCCGGTGGAGGTGAACATCTCCCTGCTCGCCAACGGGGATGACGCAGAATCGGGGGCTGTCGTTGTCGTAAGAGACATCACCGGGCGCAAGCGGGCGCAAAAGGAGACTCAGCGCCACAGTCAGCGCCTCGAGGCGCTGCACGCTATCACTGTTGCGGTGAGCCAGAGTGTGGACCTGAACCAGATGCTCGACAGTGCTCTGGACACGGTGCTTGCGGTCGTTGAGGCGGACGGAGGTTACATACATCTTCTTGACCGAGCGAAGAAGGAGCTGGTTCTCAAGGCTCACCGCGGTGTGCCCGAGGAGTACGTCGAAGCCATAGACAGGATGGGCGTGCGCGACGAGGCGCTTGAGCGCTGGCAAGAGTACCCCGAGCCCGCTTTCAGTGTCGACGGGATCATAACCGAGGACGCCAACGCGGTGGTGACGGCGGCGGAGCGAGACCAGCGCTTCGAGCTTTTCCTGGGGGTGCCCCTGTGGTCCAAGTCGGGGATGCACGGAGGGCTGACCCTTGTGGGGCGCAAACGGCGTCGCTTCTCGGCCGAGGAACTTGACCTGCTCAAGGCCATCGGCAACGAGATAGCGGTGGGCATCGAGAACGTCAGGCTGCTGGAGAAGACGAGGGAGCTGTCCGTCACTGACGAGCTGACGGAGTTGAAGAACAGGCGCAATTTCTATGAGGTGCTCGACAGTGAGATGGAGCGGACCCAGCGCTATGGCCTGTCTTTCTCGCTGGTGATGCTTGACCTTGACGGGTTCAAGGAATACAACGACAGGTATGGTCACACCAATGGTGATGCTGTACTCAAGTCCCTCGGCCGGCGCCTCGGTTCGTCACTGAGAAAGAGCGATACCGCCTTCCGCTACGGCGGTGATGAGTTCTCCATCATACTCCCCGCAACAGATGCCGCCAAATCCAAGAAGATGGTGGACCGTTTCAGGGCTGAATGGCTGGAGTCGACGAAGTCAGATGGTGCCATGATGGAAAGTCGGCTGGCGTTTAGCGCGGGAATCGCGCAGTTCCCGGAGAACGCGGAAACGTCTGACGGACTGGTGTTCCTGGCTGACACCGCTCTCTACCGGTCCAAGAGGGAGGGGGGACACAAGTCCACCCTCGTATCTGATCTGGGGACCCTGGCATCAGGCTCCGTGGACCGTGAAACGCTCGATCACGTGTATGCGCTGGCGGCCACGGTGGACGCCCGCGACCCGTACACCTACGGTCACTCCAAGAGGGTCGCCGCCATAGCGGAGATGGTCGGCAGAGCTGCCAGGCTTTCGCCAAATGACCTGGCGCACCTTCGGGGTGCGGCTCTCCTGCACGATATAGGCAAGGTGGGCGTTCCCGACTCCACACTGGGCAAGCCGGGCAAGCTCACCAAGGCGGAGTGGGAGGTCATCAGGAAGCACTGCGACGAGGGAGCGAGGATAGTCAGCCATGTGAAGGCACTGGAGGCACTGGTGCCGCTCATCAGACATCACCACGAGTGGTATGACGGCACCGGATACCCTGGCGGACTGGAGGGAGAGAGGATTCCCATGGGCGCCAGGATCATAGCGATAGCCGATGCCTTCGATACCATGACCACCCGCCGTCCCTACAGAGAGCCGGTGTCCAAAGAGGAGGCCTTTGCTGAGCTGAGGCGGTGCAGCGGGACGCAGTTCGACGCTGTCCTCGTTGGGTTGTTCGGCGAGGCCCTCAGGGGGGCTGTGTGGGAGGGTGGACTGAAACTGAAGAGGAAGAAAGCGCCGTCCATGGTCCGGAGGTAGCTGGAAACCGGCATGCGTTGGCCGGAGGTGCGGCGGCCCACCGCTAAATGTCGAGGTTCTTCACGCTCTTGGCGTGGGCCTGGATGAAGGCCTTCCGTGGCGGGACCTCGTCCCCCATAAGCGTCTCGAATACCTTGTCCGCGCTGACCGCGTCGGCCACCGTCACCTTGAGGAGGCTCCTCGTCTCCGGGTTCATGGTGCTGTCCCACAGTTGCTCCGCGGACATCTCCCCCAGGCCCTTGTAGCGCTGGACGTCCGTCTTTCCTTTGCTCTTCTTCGCCAGCGCGTCCTTGTCTCTTTCTGTGTAGACCCAGTGCTTCTCCTTGCCGGTGGTGATGCGGTAGAGAGGTGGCTGGGCGATGTACAGATGTCCTTCTTCTATCAGGTTCGCCATGTGGCGGAAGAAGAAGGTGAGGAGCAGCGTCCGGATATGGGAGCCGTCAACGTCAGCGTCGGTCATGATGATGACCCGGTCGTAGCGCAGCTTCGACAGGTCCATCTCACTGTCGATCCCCGCCCCCAGGGCGGTGATGATGGTGCGAATCTCCTCATGGGCCAGCATCTTCTCCGGGGAGGCCTTCTCCACATTGAGGATCTTGCCCTTGAGAGGAAGGATGGCCTGGAAGCGGCGGTCCCTGCCCTCCTTGGCTGAGCCCCCTGCCGACGGTCCCTCCACCAGGTATATCTCTGAGCGGGACGGGTCCTTCTCGGTGCAGTCGGCCAGCTTGCCCGGCAGGGTGGCGCCATCCAGCGACGTCTTGCGAATCACCAGCTCACGCGCCTTCTTCGCTGCTTCACGGGCGCGCGACGTAGTGAGACACTTTTCGACAATCCTCTTGGCATCCGCTGGATGCTCGTCCAGGTACTGGGCGAGACCCTCCACCACCACCGACTCCACGTGGTTCTTGATCTCGGGATTGCCCAGCTTGCCTTTCGTCTGTCCTTCGAACTGTGGCTCGGCCAGCTTGACGCTGACAATGGATACCAGCCCCTCTCTGACGTCCTCGCCGATGAGGTTGGGGTCGTCTTCTTTCAGCAGCTTCTGCTTCCGCGCCGCATCGTTGATGACGCGGGTGAGAGCGGAGCGGAAGCCGGTGAGGTGGCTTCCCCCATCCTGGGTGTTGATGCAGTTGGCGAAGCTGAGGGCGGTCTCGGCGAACCCTTCGTTATACTGGAGGGACACTTCAACCTCGGTGCCGTTCACCTCTTTCGCCAGGTAGATAGGCTTGTGAAGGACGGTCCTGTTCTTGTTGAGGAAACGGGCGAAGCTGGCGATGCCTCCCTCGAAGTAGAAGGTGACCTCGCGGTCCGACCTCCTGTCGCGGAAGCGCAACTCCAGACCCTTGGTGAGGTAACACATCTCGCGGAAGCGCTGTGCCAGAGTGGTGAAGTCGTAGCCCAATGTGCCGAAGATGGCCTCGTCGGCGAGGAAGGTGGTGGTCGTGCCCGTCTCTGACGTCTCGCCCACCTGCTCCACCCCGTTCTGGGCTATGCCGCGGGAGTAGTCCTGAGAGTACACCTTGTCGTCCCGTCTAACCTCGACCCTGAGCCAGGAAGACAGGGCGTTCACCACCGAAGCACCCACACCGTGGAGCCCTCCCGAGACCTTGTAGCCCCTGCCGCCGAACTTGGCCCCGGCGTGGAGCGTGGTCATCACCGCAGTCAGAGCCGACGTGCGGGTGACCGGGTGAATGTCAATGGGGATTCCCCTACCGTTGTCGGCCACCTCCACCTTGCCGTCCTCGAAGATGGTGACGTCCACCGTGTCGCAGTAGCCCGCCAGTGCCTCATCGATGCTGTTGTAGACGATCTCGTAGACCAGATGGTGAAGCCCGCGCGGGCCCGTGCTGCCGATATACATACCGGGGCGGCGGCGCACCGCCTCAAGGCCACCCAGTACCTCGATGTCCTGTGCCGTATAGCCGTTGTCTATCATCGTACTGCTACTCATGAATGTGACTCCGCCATCGCCATGGGTCAGCTATAGCGAAGCCACAAAAGGATAATTGCTGCCAGTGTGGGGGGATACACGTTATAGTATACCACAAATCCGCACTCCCGTACACCTTTTGTGCCATTCTCGCGCCCCGGCGATGCCTCATCTTCGCTTGTCTCCGTTGTCCCGGCCCGGCCTGGCTACGGCGAGCCCTTTGACGCTCGTTGACCTATCCTCCACCTGACGAACTCGAGGAAGGGAAGGAGCCCGGCCTTCTCTTCTTCGGTGAGTTGCGAGAAAGGGTCGGCCGCCACTGGCTGCGGCTCTTCCTTGAGCGATGCCACCAGGTCCATAGGTATGCGGTCCAGGCATTGGCACAGGTCAACGTAGCGCACGCCATATACGCTGGCCCACATGCCCAGCTTGCCGTCCTGGGGCTTCCTCTTACCCTGCTCCACCTGGTAGACGAAGCCGGGCGTGGTGCCCAGCCTACTCGCTATGTCGGCCACGCGGGGAATCCGGCCGGTGTGCTCGTCTGGCGACCTTCTCCTCGCGTCTTTGAGAAAGCTGCCAAGCCTGGGGTACTTATGCCGCCTTGCGGCGTTCTTGGGTCCCACGAGGGCTAATATTACACCAAACTGTTAAATATGTCAAGAACCCCCTTGACATTATTAACCACATGGTGTAATATAGCTGTAACTCCCGCCCGGGAGAAGTGGTTCTGGGGGCAGTCTCCAGACCTTCAATGGGGGAGACCTTATGGGGCTCCCCTTCTTGTGTCTTCGGGCTCCCCCGCGGTACCCCTTGTGGCCAATCGCCCGTCGTAGTGCCTCTAGCCTGACTTCCGCAGCATCACCGCCTCAATGTAGTACTGCCCGCCCGCCCCGGCGGGGAAGGGGTCGGGCAAAGGCTGGTACTCGCGCAACACCCAGTACTCGCCGTAGGTGATGTTGCTGGGAGCCGAGTTCCCCAGGACCGTCTGCCCGAAGGTGCTGTAGTACCACACTTCAGCATCGGCGGCGCCGAGGTGCAAGGCGAGCCACCACAGCGCCGGGGGGAGAGTCTCGTCGATGGAGAGCGACTTCGCCCCAACGTTGTCGATGTCTATCTCACCGGCGTCCACCACGAGCCGGCCGGGGTAGCAGGCTCCGTTGTCGGCGTATATGCCCAGTCTGCCCCTGGCGCCCGCGGCCGCCGAGGCGACCGGTATGTGGACCCCGATGCGGTCGACCCGCCACTGGCGCGGTATGGGGAAGGGGATGGCGAAGAGCACGTAGTTGGAGAGAGCGTGTGAGTCGGTGCTGTACAGCCACGGCACCAGCAGCGAGGGGTAGTAGCGGTCGTTCAGGAGGGTGTGACGCAGCGACAGATCGCCGGCAGCGACGCCCTCGCCGCCGCCGACCACGGCGACAACCACCGCATCGTCAGGATTGGACTCGTCGAGGAATAGCACGGCGCAGGCGCGCCCTACCGCCATCTCGCCTGCCGGTATGCCCCGTGAGACGGGGACACCTCCGAGCCACACCGAGAGGCTCCCCGCCATCTGGACCGTGGCGGTGTGCGTATCGCAGTCGAAACCCCTTATCACACCCTTCTTCATCATTTCGACACGCTCAATGCAGGCATCACGGCGCTCCCAGCCCCAGTTTCAGGCTATACCGGCCGGCGAACGGCGCCCAGGCGTGCTCCAGCGCGAGGACCCGCCTCCTCGCAGCATCCAGTCCTGCCTGGGGCGATGTTATGTCAACGACATCGTACAGGTCCTGCCCGCAGTTCATGGGCACAGCGACATGGCCGCCGATGGACTGCATCTGCGCTTCCCGCAGGGCCGCCTGCCCTCTCTGGTGCGCCGCATCCGTGGTGTCGAGGTTCAGGTCCCTGGCCTGGGCGACGCGGTCGTAGACCTGTTCCACTTCATCCCAGTCCCAGTCTTCGGTGACCAGCTCGTCGCCGAAGACCTGTATTCGGTTGGCCGCCTGGGCGCTGGTGGTGTAGCGCCCCTCGAGTATGCTATGAGCCGTGCCGTAGCTGTAGCAACTTGCGTCGCCGGCCTGCGGATTCACCAGGTAGGCGGTATCGGTTACAAAGAGAATGACGTCGGGCACCATGTCGAGAAGCCGTCGCACTGCGGTGAGGGCGCTCTCTCCGGGGTGGATGGTGAAGGCGGGATACTGGAAAACGGCGTCGGAGTATGAGAACGACGACAACTCCAGCCCGGCACGGGCGAAGAGGAAGCGGAGCAACTGGAAGATGGTGCGCTCGTTTCTCCGCCAGGTGAACTGCCGTCTGGCGCGCCATCGCGCCAGCAGAGACCAACCGTCGCCTGCACTGAGGGTGAAGTGGCTGCGTCCTCCCCCGGTGACGTATTCCCAGCTTTCGATCCAGAAGGCGGGTGCCAGGGACGCCTCGGGGCCCTCGGCGGTGTGGTAGCCGAGATGCAGCAGTATCTTGGAGCCCTTCCCGATGGGGGCGTAGCTCCCGCAGCCCACCGAGTTGAACCGCCCGTCATCGTTGCGCAGGGTCAACCGGAGCCATCCGGAGGAGGGCTCTATCTCCGTTCTCACCTCCACGGTGTCGTCAGTGACGTCGACCGGCGGTGGCGAGAGGAGAGAGCGCCACACGCCGTGGGGAGCGCACAGCCAGGCATAGGAGCCGCCGCAGGTCAGGGCCGCACCGTGCTGGCATGAGACGCCGAAGGGCACCGGCTCGCGCCACAGGTTGGAGATGAAGTCCGCGCTGGGCAGAGAATGCGACCAGTAGGGACGCGAGTACGCCTCCGTGCCGGCGTAGTGCTCGACGAAGAAGGTCCTGAACACGTCGGGCATGTCGACGGAAGGGGCGCGGAAGGCGGTGTCCGAGTCCGGGCTGGCGATGGTGACGGCCTCGAGGCCCGACCACGTGTCGACGGGCATGGTGTAGCCGTCGCCGAGCACGCAGGTCCACACGCCGGCCCGGTTGTCATGGTCAACGCCGGTGACCACCACGTTCCAGTCTCCGCTGTGCGTCACCGCTATGCCGGTGAGCGAGCCCAGGCTGTTGGTCCACGCTGCGGCCGCTTCCCACGTGGCGCTGATGCGCCGGCGCCGGTGAAGTGTTGCGCCGTTGGAGTACAGGACGATGGCATCGCCGTTGGCCTTGAAACAGGCGGCGACGCGATAGCTGCCGTAGTCACCCCCGACGTAGTTCATGTGGACCGGGTCTCCCCACGTGTCCCCATAGGTGGTGCTCTCTCTGCGTCGCAGCCAGCCGCTGCTCTGGATCCAGAATGCCAGCGCCTCCGCGCCGTGGGAGCAGACGGCGACGTCGGAGCCGGTGAAGCCCCAGTAGTACCACTGGGAGAAGTCGCTGCCCGGGCCGGGGTCGGGGATGCGCTGGCGATAGATGCCCCCTCCGCCTCTGATGCGGACGAGGCTTCCGTCCCCCGGCATGGCGGCGTCATTGTGGCAGTCGGGCTCCGGCCCCGCGTAGAGTCGGCTCCACTTGAAGCGCGCGGCAGCGCCGACCTTCTCCACCACTTCGACCCGCACGTAGGGTCTTGCCGCCGGGCTTTTCTGGGCGGCGAGCAGGGTGCCCGAAAGAGTCCTCATTTCGACAAGCTCGATGCAGGCATCTCGTCGTCTCAATGGCTGCGGCTGAACAGGTCACTGGCTGCGGCGATGGCCTCGTTGAACTCGGTGGCCACCGTCTTGACACTACGCACCACCTCGTCTCTGTCTTCCGCGGAGATGGAGGGGTCTTCCAGGGCCTTCTGCAGGCGGAGGCCGCAGAGGCCGAGGGCCACCACCGCTTCAGAGGTCTCCTTGAGCAGCCTCATCCCTTTCGTCCACTTCACTCCGAGCAGTCCCGAAACGATGCCCAGTAGAGGCACCAGAATTGACGCCAGGATTTCCCATGCGGTCATTGTCGTTTCCTCCTTTCTCTTCTTCCGCTCGCCGCGGGCGTGTGTTTGTCCCACCCTCCCGCCCCGATGCGCTCGTTCACGAGGGGGAGGGGACACGCTTCTAATCGCCCTGTCTCCGCAGGTTTCCCGAGGGTCGCCTGAGGCGACACCGACTCGCCGTGGCGAGAGCCTGTCGAAGGGCGATGGGCTTGCGCTAGATGAGCGCCAGCAGGGTATCGGGCACCGGCCTGTCGGCCTTGCGGTAGTGGCCCGCCAGATGCCCTGCCGCCGCCAGTATCCCTTCCGGGGTCGCCTGCACTCGCTGGCCTCGATACCCTCCCGGGGACAGCGCCGCCACCGCGGCGGGCATGCGGTCCCAGTCCACCGTCTTCTCGATGTCGAGCTTGCCCTTGAGGGTGCGGAAGATGGCCCGCGTGTGGTGGGGCAGCTTCCACGTATCCGGATCATCGGGGTCGCCGACGATGGCGAAGGCCTCTCTGGGCAGGCCGTCTTTCGTCTTCGGCAGACCTTCCTTCACTTTCGTGTTGGTCATCTGTACCTCCCTTTCCCGTTCGGGCTGGGCCCTTCCCGGGGTGAGTGTGGTTCTTCCCACCCACGCGCCCGGCTACTGTCATTCTGAGCGCAGCGAAGAATCCTGGCGGGGGAGATTCTTCGTCACTGCGCTTCTCAGGATGACATGATGGTGGTCACCCCCAACCTCCACCCAACAGGTGGTTGGTCCCACCCTCCCGCCCCGATGCGCTCGCTCACGTGGGGGAGGTGACACACTTCCCTTCGCTCGCCGAAGGCGAGTCGCCTCTGGAGACCCCGATGCGCTGGCCCCCTGGCGGAGTGACACCCATCCGTTCGCCCTGGGCCGCTCGGACCATGAAGGGCTGCCGCCGATGGTCATGGGCCGGGGTCGGTGGACTCGCTCGCCGTCGACGCGGCCGGGGTGTAAAGCCTTGTCTGCCGCACCCTGCCGCGCCGCCCCAGCCTCTTCAGCTCTCGCCTGAACTGCGATAGCCTCCGCTGTCCTTCAGTGGAGAAGAGGCTGGGCGTGTCGGTGCCGCCCAGGTTGACCTGATTGATGGCGAAGGCGGCCCACTCGACCAGGGCATAGCCTGCGGCACCAATCGGTATCACGACCTCGAATCTCGGCGGTATGGTGGACGTGCTTTCGTCCAGGGTGTGCAGCTTGCCGTAGTAGATGCAGCAGTCGGACCCGTCGGGGACCCGGTCGCCGAGGAGCGTCAGGGTGTTCTCCCAGATGGCGAAGCGCTGGTAGTCCTTGGGGAAGCTGCCCACCGGGTACTCCACCGCTTCAACCATGACCCGGTCGGACAGCGTGGAGATGTCGATCTCCCTCGAGCCTTCGGTGGTGGGTACCGTGGCCGACTGCTGGTGCGGGATCGCCTGGGAGAAGTCCGTCACGGCGTGAGCGATGTGCCGCTCCAGCTCGTCGTCGGACCAGCGGTAGCCCTGCGGGTCCTCGTCGCGGAGGTCCCGTCTCACCAGTGTGCGCATTTCGCTCAGGTTCATATTGCCTCTCCTCCATGGGTCACGTTGACCCCCCGCCCCGCTTCTTCTCTGTCATTCTGAGCGCAGCGAAGAATCTCGGCGCGGAGATTCTTCGGTCGCTCCGCTCCCTCAGAATGACATTCGGGGGCAGCGCCAGAGACGCTCTCCGTCTCAGGACTCCCCTGGCGGCCTGTAGGGGCGTTCGATTGAACGCCCCCACCACCCTGGGTAGCCGGGAGCATCGGCTCGCGGCGCGTTGGAGCAGATGGTCCAACCTACCCGTGCCACTTCCTACGACCCCAGCGGGCGCACCCCGATGAGCCGCGCCAGCTTGATGGTGCTGAACAGCGCCAGGCCGACGTACCACTTGATGCGGGTGCGGGTGGCGTCCTTGGCCTCGAGCTGGCCCACCCTCTCGATCTGGATGCCGCCGGGCGATGTCAGGCCGCAAAGGCTCCCCTCGCCCATCTGGAAGGCGTAGATGGTGGAGCAATCGCTTGACGTGCCCACCACCTTGTCGTCGGCTACCCAGTCGCTGATGGCCACCGGGATGCCGTTGTACAGCTCGATGAAGGCGCCCCACTCGTCTCGCTCCACCTGAAGATAGGAGCCGGCGGCCCGGGAGAGCTGGTTCAGGCTTCTGCGGCTGCGGCGGCTCATCAGAAGCAGCTCCGGCTTGCCCCCCTTGACCATATCGACAAGCTCGTCGAGCTTGTCCAGCGTCAGCGGCCCGCCGTTGTCCCCCATGGACACCGTCTGGCCGGTGCCCTGGCAGACCTTGTCGATGCCCTCGAAGTCCTTGGACGCCGGGGTGCCCTGGCCGTTGATGAAGGTATCCTCGAACTCGTGGCGCACCGCCTTGGCGTTGAGCTCGATGACCGCCGCCTCGACGTCCTGAAGATTGGAGCGGGTGGCCTTGATGAAGTTGTCCACATCGGTGTTGGCGCCGACTATCTCCAAGCCGGCGGTCACCTGCTCGAAGGTGGGGGCGGTCTCGGCTCCCCAGTCCTCGTTCTCGTCGTACCACGCCACGGTGGGCAAAGTGCTCTCGCGGTTGTAGGTCAGGCCGTTGCCCACGATCTCGATGAAGGGCAGCTTCTGCAGCACCGGCGAGTCCTTGATGATGGTCTCAATGACGCCGAC
>Ga0180434_10002709_pt1 | contig 23205 bp, 22 predicted proteins | sample SS_ome_7_FD_132453 | JGI IMG/M metagenome (GOLD analysis project Ga0180434, IMG submission 132453) | Hypersaline lake sediment archaeal communities from the Salton Sea, California, USA - SS_1_D_2 metaG | ecosystem: Environmental > Aquatic > Non-marine Saline and Alkaline > Hypersaline >...
CAGGAGAGCGGCAACGGTCGCGAAACTAAGGTATGCCCCCGGTGACATCTCGCCCAGGGTAGCGCTCGCAGGTTGGACAGCCTCTTTACGGGGTCCTCTTTGCCCCAGCCAGCGCACCACCTGGATACCCAGCCAGGTTATGACCAGCAGGCCCAGTGAGGCATAGGCGGTCGTGTAGTGAGAAAGTATCACCGATGCCCCGAAGACCAGTGTCAGAAAGGTCTGGCCGGACCGTCTGATGCGCTCGTGGAAGACCACCAGGAGCACCAGAGAGAAGAAAAGTACCGCCACGGTCTGCCTGGCCATGGCCGGCGTCCAGAGAAAGGCCATCTGCGACATGACGAATAAAGACGCCAGAAAGGCGCCATAGGGGCTCAGGTACTTCCTGGTGAGAGCATACACCGCCACCGCGATGGGTGCGCCGAGGAAAGCATATAGCAACTTGAAGAGCATCTCCGGCTCCATCGACATGAAGGACTGCACCACGCACGGCAGTATCGAGACACTAACCGTGGAGTCCGGGGGGCCCGCCCCGGTGATGCTCCAGTGGGAGTTGTTGTAGGCGGTCATGAAGAGATAGTACTCCTCGTGGGTGTCCGCACCGAGAAGGTGGTTGGACCTGAGAGCGAACATGAGGGTCAGGGAAAGCCCGACAAAGAGCAGCGCCGGTGGGTAGACCGTCTCGGGCACCCGGCGGCGCCACAGGGCCAGCGCGGCAACGTAGAGCACTATGAGGAAAAGGACCGCCAGCAGGACGGTGTTGTTGTCGGCGGTATTCATGAGCCGCATTCCCAGCACGGTGGCTACCGGCAGGAAGGCGGGCAGCAGCAGCCAGGCCACGGCCGCAGTGCTCAGCCGGGGGACGACCGGCAGGACGGCCTGACCGCGGCCGCGCAGGGCGATAGCAAGGAGCAGCGCCACGGTCACCACGTTGTAGGCAATGACCAGCGGGCCGGTGGACAGGGGGTTGTCCACCCCGAAGAGAGGGAGCAGAGCATTGGTCACCAGCCCGAGCAGCATTGCCAGGGCGACGCTCAACCCAACCGAGAGGACGAACCTCTCCACCAGCGGCCTGTCCGACAGCCTCAACGCCGTCAGCACCAGGAACCCCGGCACAAAGGTGACAAAGACGAACCCGAGCACCTCGCGCAGAAAAGGGAGGTCGTGGAAGACCGCCAGGTCAACCGCGGCCAGCAGCGCCAGCACGCCCAGGATGAACCCGCCCGGACCTGCCGGTCCGCCCGGCCCCTGCGCTCTACTCGTCATGGCAGAGCTCTTCAAATAGCGTCCGGTACCTCCGTGCTCCCTATCAAGAGACTGTTGAGTGCTTTCCTGTATCTCTCAAGCGTGACGTCATAGTTGAAGTCCCTGTGGATCAACTCGCACGCTGCTTTGCCTATCCCGGCAAGGTCCGGGTGAGCCAGAGCACGAGCCACACATCTTTCGATAGAGTCAGGCGAATTGCTGTCCATGATGAACCCTGTCTTACCGTCGATAATCACGTCGGGGATACCACCAACGTCTGTGGCGGCTACGGGGGTGCCGCAGGCCATCGCCTCCAGGACGGTGTTGGGAAGACCCTCCCGGTATGAAGGGACAATGATTAGCCTTGTCTGGTTCAGGTACTCGGCTGTCTTGGCACGGTCGACCCAACCGACGAAGTCCACAGCCGTAGCAGCTCCACCCGCAGCCAGTATCTCTGTCATTCGACTTCTCATGCTACCGTCTCCGATGACAATCACACGATACCTGGGAACAGCCTTGACAAGGGCACAAACAGAGTGAGCGAATTCCACGACCCCCTTTTCCGGGGAGAGGCGGCCGCAGTAGCCGAGGTCGTACGTCCTGTCCTCCAGCTTGCACGTTGGCCGGAACAGCTGCGTGTCCACCTGGAGGTTACCGCGCTGGATTTTTGCGGCGTATTTCTGCATGTCGAAACGCGAGACCATGGACTCATATTCTACCAGTATCCTATCTGCCAGCCCGTATCCTGCCCGCTCCAGGAGACTGACGCAGAACGCCCTGATTCTCCTCCAGGGACCGGCCCGCTCATTCTGCAACAGCAGCCGGGAGGATCTTCCATCAAGCCTGAGAGCGACTTTTTGTCTCAGGACAAGGGTCGCATACAATATAGAAAGCAAAGGTGGGTATCCGTAGTAGAACACGAATATGTCCGCAACTCTGAGCCTTGTCAACTCAGCCACCACCCTGAGTTCCTGGATGAAGGCGGAGAACAACCTTATGATGAAACTCCTGCTGGTACTTCCGGGCTCGTTGAGCGTCTTTGCCTTTACGTTCCCGGGGAGTCTGCCAGCATCGGCAGTGCAATTGGTGGCTACCCAATCAACATCGCAGCAAAGTGGTGCCAGGAGATGCAGCAACTTGAGATGTATCTCAAGCGCCGACGGAGTCGCGAAGCTCTCTGCTGTGATAAGAGCGACCCTGGGCCTCTTTATGGCTGCTTTCTTCACTTCATCGACGGACCCGAAAGGCACCCCAGTGCCGGGGGCACTAACCCCTCAAGGCGACACCAGCGCCCTTATCCCTTCAGCTAGTGAGACCTGCGGAGTGAAGCCAAGCGCCTCTCTCGCCTTCTCTATTCGGCTGACATTCCTTCTTATCTCGCCGGCCTGGTACGGCCCGTGAATCAGGCACGCATCCCCGCCGACCGCGCTTGATATGAGCCGGGCCAGCTCGTTGATAGACGTCTCAACGCCGCTCCCTATCTGGATCACTTCGCCAAGGCAGGCCGGTGCACGGTTTCCTGGCCGATGGGACGTAGCATCAAGTCCTGATGGCTTACCACTAATCAACGACACGGCGCTGTGGATTGCGCTGCAGACGTCATCCACGTGAACGAAGTCCCTGGTCTGACCACCGTCACCGCGAATCACCAGAGGCTTCTTTTCCATAGCGGCCCTGGTGAACAGAGATATGACGTTTGACGTACGTTCAGCGAATGGGCCATAACAATTGGCTAGGCGCAGTGACAGGGTCGGCAGACCGAACGAACTGAAATACGCAAAGCACAACGCTTCTGCGCTGAGTTTGGAGGCGCCGTAGGCAGACAGAGGTCGAGGTAGTGTTTCTTCGTCCACCGGACAAGGTTGGTCACCCACCGCAGCATTTGACGAAACGAAGACGAGCCCACCAGCCCCTTGCTTGCGACACGCTTCGAGAACATTCAGGGTACCGTTGACATTCACGTCAAATGTCTCTCCAGGGCTCTGCAGCGATTGCAATACGCTCGCACGTGCCGCCAGGTGAACAACGGCATCGACTCCACGCACGGCCCTCTCCACTGTTTCTTTATCGCGTACATCACCGATCACCAGTTCCACGTCCTGCCAGGACTCCTGAGCACGCCAGGTTCCTCTCTCGTCAAACGCCCACACAGGAGAGACGTTTGAAAGATCGTCCAGGACCCGGATGCTGGGGCCGGTTCTGGACGTGTACCTGATCAGATTCGAGCCAATGAACCCGCATCCACCCGTGATAAGCAGCTTCTCCATGCAACTTCAGCCTTCCTGCGTCATGTCCCGAGCCGCTCAGCCGAGGCCCGCCGTGACCACCGCCCCGTACCGCTGCCACTGGCGGTCGTCCCACGCCCCCTGTGGGAACCTGGTGATTGTGACCTGCTCCGGCGCTTCATACCGCCGGAGCAGCGCCAGGTAGTCCCTCTGCCAGCAGCCCCGGCGCACGATGCCGAGTCCCTGCGGGTCCTTGTGTGCAGGTCGGTCAAACCAGTGCCATTCGGAAAGCACCACAGCCCGCCGGGCGACGCGCAGCATCTCCCGCATGACCCGGTCTATTCTGTCCGGACCCACGTACAGCAACACCGCGTCGGTCAGCACGACGTCAAACTCACGGTCCTGGAACCGCCCCAGGTCATCGGCGCGGCCCACAGATAGCTCCACACCGGTGATGCCCTCGGCGGCAAGCAGCTCCCTGCCCTTCTCAACGGCGGCGGGATTGATGTCGATACCGGCAATTCTTGCGTCCTCGAATCGCCTGGCAGCGAGATAGAGGTTGGGACCGCAGTTGCAGCCGATTTCAAGAACACTAGTGGGAGAGTATTCCGCGATTGCCTCCATCACGAACGCGCGGTGGGCGTGTACCCGGGAATCCCAGTAGCCCAGCACCCACTCGTCCGGCCCGCCCCGGTGCCTGGTATCGCCCCAGTCGTTCCCAGCCCGGCGGTGCCGGTTGGACCACTGCCTCTCCCGGGCGCGGGTGCCGACGACCAGTTCCTGCAACCGGGGGCCCGAGCACTGGCTGCTGACCGTCGCCAGGAGGTCATGCAGAACAGGCCAGCGACGCACCACGCTGGAAACCCGGTTTCTAAGAGTCATCGTCACAGCCGCTGCACGTCCCGGATGAGAAGACCAGGTCCAGGTTCCTGTGTTCGGGAACGCGGTCGAGCACCGACCTGTCAGCCCCGGGCAAGGGCCCGGTATCGGTACTGGCTATGGCGCTGAGCTTCAATCCATTCGCCTCGGCGATGTCCACCAGGTCCGTCGGACTGTCCAGATACCGCCTGAGGTTCCCCGGTTCGTACTCGGCGAGCACTACCAGGCGGGGGCTTCTCCGTATCATACCCGCCATGCCCTCTATGACGCGAGCCTCTGAGCCGTCCACGTCTATCTTGACGAACCTTACGTCCTCTATTTCCGGCAGGGCCTCATCCAGTGAGACCACCTCCACCCTCGTGGCAGGAATGCGTCTCTGGGGCCTGAGGGTATTGCTCGCCCAGGAACGCGTTAGGTACAGGTCCATCTCTCCGGACTGGTTGGAGACTGCCTGCTGGTATGCCGTTACGTGGCTCCAGCGATTGCGCTCGACGGTCCGCATGAGGAGCCGGAAGTTGCGCGGGTCCGGCTCAAACGCGTAGACCCTTCCCTCCGACCCGGCGAGGTCGGCCAGCTGCACGGTAAAATAGCCGATGTTGGCCCCGACGTCGATTGCGATATCACCGGCCCCCACCAGTCGCCGTATGAGATCTACCCGTCCCGCCGCGTATCCACCCTGCAAATACAGCGTGGCTCCGATGCCACCGTCGTGGATGTTGGTGAGCAAGGGCAGACCATGCACCTGCACCCATCTCTCCGCCCCGGGCGTCGCCAGGTCGAAGATGGCCTTGACGAGCATATTGCCACCAGGAAGCCTGTTCGCCACGAACCTTCCCAGCGGTCTCAGGAACCGTACCAGCGAGCGCCTCATGTCCAGGCTCTTCTCGCCAGCCCCGGGGACACTGCTCTCAGTCATGGCCGCCCACCGCGTAGAAACGCCGTATTGCCTCGAGCACGTAGTCAACCTGCGCGTCCGTCACCTCGGCATTCATCGGCAGGGAGAGCACCTCCCCGGATATTTGCTCCGTGACCGGCAGGTGGAAGTGCCCCAGGCCGAGGGCCGGTTGCTTGTGCATTGGCTTCGGCCAGGAGACCAGTACCTCTATCCCCTGCCCCTTCAAGAAGTCCACCAGAACGTCCCTGCTCTGCGCACGGATGACGTAGTTGGTAAAGACGTCAAAGTACGGCCCGCCTGCCTGTGGTGGTGGCGGCGTCCTGACCTGGGGGATACCGGCCAGGCCACGGTCATACATACTGGCAAGCTGGCGTCTCCGGGCAATCCAGCCGTCAAGGTACCTCAGCTTGACGTCCAGGACAGCCGCCTGAAGGTTGTCAAGGCGGCTGTTGTAGCCGTAGCACAGGATTTCCCCGGTAGCCCGTCTCTGCCCGTGGTCGCGATAAAGGCGGACCTTCTCGGCCACGTCCTCGCTGTCGGTGGTGACCATGCCGCCGTCCCCGATGCCGCCCAGTATCTTGGCGGGGTAGAAGCTGAAGCACCCCGCCAGCCCGATGGCTCCCGCCCTCCGGCCGTTCAGGCTGGCGCCGAGCGCCTGGGCGGAGTCCTCAATCACCATCAGCCCGTGGCGGTCGGCAATGGCCATAAGCCTGTCCATGTCACACAAGCGACCATTCAGGTACACGGGGACAATCGCCTGGGTGCGCGGGGTAATTGCAGCCTCCACGAGATCGACGTCCATGTTGAAGTCGTCGGTTATGTCCACCAATACGGGGGTACCGCCGAGGTGCACGATCGCCGCCACTGTGGCCACGAAGGTGTGGGCGACGGTTATGACCTCGTCCCCCGGCCCGATGCCGGCAGCCCGCAGGGAGAGCATGATTGCGTCCGTACCGCTGTTCACGCCGACGGCGTGCCTGACACCGACGTAAGCAGCCAGGTTCTCCTCGAAGCGCCGCAGGTGTTCGCGAAGGATGTAGTCGCCCCCGTTGAGGACTCCCTTGATGGCGGCATCGATCTCCGCCTCCATGCTGCGATAGTGCGCCGGGAAATCCACGAAAGGAACCCGGTACGGGCTCCGCCCTGCCGCCGTCATCGGACCACCTCCCTTACCAGCATGAAAGCTTCCGCCGCCGCCACCCCCACGAATACGCTTTTCGGCCTGGCCTGGCTCCGGGCAGCCATCTCACACCCCGTCCCTGCCCGCATCGAGGAGCCTGCGGGCTGCTTGCGCTATATCCCTTGCTCTCGGGTAATACGCTTCTTCGAGCGATGAACTTGCTGGCGCCGGGGCGTCCGGCAGGGTGACCCGGGCAACCGGCGCTTTCAGGCTATCAAAGGCAAGCTCGGTCACCCGTGCCGCCAGTTCCGCGGCAGCCCCGGCCGTCCTCCATCCCCCGTCGGCGACCACCAGCCTCCCCGTCCTCGCGGTAGACGCCACCAGGAGGTCCACGTCCAGCGGCTTGAGCGAGCGCAGGTCGATTACCTCAAGCGAGATACCCTCTTCCGCCAGGCACCCGGCCGCCCGCAGCGACTCATCCACCATGTAAGAGAGTGCGGCTACGGTGGCGTCGGCGCCGGCACGGCGCACCACCGCCCTGCCCAGGGGCACGGAGTACGGCTCCTCGGGCACCTCGCCGCTCGTCTGGTAGAGCCAGCGGTCATCAACGTATACCACCGGGTTGTTGTCGTAGACGCAGGCCCTCAGCAGCCCCTTGGCGTCCGCCGGCGTGCTGGGCATGACAACCTTCAGGCCGGGTACGTGCATGAGCATGGACTGGATAGCCTGGGAGTGCTGGGCCGCCTGCTCGCCTCCGCGGTTTATCATTGCCCAGATAGTAAGGGGGACGTGTGCCTGGCCCCCGAACATGTAGTGCCAGCTGGCGGCGTGGTTCACGATCTGGTCCATGGCATAGTACATGAAGTCCATGCGGGGAAAGGCAAGGATCGGCCTCAAGCCCGCCAGGGCGGCTCCCACCGCTGTTCCCGCCACCGCGTTCTCGGACACCGGGGTGTCTATGACCCGCTTCGGCCCGAAGCGCTGGATCAAGCCAACGGTAGTGCGACCGACATACCAGGGGCTGGTGACTCCCTGGCCAATCAGAAAGACACTCTCATCCCCTTCCATTAGCTGGTGGAGGACTTCGTTGGTGGCCTCAGCGAATGTTATCTCGCGCATCACGGTTACCCCGTCTCAACCGTGAAGACGTGCCTGGTGACTTCCTCAGGGTCGGGCAGCGGGCTGACCCTGGCAAAATCGAGGGCCGCCGCTACCTCACGGCGGGCATCTTCTTCCCAGGTCGTGAGCTCCCCGGCGGAAGCGATGCCCTCCTCGCACAGGCAGGCGGCCAGCGTCTTGATCGGACACCGGGCCATCCAGTTATCAAGCTCATCCTTGCTCCTCAACCCCTTGTCGATATCGTAGTTGGGTCCCACGTGGCCACGCCAGCGGTAGGTCGACGCCTCGATGAGTGTCGGCCCTTCGCCGCGCCGCGCCGCCTCGATCGCCTTCCTGGCTGCACGGTACACCTGGAGCACGTCGTTGCCGTCCACGGTGACGCCGGGCATGTCGAACATGCTCGCCTTACGGGAGATGTCAGTATCCGCCAAAGTGCTGCTGACGTGCATGTGCGTGGAGTACAGGTTATTCTCGCACACAAACAGGACCGGAAGCTTCCGCAGAGAGGCGAAGTTAAGCGATTCGTACCACACACCCTCGTTGGTGGCGCCGTCACCGAAGAAGGCCACCGAGACCGTGTCGGTACCCCGTATCCAGGCCGCCAGGGCTGCCCCGACAGCCACTGGTACGGTACCGGCAACGATCGCCGAGCTGCCCGGCAGGCCGATGGAGGGGTCAGCTAGGTGCATCGATCCGCCCCTGCCCCGCGAGCACCCGTCTACCCTGCCCAGTATCTCCGCCATCAGCGACCTGAGGTCGCCGCCCTTGGCAATATAGTGCCCGTGGGACCGGTGCGTGCTGAAGACGTAGTCGTCGGGCCGCAGGCTGGCGCAGACGCCGGCGGCAACCGCCTCCTCCCCAATGCAGAGGTGGCACGGACAGCGTATCTCCGGTTCGGGCTGCTCAAGCAGCCCGGCTACCTGCTCCTCAAACAGGCGGATGCGAAGCATGGTGACGTACATGTGCTCCATGACCGCTCCGGAGACCGCCGTGGCCGGCCCTCCGGTTGCACGCCCCGTCTCTTCTGTCATCAAAGCTCCATCCTCGGCTCGAAGCCGTATCTCCGGTACCATGAGACGAACTCCTCCAGCCCCCGCCGGAGGTCATACTCGGGTACCCAGCCCAGGACCTCCCGGGCCCTGGTGGGATCGGCAATCAGGCGCTCGACCTCCCCGATGCGCGGCTCTACGTGGAACGGCTCTATCTGGCCCTGCTTGTCACACAGCTCGATGATTGTGTTGGCCAGGTCCAGAACCGAGACCTCCCTGCCGCTGCCGAAGTTCAGCGGCTCGGGAATCGGCTCCTCGTGGGAGAGGACGGCGTCATAGGCGCTGACAGCGTCACTGATATAGGTATAATCGCGCGTCTGGAGGCCACTTCCGTACACGATGGGCGACTGATTGCTCAGGACACGGCGGGTGAATATGGAGATCACTCCGCCATAGCCGACATCCCGCTGGCGGGCCCCAAAGACGTTGAACAGCCTCAATATGGCAATATTCATGCCGAAGGTGCGGGTGTAGGCGTAGCACATCCTGTCAGCGGCGGTCTTGCTGGCGCCGTAGGGATGGGGCGCATTCAAGGGATGCCGCTCATCAATCGGGGCATACTGGGCCGAGCCGTAGACCTCGCTGGTGGACGCGTGGATGATGCGCCGGGCATCATGCAGGCGGGCGGCTTCCAGGACATTCTGGGTACCGATCACGTTTATCTCGTAGGTCAGGCGCGGCTCCACGTATGACCGGTCCACGTGTATCTGCGCCGCGAGGTGGAACACTACCTCGATATCACGCATCACCTTCTCAACAAGCTCCTGGTCGCGCACGTCGCCCTTTACCAGCTTGAAGTTCCGGTAATCGAGCAGATGCCGGATATTGCTGAGATTGCCGCTCAGGAAGTTGTCCAGGCAGAACACGGTATGACCGAGGTTGACGTACCTGTCACAGAGATGGCTCCCGATGAAGCCGGCGCCACCGGTTATGAGAATTATCATGCTCGCTTCCCCAGTCTCCTGCTCTCGTCTATGCACTCCTGGTAGAGCGCCTCGTAGTCCTGGACCCGACTGCTCATGGAGAGGTTCTTCCGGATGTAGTCGCGCCCTGCCGCGGCCCTGACCCTCGCCTCCGAGGGATCGTCAATGATTCCAGCCAGGATGCCGGCCAGCTCCTCATCATTACCGGATGCGACCAGGTAGCCAGCCTTCATATTCTCCACGTCTTCGGCGGCGCCCGTGCCGGAGGTGACCACGATCGGGGTCCCACACAGCAGCGCCTCAGCGCAGGCCCAGGAGAGGGCATACTCGTACCGTGACGGCTGCACTACCACGTCAGCGTCCACCAGGGCGGATAGCTTGTTTCCGCCGTCGATATACCCGGTGAAGATGACCCGGTCCCTCACGCCCAGTTCGGCAATCATCCGCTCCAGCTCGGGCCGGTAGCCCCAGTCCGGGCCGGCAATCACGAGCACGCAATCGTCCCGTCGGCCAGTCAGTCTCGCGAAGCCGGTCGCCAGGAAATCGACCCCCTTCTGCTGGGCTATGCGCCCGAGGTATAGTACCACAGGCCGGTCCCCGAGGCCGAACCGCGCGCGAAAGCGGCCCCTGGCAGGGAGCTCCTGGTAGTCCTCCACCGGCAGGGGAGGATAGATAGTGGCTATCCTTTCGGGAGGGACGCCCACGGACAGGTACTCCTCCACCCCCACCCTGTTCTCAGCGATTACCCGGGTGGCGCCGCGCAGGATGCGGTGGCCGAAGGCAGCGTCAAACAGTCGCTTGACTCCGGCATTGACACGCCTCAGAGTGGAGCCATGGGCATCGATTATGAAGGGCACCCCGAACCGCCGCGTGTAGAAGTAAAGGACCATGTTCAGGAAGCCCCTGGTCGTGTGCGCGTGGACCACATCGTAGTCGTGTAGCTCTGACCTTGCCGCCGAAATGACACCGGGCATGATGATGAATCCGCCGGGATTCAGCCAGCTCGCGAAAGGTCTCACCCGCACGCCCCGGAGAGCATCCACGTACTTCTGGTCGTAGTCCTTGTTACTGGCGTACACCGTCACCTCGTGCCCGCGGTCAGTGAGTGCCTGGGACAGCCGGTGCATGACGTCGGCGGTACCGCCCGCGGCCGGGCAAAAGAGATCGAGCGCCTGCAGTATCTTCATGCCGGGCCGCCTGTCCTGCGCTTGCTGCTGATGACTTCCTCCAGCAGCTGCTCGAACTGGTCCGTGATAGTGTCCCAGCTATACCCTTCGATGAAGGTCTTCCAGGCCTTCTCGCCCAGAGCGGGCAGGTTGCCCGTCGCGGTAAGCTCAAGTGCCCTGGCCACGATGTCCTCGGGCTTCTCCACGAAGACGATTCCGTTTCCCTCACCGAACTCTTCAACGACACCGGCCAGGTTGGTGGATATGACCGGCTTCTTCATTGCCATGTAGTCGTACATCTTCATCGGCACGATGTACCGGGTCAGCTTGCTCTCATGAAAGGGCAGAACACAGGCATCCGCGGCGGCAATCATCGCCGGGACTTCGTCGTAGGGGACCCGGCCGGTGAGTATCAGCCGGTCGCCAGCGCTACGCCGCAGTTCCTCAAGCTCCGCCTGAAGCTCTCCCGCCCCGACGATCATCAGTCTCAAGCGATTGCTGTTCGTCCGCGTGAGCTGGTGGGAGAGCTCGGCAAGACCGGTGAAGGGGGCCAGCGTGCCCACGAATACCAGCAGGGTATCGTCTGGCGAAACGCCGTAGCGGCGTCTGACATGACCGCCGTCCAGGTCTGGGCGAAACCGTCCGAAGTCTACTCCTTTACGCAGGACCCGGCTGCGGTCAGAGGGGGCACCCAGCAACACCGCCCGGTCCCGGAGACCCTTGTTCGACCCTATGACCAGGTCGGCTCCTCGCAGGGTCCACTTCTCCAAGAACAGCGCTAGGGGCAAATAGAGGCGGGAGGGAACCCAGAGGTGCGGGACATCGGTCCAATAGTACACGAAGGGAATCCCCTGTCTGTGCGCTTCTCTGAGGGCAACGTAGTTGTTGAGTATACCGAAGTACACGAGCACGTCAGGCCCGTATTCTGCAAGTTGCCGCCTGATCTCTCTCGAGTGCGTCACTACGATCGACACGTGGTCCAGTCGCGGAAGACGCAGCATCCCCGGCCGTACCACAGTGACGGTAGCGTTGTCATACAGTCGTCTGACCCCTTCGAAGGTACGACGTCTGGCAGCCAATCCCTTGCTCCCGTGTGCCTGCCATAGATACTCGTAGTCGATGACTCGCAGAGTATGTCCCTTCAGGGACAGCTTCTCGGCAAGGTGATGCTGGTCGTGCGGCCCTTTACGATGCCAGTCCGTGTCCTGTACCAGCAGTATCCTCATGTCACCTCATGCCCAGTAGTCGGTCGCCCCCCCGCGGCCCTAAACCCAGTGCCATAACCCACGGGACCGTATGTAGTGCGCCGGGTAGCCCAGCAGTGCCCAGTGTACCACGAAGAGCAGCGAAAGCAGTCGGCCCATAACCTTCCCCCTGAGGTTGAAGTGGCGGCACATTCTGAGCCAGGTGCCTGTGCGAGCGCATGTGTGGAAGCCGCTGCGGCTGTAGAGAGCGATTGCCGGGCTGTTGCTCTCGGCAACACTGAGCGCCAAGAGCCCGTATCGGCGCCGCTGGGCGTAGTCCAGTGTTCGGCTCATAAGCTGGGTGCCGATACCCTGGTTCTGGGACCGTGGTCTCACGAGGTAGAAGCAGAAAGGAAAGACAAACAGCCTTCTTCTCACGCCTGCCACCCCGGCAAGCTCGCCATCCACCCTGGCCCCGACGAGGAACTCTGCTGCAAGGGCGTACCGGGCCGGGTGCCGGAACTGCTCCTCCGGCACGCTGAGTTGGTCCAAGAAAGCCCTAGCTTCAGCCAGGGTCAGATTCTCCAGCTCCATTTTCTCGGTCCACGCTGATTCATTGGCGGGCCCGGTGCGGGAAAAGAACACGCCTATCCGATCTGCCCCTTTATCCACGGCCCCACCTTGTCTGCAACTGGTTGTGGCACGCACACCCGCCAGAAGGTGGCGAGGTTGCCATAGGCCACCTCGGGGCGTGCCTTTGGCCCTCCGCGGTAGTACCTGTAATAGTAGGGGAGGCTTCGACGCTGTCCGCCCCACCTCCTCTTAAACAGCTCGTTCCCGGCGTTCTCCCTTGTCCGCCCGAAATCCAGAAGCCTGCAGCCATGCCGTTGGCCCCACTCAATCACTTCCCAGACAATCAAGTTGTTGGGCGCCAGATGAAGGTACTTGCCCAGAGAGCAACTGAAGTCATGGTGGATCACCCCATCGTACATTGAGAACAGACCAGCAGCAATGCACTCCTGGTCGTGAACAGCCATTGGCATAAGAAGCCCTTCGGGGTAGAACAGCTCCCACATGGTCGCAAAGAAGCGGTACGGGTGTGGCGGACTCCCGAGCCGTTTCATCGTGTGGCAGTAGAGGGCATAGAATAACCGAAGGTCAGCCTCACTTTCACCCCATCTGATCTGCACCCCACTCCGGCCTGCTTTGCGCACCATGTTCCGGTTCTTGTCGCCAATGCCCTTCCAAAGGTCTTCAGCACTGCGGTCCAAGGAAAGAAGATATGTGAAGTAGTCGTCTCGACGTATGTACCCCTCCTCCGCCAACACCGGGGAGTGCTTCTCATCGGGGGATCGTATTTCAACAAAGTCTACCTTCGTCTCTCGTGCTGCAGTATGTGCCTGCCGAACCAGGCCGCTTGCGTCATGTTCCCCCAGTGTACACGGCCCGCCTCTATCCGAGTACGGTACCGAGACCAGCCGATCCCCGAAGAGCCGGCTCCGAATTAGAGCGAGCGGGAACACACCGCTCCCGTCATGCAGATAGACCATCTTGCACCCGGTGGCGCGCTCAAGCATGACTCCCCACTCCCACAGGTGAGAGATACTCCCGTCACCTGATCTACTGACAACGCTATTCCACGCCGCAGCGTCCACGAACGTCCTCAGGGAGGTCACGGCTGCGCTTCCAGCAGGTCGCATACTCGAACGAACTGGGCACCGGGTATCTCCAGCACATCCTCGATGGTATTGCGCGTCGGTCTCCCGATTCGGTAGTACATGCGCCAAGGGATACCGCTGGTCCTGGGAACCTGCACCAGTTCCCAGGGATGAACATGAAGCACAGGTATCGCACCGCGCCGCAGCATGGACTCCACTCCCCACATCAGGTACCGACTGCCAAGGAGCCGCATCCACAAACCTGAGAGTGGTGTCCGAATGACAGGGTTTATTGCGACCGGGAATTCCATGAGGTCAAGGCGTATCTCCGGGTATATTTGTCGCATCGGGAAAGGGTAGCAGGGAGCACCAGGAACACCATACCATCCCGGGATTCTCACACAGGGCACCACGGAGCTATCGTAGGCGTAGCCCGCACGGTCAATGGCAGTAGCCACTCGCACGTCTATCCCAAATGCGGGCGCACGAAACCCAAGCACGCGCCTGCCAACCGCATCTTCAAGCACTTCCCTGGAGCCTCGCACCTCCCTGTCCAATTCCGCTGCAGACTTGCCCGGAAACGGTGCGTGCGTTAGGCTGTGAGACGATACCTCGTGACCTGCCTCATCAATTTCGCGTATCAGCCGGCCATGATGTTTGACATGCTCGGCAACGACGAAGAAGGTTGCCTTGGCACGGTGCTCCTCGAACAGGGCCAGAAGCTCATCAACTCCGGTTTCACCGTTCTCACCACCACACCAGGGTACGCCCCGCTTCTGGAAGGCGAAGGTGTCCGTGAAGAGTTCCAGGTCGACGCTGATAGCTATCTGCTTCATGCGAGGTCCCTTGCCCCTGACGTGCCTCTGACTCCTTTGACCTGTGTGTCGGACGACTCACCACGCGACCGGGTCGGCCACGTAACCCTGGCGAAGGTCCTGGCCATGGAGTAGTAGCGGCGGAAGCTCTCCGCACTATTGAGGTCCCGCATCATCCGCAGTACCTGCGCCGGTCTCAGATAGAACTCGCGGTAGGCCCGCTTCTGGATGTTGACCAGGTACTCCCGGCTGAGACCGTCGGGCACGAAGCCGATGGAGTCGCCCCCGGGGTGTCCCGTCACGAGGGACGGGTCCATATCCACCTCGCCGTACTGCCGGGCAATGTCATAGAGCTTCGAGCCCCGGTTGAGGAAGATGAGACAGAAGTTGACCGTATGCAGCGGCAGCGACTTGGCGAAATCGATCGTCCGCCGTATCGTCTCCCTGGTCTCGGTGGGATTGCCGATCATGAAGTAGCCGCGGACGCGGATCCCGGCTTCGTCACACCAGCCAACGACCCGGCGGATCCTCTCGAGCGTGGTCCCCTTCTGTATGAAATCAAGCACACGCTGGTCACCGCTCTCGATGCCGATGGAGAGCAACCAGCAGCCCGCTTCCTTCATCGCCCCGATGGTGTCACGGGTAAGGACATTGGCGTGCGCCTCGCACGACCATGAGACCCGCAGCCCCCGTTCGTGCAGGAGCTCGCAAATGCGGAAGACCCTCTCTTTGCTGACAGCGAAGTTGTCTTCGTAGAAGGTGAACTCCTTGATGCCGTACCGCTCAACCAGGTCCTCCATCTCATTCACGACTCGCTCGGCGCTGTGAACCCGGTACTGCTCACCCATGATGCGCTCACAGAAGATGCACTGGAAAGGACAGCCGCGACTTGACACCATGCTGGTCACCGGACGGCGACGATAGACCATGGGAGTGGGGTGGTAGGTGTCGAGCGGGGGCAGGAGGTGTCGCGCGGGAAACGGCAGGGAGTCCAGGTCCTGGATGTACCCCCGGTCCGGCGTCCTGACGATGCCGCCGTTGCGCCGGAAAGCGATACCCTGGATGTCCCCCAGGTCTTCCCTGCCTTCCTCCAGGGCCCTTACCAGCTCCAGGGTGGTGTACTCGCCTTCGCCGAACACGGCGACGTCAAAGCAGTCATCCTGAAGCACTTCCTCGCCGAAGACTGTGACGTGCGGCCCGCCGATCACCACCGGCACCGGCTCCTGCTCCTTGATACGGCGGGCAAGCTCGCGGGTGCGCTCGCAGGCGATGGAGTACGCACTCAGCCCGACCATGTCAGGCCGATACTCACCGATCTCGCGCAGCACATCCTCAATGGTGAGGTTGAGACAGAGGCCGTCGACGATCCTGACATCCACCCCTTCCTTCTCCAGGACGGCGGCAATATAGCAGAGTCCCAGGGGTGGCAGGTAGGAGCCGGACTCAGCATACTTGCCATACCGCTCCTTGCCGGTGAGCGGGGGATGAACCAGCAGGACTCTCATTCTCCCTCCCCGTGCCCGCTCCCTCCTGTGACCGGCCGGTTGTCCCGGTACCAGGACAGAAAGGCGTGGACGCCCTGTTCCAGGTCGGTCCTCGGCTCAAAGCCGAGTATCTCCCTCGCCCTGCTGATATCGGCGACACTGTCCCTTACCTCGCCCTGCCGGGGGGCTTCGTAGTGACAGGGCACGGTAGTCCCGGCGACCTTCTGTATGGCCCCGGCGAGCGCATTGACCGTGGTTTTCACGCCGGTACCGATGTTGAACACCTCGCCCTTCGGGAGCACCTTCCCGGCGGCCAACAGGTTCGCCCGGACGACGTCGTCCACGGAGACGAAGTCCCTGGTCTGCTCGCCATCCCCGTAGATGGTAAGGGGCCGGCCACTCAGCAGTCTCTCGGCGAAGATGGGCATAACGTTGGCGTACTCACTGTAGCCCTGGCGCCTACCGTACACGTTGAAATACCTCAAGCAGGCCACGCTGATGTCGTGCAGCCGGGCGAAGGCAAGACAGTACTTCTCAGCCGCCAGCTTGCTGACCGCGTAGAAGGACTCGGGGGCGAGCGGGTGCTCCTCATCAATGGGCAGATACCTGGGCTCACCGAAGATCGCCGAGGAGGATGAGTAGACCACGTTGCGGGCACCGCACGAAATCGTGGCGCGCAGGACGTTGATGGTGCCCACCACGTTCACCTGGGCGTCTCTGACCGGGTTCTGAAGGGAGCGAACGTTTCCCACCTCGGCGGCAAGGTGGAAGATGGCCTCAGCGCCCGCGGCACAGGATGACACCAGCTCATAGTCGAGGACATCTCCCTCGATGACTGAGAGACCGCCTTCACCCTCCGGCAGGTTGGACCGAAGGCCGGTGGAGAAGTTGTCCAGCAGGGTGACCTCGCTGCCTCCGGCGAGCAGCGCCTCAACCAGGTTAGACCCGATGAACCCTGCTCCTCCGGTGACCAGACACTTCACAGTACACTGTCCTCCTGTCCTGTTCAGAAACGCGCGCTGGCTCTGATGACATCCCAGTTATCGACGAACCACCGGTGGGTGGCCTGGAGCCCTTCTCTGAGGTCTGTTTGGGGCTGGTAGCCCAAAAGTCTCTTTGCCTTGTCGATGGACGACAGGAGGCGGGTCTTGGCATCCCAGTCGCGCCTCGGGACATACTTGACTCCCGCCCGGTTGCCGGTGAGCTCGTTGATGGTGTCGGCCATGTCCACTACCCGGTGCTCGGTACCCGATCCGAGGTTCATAGCCTCACCCACAGCCTCATCCCTGAGACCCATGGCGAGCAGTCCGTCCACGATGTCCTCCACAAACGTCCAGTCACGCGTTTCCGTACCATCGCCGGTTATGGGCAAGGCCTGGCCGTGCATCGCCCAGTAGAGGAAGTTGGGAATCACGTTACGGTATCGACCGGGCACCTCTCCGGGGCCGTAGACATTGAAGAACCGGGCATTGACGATGGGGAGCCCATACAGGTTGTGGAAGTAGTTGGTGTATAGCTCGCCCAGCAGCTTGGTCACCTGGTAGGGGGTGTGCAGGCTGACGGAGACGTCATGCTCCTGGAAAGGGATGGTGGAGTCAAGACCGTAGACGCCGCAGCCCGAAGAGGCATAGATGACCCTGCTCACCCCGGCAAGCTGCGCGTACTGGAGCACCTTGAGCGTGCCCATGCCGTTGACCATCAGGTCAGTCTCGGGGCTATCGACCGAGTTCTGGTTGGCAAAGTGAGCGGCAAGGTGAAAGACCACCCCCGGCTTCTCCTTGAAGACCCTCTTGAGCATCTCGTCGTCAAGGACGCTGCCCAGGACGAACATGACGTTGTCGGCGGCGGGGATGTTCCACTCATAGCTGCTGGAGAGATCGTCCAGTATGATGACTCTCTCCACCCCCAAGCCGGAAAGCCTGCGGCAGAGATTGCCCCCGATGCAGCCGGCTCCCCCGGTGACCAGCACCCTGATTCCCCGATAGTGCTCCAAGCTATCTTCCACGCCAGTCCCTCCTGGCTATTGATCGTCCGGATAGTAAGACCAGTGTCCTGACATGCCTTTGCGGGTGTAGGCAGCCGTCCCGGCATGCTGGAGGAGATGGCTGTGCCGCTCGTCCCAGGGTCCTACGTAGTAGCCTCCCAGGCCGAGGCCGGTCCCCGCCCCGATGAGCCCCGGGGGAGTGCAGCCGAAGCTCTCCCGCCACCATCTCTCCGAGTAGAACAGGGCAGAATAGTCAGTACTGACCGCCTCATCAATGAAGATGAAGCCACCCTTGACCAGGTTAGGCCAGATGTACCGGATGCATGTCTCGAGAGAGGCCTCTAGGTCGACATCCACGAATGCCAGCAGCACCGGCGAGGACAGCGAGGGCAGAGTGTCCCGGAACCAGCCAGGTATGAACTCGCAGCATTCCGGTGCTCCTGCCCGACGGATGTTCCGCTGCACCTCTTCCAGCATACCTGCGTAGTCACCCCGGCTGTAGTGCTTCGCCTCTCGATCCCTTGCGTCGCCTTCGGGCAGCCCCTCAAAGGAATCACAGACCTTCAGCTTCCTGCCGGTTACTCTGCAGACCAGAGACAGATTCGCTGCCGACCCGCCCTTGTACGTCCCGCACTCAATGATGTCGCCGTGTACCTCAGGCGGTGTCTCCAGGATCTTGAGCGCCATGGCAAGGTGAGCCTTGTAGGAGGTGGCAGTAGGAATACGAATCGTGTTCACGAACATCCTCAGTCCCAAGGCCAGTCTCCTGAACCAGTACATTCTGTACGCCGCATGGATCGCCGTCGAGTCCAGGAGAAAGACTATGCTCACTGGCACGCTCAGTACATAGTAGACTCTTTTCAGAAGACGCCTCAACTTCACGCCGTGCATCCCCGCAGAGCGGGTCACTCCCGCGAGTGACTCCTCATCCAGTCTATTGTCCTGGGTATGCCCTCCTCCAGGGGGACCTTCGGGTCGTGCTTCAGGTCTCTGACCGCTTTTAATGAATCCATATGCTTCGCCCTGGTAGTAAAGGGCTCGCCCTGCTTGTAGGCAACCCTGGAGTCGTCCTTGCCCAGGTAACGCAGTATCAGGTCGGATACGTATTTGATGTCGGTTTCCCATTCGGGCCGTCCGCCGAGGTTGTACACCTCTCCGGGGATGAAGTTGTCAACGATGTTGGCGAGCGTCCGGCAGGTATCTTCCACGTAGTCAAATATGCGTCTGTGTCCCAGGTACACGGTGTAGGGTTCGTCATGGAGAGCGCGGTGGATGAACTGGGGAATCACGCCGCGATAGGGCGTGTAATGCTCGTGCGGTCCGTAGGCGTTGACCGGCCTTACCCGGACCGTTTCGGTGCCGAACATGGCTGCCGAGTTCAGCACCTGCATCTCCCCTACCCACTTGCTCATGGCGTAGTCGTTCATCTGTTTGAGAGGAACCTCGTCCATGACGGCCTCACTCATGGTACCTTCGTAGTCGCCGTAGACCTCGGCACTGCTGAAGAAGACCATCCGAAAACGGCTTCTCTCCTGCATCCGGAGCACGTTCTTCGTGCCCACCACGTTGGTAAGCCAGAGGTTTTCATAGTAGTCCTCCCCGTTCCACCGGCCGTACTCGGCGGCAAGATGGTAGACAACCTCGAAGTCGCCTTCCGACAACAGCTTCTCCACCTGACGGAACCTAGAGACGTCGCAGCGGACGTGTTTGGGGTCTTGGGAGTGGTAGAGGTCACAGGTCCAGACCTCATAGCCCCGCGCGCGGAGCTCTGGGGCCAGGTTAGAGCCGATGAAGCCGAGGCCGCCGGTAACCAGGACCTTACTCATACCTGGCCTCCATCAGTACCGAAATGATCCGTTTCGCTGCATGCCCATCACCATAGGGATTGGGCCAGTTCCTGCCGGAGTTCAGCATCATACGAGCGCACTCTGCTATTGCCCAGGGAGAGGTCCCGGCAAGTACATTGGCCCCGACTTCGAGCGTTTCCGGTCGCTCGGTGTTGTCACGGAGGGTAACGCACGGTACGCCCAGAATGCAGGTCTCCTCCTGAACGCCGCCCGAGTCCGTGAGAACGAGGCGGGCGTTCATCTCAAGATGGAGGAAGTCCAGGAAGTCCAGCGGGTCAATGAGTCTCACGCGTGCTGGGGTGAGATTGAACCGCTGCATCATCTCGCCCGAGCGGGGGTGAACCGGGTAGACGACCGGAAGGCCGTGCTCGGCGGCAATCAGGTCGAGTCCCTCAAGTATTGAGGTGAACCGCGTGGCAGAGTCCACGTTCTCCTGGCGATGTAGCGTGACCAGCACGTACTCGCCGGGATCGAGGCCGAGGTCCTGCATTGCCGTCGACTTCTGCCTGGCCAGATGGCAGTGCTGGTACACAGCATCGACAATGGTGTTACCGGTGACGTGTATGATTTCCTCTGGAAACCCCTCTCCGAGCAGGGTCTGTTTCGAGCCTTCGGTAGGCGCGAAGAGGTAGTCAGAGCAGTGGTCAGCCAGGACGCGGTTGATCTCCTCGGGCATGGCGCGGTCATAGCTCCTCAGTCCAGCTTCCACGTGTCCCACTGCTATGTGCATCTTGACGGCAGCCAGCGCCCCTGCGAGCACCGTGTTCGTGTCCCCCTGAACGAGGACGATGTCGGGTTCCTCGCCCTGAAGCACTCCCTCTATTCCCACCAGCATCCTGGCGGTCTGGCCAGCGTGCGTGCCTGCACCCACTCTGAGATTGTACCGAGCGGGACCGAGCTCTAGCCGCTCGAAGAACGCCTGGTCCATCTCATACGAATAGTGCTGGCCTGTGTGCAGCACGAAGAAATCTGCCTTCCTGGCCTCCAGCTCTCTTATCACCGGTGTCATCTTCACTATCTCGGGACGGGTCCCGATCACCACCGCGATTCTCATCGGCGGGCAGGTGTTCCTGCGCCCCGCCCGGGAATACCGGCAGCTTTCGCCGGACGGCGCTCCCCTGACTGCATTCCCCGGGCTATTGCCCCTATCATCCGGAAGGGATAGAGAGCGTACCGGCGGAGCGTGAACTGGGACTTGCCGCTTCTACGCACCGGCATGGGTACCGAGACCTCCCGGATTACCAACCCTTTACGTGCCGCTTCTACCGTCTGTTCAACCGCCCAGTGCCCGTCCGGCGCGTGGGTCAGCCTGCCCAAACTGGCAGCCCTGAACGCGCGGTACCCGGAGGTGATGTCCGTTACCCCCGCCGACGTCAGCCGGTTCACCACCCAGGTAAAGAACCAGATTCCGGCCCTTCTCACCAGGGAATACTCGGCGTGGCTTTCGTTGAGGAATCTGCTGCCGATGACCATGTCCGCGTCCCGCACGCAGTCCAGCATCGCCGGGATATACCGCGGGTCATGCTGGCCGTCAGCGTCAAGCTGCACTACCACGTCAAATCCCTGCGCGGTCGCGGCGCGGTATCCCGATTGCAGGGCCGCACCAACCCCTCGCCGCACCGGGTGCCTTATAACCTCGGCGCCGCCCTCCTGTGCCAGCACCGCCGTCCGGTCCGAGGAGCCATCATCAACAACGAAGACCTTGTCCACGTACGCACTGGCGCCGCGGACGACTTCCGCGATGGTCGCCTCCTCATTCCAGGCTGGTATGGTTGCACACGTCCTGTCCCGGATGGCTCATCCTCCCGCCAATCGCCTCTCCCACAGCTCGGCGATTCCTTCCCTGAGGGTAACCGCAGGCTCGAAACCAAGCACCCTCCTTGCCCTGGATATGTCCGAGTAGTTCCTCTGTATGTCCCCTTCACGCCTCTCTTCGTAGACCACCTCAGCATTATCACCACTCACCTCGGCGATGATGCTGCATAGCTCACGGATGCTGGTCTCGATACCCGTACCCACCTGGAACACCTCTCCCCAGGGGGTCTCCCGGCCCACCTGGTCTTTCTGCCTCAGCGTAAGGCAGAGGTCTATCGCACGGCAGACGTCGCTCACGTGAACGAAGTCGCGCGTCTGATCACCGCTGCCGTGGATGGTAAGCGGCTCACCGGCCACGGCCTTTCGAATGAAAGTGGCGACCACGCTCGACTTCCGGTCCGAGTAAGGCCCGACGCAGTTAGAGAAGCGTAGCGACAGTGTCCTCAGTCCAAACGAGCGGTAATAGGCCGAGCACAGGGCTTCTCCGGCAAGCTTGCTGGCGCCATAGGGTGAGAGAGGCCGGGGTATCCTGGTCTCGTCGATAGGCGGCTCCTGATCACCCACCGCTGCGTTAGAGGAGGCGAACACAAAGCAGCCGACGTCACTCCGGCGGGAGGCCTCGAGTAGATTCAGGGTACCCCCGGTGTTTACCTCCCAGGTCTCTGCCGGCGCCTTCAGTGACTCGGTGACACCCGGGTACGCGGCCAGGTGAACGACTGCGCCCACCCCGTTCACCACCCGGTAGACCGTGTCCTCGTCTCTGATATCGCCGATTGTCAGCTCCACGCTGGCCCGCACGGAAGGGCGGGGACAGCCCTTGCCGAGGACGGAGCCCCAGTGTGAAGAGGCGTTGCTGAGATTGTCCAATACTCTGAGTGCGTATCCCCGCCGAGCAAGGTGACTGACGAGATTACAGCCAATGAATCCGCAGCCACCCGTGATAAGAACCGTTTTACTGTTGCCCGAATTCATCACTGGTCCCACCAAGATAGAAGGGAATATGCTCCACATATGGCCGTGACAGCTAAGAAGACCCTCCCACTTCCTGCGCAGTTCGGCCTGCCGGGATACTCAACCGCGCCGACCACCCCGGTGTCCGCGAGAACCCGGTGGTGTGGGAACAGAAGGATAGCACCCGCCCTCATGAGTTCGCTGATAAAGCGATGATAGGAGAAACCGGCGCGATTGTCAATGCAGGGACTTCTCGGTCGCCGCCTTCTGGCCCGATACGCCACCACCGACCGCGATATGTCTACCAGGAGACACGACCTCCGCAGCGAGCACTTGCCCTCGCTGTCCAGGTGCTTCACCGCCGGCCTCTGGACGAGGGGCCTCACCATTTCTTGCGTTGATCACCCCCGAATAGCGCCCCCCGAAGCTGGCAGCCACCTCTGCAGGAGGCGAGGGCAGACTGACCAAGTGCACTGTTTGCGCCGTGCCCCACTCTCACAGATAGGTAGCAGCACACAAACTGTCAGCTTGTGTGAGGAAGAGCTGCAGCTATGCCCAGGAAACACCAGTCAAGGCAGGGACTCTCTCATTGTAGGTGGTACCAAGTACTAAGAACGGGGGTACCCCATAGAGCAGTCAAGTTGACGAAGTCTGTTCGCATCCGACAATGTCTCGATAGAAGTCAGCAAAATGAGGTGGACCCCATCGTTAAGACAGGGTTGGGGCAATGCTAAGGTTGGGTCCTGCTGTTACCAGGGGGCCTGGTATTGGGGATTGTAGCATACCGGTACTCGTAGTCTCTACCGGGTTCGGGGCGAGTACCTCGGCCGGGGTCCGGTAGCCCAG
>Ga0180434_10002711_pt1 | contig 23190 bp, 20 predicted proteins | sample SS_ome_7_FD_132453 | JGI IMG/M metagenome (GOLD analysis project Ga0180434, IMG submission 132453) | Hypersaline lake sediment archaeal communities from the Salton Sea, California, USA - SS_1_D_2 metaG | ecosystem: Environmental > Aquatic > Non-marine Saline and Alkaline > Hypersaline >...
ATCAGTTGAAAATAGCAATACGTTCATTGCACGCGGATTCCCGTTCCTGGGACCATTTCCTTCCATTGCCATCACGCCATCCATCACATAAAGGATTGGTTTGATCAGAAGATTGAGATCAACAAGCATTCTTGAGAATTGCAGCGCGTTCGGCATGACAGAGTGATACTCAGCTTTGCGTGCGCCGGGTATGCATCCAAATTGATTTTTTATCGCGCCGGTAATCCTTGTCAGAGCATGTGTTTTCATTTTCGAAATACTTACCAGACCGTCGGTATCCGCAACGCCCCTGGCAATTTCAAATTTATTGATCAATTTCCCGTCTGGATTAGCTAATTCAATGGCATCATTGAAATTGGCAAAAGATATGTCCAATTCTTCTGCAACTTCTTGAAATCCTGCCTTTCTTGCATTGCCAATCGGACTCCCAAAACCGGGGGAGTCTCCATAACTTAATTGCGAACCTGCTTCAAGGAACAGCTCTGCTATTGCTTTGAATACAACCGGATGGGGACCGATACATTTGTCAGGGCTGTCACCAGAAAGAATATTGGGTTTTAGGAGAATATTCTTTCCGTTATTTGAGCACAGTGAAGCACCGCCTAGCAGTTCCAATCCCTTCTTTACAGCGATCTTGACCGCTGCATAGTCATATGAATTGCATCGCACGATAGCGACTTTTGATGATTCTGTCATGTTACCTCATATGTTTATCTAAAGAATACATAATGTACCAATTTAATATACGATTTGAAAGACTTTCTCTAATTTCCGTGAAACCAATGTTAATTGGTGATTAGCGTTCATAAGGTTTGCATAAAATTTCAAGCACCTGGAATTTGAGAAAATCTTCATATCCCGATGCCCTCGCAACGATCGCCGTGTCCGCGCCGCTGTGAGTCCCGGCAATCGATAATACTTTTGTTCCTTTTTGCAGATACCCGGCATTGGTTGCCATTAAAACAATCTCGCAAACCACCTTGAATCCTTCACTGATTCGTTTATAAGCATCAGCAACAAGTTTTGCGCTATCATTCCGAGAAAATTTGCTCATTTGCCCCATCGGCAAACCCCAGATAACTTGATAACCATCTGTTTCAAGTTTGTCACAAATTTCCGCTGGTGGACTTTGAATTCCGTCCAGCACTTCTCCCACAATGACTTTCGGTATTTCTTCACCGCTAAAAACCGAGTGTGCTTTCACAGCGGTATGTCCCTGCGTGGATGCGATAACGATCGCATCAATATCGCCTTTTTTGATCCGTTTATCAGCAATTTCTAAAACACGATCCGTGTTATCTTCACCACTTTTATTAAAATATGTAATCTCAGATTTCATCGTCTCCTACCTTAATGACGCATATAAGATCTGCAAATATTTTTCAGTATCGATATTAATGCCGACATCCACATTAACAGGCATATCTTTTCGTCCGCGTGTGTCGGCGACAGTGCGCCCGCGTGTATATTTTCCATCCAGTTCAATATCAATATGCATGGGTTGAAGATCCACAACATCAGGATCGATCAATGCCGCCACCGTACAGGCGTCATAGACAATACCGCCGGGTTTTCCGTACCGCTTCATATGAATGTCCACAATGATCTGAATAATTTCCGCGGCAGCATCTGCCCATGGCGTGCCGATATGTCGGACAGGTTCAATATCCGCATTAGTGATGATGGCTTTGTCGGTTACTTCCAGCCCGATCATGGTAATTGGAATACCCGCGGAATAAACAATATGCGCGGCTTCTGGATCCGCTAAAATATTGAATTCTGCGGATGGGGTTGTATTGCCTTCCTGATAAGCACCGCCCATGGTCACTATCCGCGGTATATGCGCAGCAATCTTCGGTTCAATGCGTAAAGCCAGCGCGAGGTTTGTCAGCGGACCGATCGGCATATAGACCGTATCGTTCCCACTTCCATCCATGTAATAGTCAATCAGAAAATTAACCGCATGTTTGTCCTCTTGCTTGATATTTGATTCCGGGAACGGCATGCGTACCACCTGGTCCCCCTCCCCGGCAAGCATCGGTCCGATCAATGGGGAAGACGCGCCTGCATAAACTGGGATATGATCCAATTTTCCGGCCGATAATACCTTTAATGTGTTTTCTAATGTTAGAGAAAGCGCTGCATTACCATGCACCGGTAAAGCAGCGACCAATTCCACATCTGGGTGATGACCTGCCATCAACAATGCAACTGCATCATCACTTCCGGTATCCACATCCATAACTACTTTTTGTGGCATAATGCTCCTTAATTAAATATCTATAAGTCTGATTTATATTGAATGAATTATATGCTCTGTGCTTATGCGGGATAAACAGCAATCCGGTTGTCTGGTGCGCGTTTGCTAAGCCGGTGTACACGATTTTGAACTTCTTTTCTCACCCGCTCTTTGTTTATAGTGAGCAGTTCGCGATTTCGCATAAGCACCTTCCCATTACAAAACACAGTATCTACATCCGAACCGCGTGCATTATAGGCGAATGCGGCCAGTACATTGGTGCGCGGGGTCATATGCACACCATCGACCTGCAATAAAGCAATATCTGCTTTCATTCCCGCTTTCAACTCACCAATCAGATCATCCTGCCGTATTACTTTTGCACTGGATCGGAAAGCAATATCCACTAACTGCTCGACAGGAAGAAATGTTGGATCGTCCATTCTGAATTTTGCTGCCATTCCCAGCAGTCCCATCTGTTCGATGATATCCATCGTGTTATTGCTCACTGCACCATCAGTAGCCAACCCGATCGGAACACCGTGTTCAAAATACTTATTAACCGGAGCAATTGTCTCGCCATGTTTTAAGTAAGTCTTTGGGGCCTGCGGAACTCCCGTACCGGCTTTAGCTAACAAAGCATAATCTTCCTCCCGCGGTGCCCGGCAGTGGGCAAAGATGGTGGGGACATCCATAATCCCGGCGTCCCTGCAGATCTGGACCGGTGTTTTTCCATACTCTTTCAATGCCAGTTCGACCTGTTTTTTTGTTTCAGATACATGGATATGAATCCCAACGTCCATTTCTTTTGCTTTTTGTGCGCTCAATGCAAGATAATCTGGATCACAGGTATAGGGTGAATGTGGGCCGAACCAGGTTGTGATCCGTCCATCCGCGCTCCCCTGCCAGCGTTCAATGAATGCCGCTGTCTCATTTAATTTCTTTTCACCCTCGTGTCCAAATATCGCCCACACAAGATTCGCCCGCATGCCGGATTCGTTTATGGCTTTGGCGACCTCGTCCATATAAAAATAATGATCCGCCACACAGGTCACGCCATTTTCAATCATCTCAGCAATGCCAAGCAGCGCTCCCCAGTAGACATCCTCCTCTGTGAGATTCGATTCCATTGGCCAGATATAGTCATTAAACCATGACGCGATAGTTACATCCTCAGCCAAATTGCGCATCAGCACCATCGGCACATGCGCGTGCGTGTTGATCAGACCCGGAATTGCCAGCATGCCGTCTGCTTCCAAAATTACAGTTTTCTCACCAGCTTCAATCGTGCCGGTTTTCGTAATTTCCTTGATAAAACTGCCTTCTATCCCGATATCGACATGGCGGACAACTCCCGGCTCATCCTCTTGATAGAGGATTGCGTCACAATCCCGGATCAGATGATCAATCATTACATGGCTCCTTGCTTATAACTTCGTTGCCTCCTGCATCTCTTCATGATGTTCGCTGGCGTATCTCTTTCTGCGCTCAATGGCGGCCCTGCGTTGCTGGATCGAATACACAGCCATGCCCACAACCGTTGTGATATACGGAATAGATTGTACCAATTGGGACGGGATGTTCAATGAACCCAACTGATTGGCCAGTGCGTCGGCAAAGCCAAATATCATCGCTGCAATCAATGTGGGCACAGGTCGCAATGCACCCAGGTTAATCGCAGCGATACCAATCCAACCGCGCCCAGCGGCCATTTCACGCTGGAACATCTGCAGATAAGCCATGGATAGGCTCATACCCCCTAAAGCAGCAAACAATCCGCTGATGCCTAATGCGATATACTGCACGCGGTGCACATTGATACCTAACGTCGTAGCTGCTGCCGGGTTTTCACCAACAGCGCGCATATGCGTGCCCAGCCGGGTGCGGTACATCAGGATGTAGATCAACCACACACTTAAAAATGCGACATAAGTGAACACCGGGTGTCCGCTCAAAATCTGTCCAAGAACGGGTATATCATGAATAACAGGGATGACAACGTTCGGAACGGATAGGCTTGCCAGAGTGGATGTGCTACCTTTCTCTCCGATGAGCGAATACATCAAAAACACAGTGCCGCCGGACGAGAAGAGATTTACAGCCAACCCTGCCAGGAACCGGTCAGACCCAAACCTGAGGTGGGCTACCGCTAATAATAAAGCGACTAAAATGCCAACTACACAACCAGCCAATACTGCCAGCCATACACTCCCTGTATAAGCAGACACAAATACGCCGGTAAAAGCGCCCCACAACATGATCCCCTCCAGCGCCATATTGGACACACCAGCGGCTGCCGCAACTAACCCGCCCATCGATGGGAAAATAATGGGCGTGCAGATCCGGATTACACTGGCGAGGAAAAAAGAGCTAAAAATACCGCGAAGTACAAAATTCCATGTCATTTTACACTTCCTTTCTCAAGCTGCGCGGCTTCTTCTTCATCGGTTGTCACAACTTGCTGAACAACAGGTAAAAGCCTTTCCGCTGTCAGCAATAGAAGCACAGCCGCCTGCACAACAAAGACCAATTCACGGGATACGTCCGATGCGCGTTCCATCACATCTGAACCAACCCGTAAGTAACCATAGAATAAACTAGCGATGGGAACGGCAAGCGGATTGTTAGATGATAAGATCGCAATATTGATCCCCTCAAACCCGAACCCAAAGGCCATACCCTGAACAACGCGCTCGGTGATCGCAAGAACCAGATGGCTCCCAGCCAACCCGGCAAATATGCCGCTGACCAGGATCGAAGCGACAACGGTGCGTTTCACATTAATGCCGCCATACTTGGCAAATTTCTCATTCGCGCCAACGGCGCGTATTTCATAACCAAATTTTGTTTTATAAAGAATGATGTACGCCAATCCAACGGCTGCAATAGCAACATACACCATCCAGGACACACTCGTGGATTTTGCCCATGCATTCCGAATGTTTTCAAGAAATGGCAGGTTTGGAATAAATGTCCGCAAACGCGCGTCTTCAGGAATACGTTCAGACATGACACCACTTGTATCGGGAAGTTGCAGAAAATTTCTGAGTAAGTACTGAAACAACCGGAGAGCAATTGTATTAAACATCAACGATGTGACCAACTCACTTGCGCCCAAGTATGCTTTAAGTATAGCAGGGATCAGCGCCCAGAGGACTGAAACAACCATCCCCGCTAGAATTGCGGCTGGGACTCGAATAATGGCTGGTGCAGGAAAATATATCGCGACGGTGCCGGTTGCCATTGCTGCAAGGATCATTTGCCCTTCCAAACCGATGTAAAACTGCTTAGCGCTAAATACAATCGTGATCGCCAATCCCAGAAAGATTAACGTGAGTGATTCTTCTAACCAGTCGCCAATCCGATTGAGCTGGCTGACCGGACCAAACAGAAACGCTTGATATGCCTGGATCGGTTCGTCGGAAACGATCAACGTGATGATAAATCCAAATGTCAAACCAATTGCAAGCGCGAGCACAATCCGGAGCAAACTCCTTACATTTTTAGAATTGAAAATATTCTTCATAGTTTCTTCTCCATCTCTTCAGCAGTTTGTTCCTTGATACCGAGCATATAAAGGCCAAGTTCCTTTTCAGTTGCCTTGGAAGCATCCGGGAAGACACCGGTTATCTTGCCTTCGTAAAGCGTGACGATGCGGTCTGATAGGCTCATGATCTCACCTAAATCCGCAGAAACTAGCAGGACCGCCACACCCTCTGTGCGATATTTTACAAGTTCTTTACGGATATATTCCGTTGCGCCAACGTCAATACCGCGTGTCGGCTGGGAGGCGATCAACACATATGGATCCGATGAAAGTTCTCTCGCCACAACCACTTTCTGCATATTACCACCTGAAAGAGATGATACAGGCAGTTTGCCGTCCGGGGTTTTAATACTGAATTGTTTGATCAGTGCATTACTATGTTTATCGACTTCTTTGTAATCCATCAGCAAACCTTTATTTAATGGTTTTTTGAAGTAGCGATCAACGATCAGGTTTTCCTTGATCGAGGCATCCACAGCAACGCCGTTGGTTAATCGGTCCTCAGGGATATGGGCAACTTTCATCATCCGGATTTCTCGCGGTGTTCGGTTGAGGATCTCTTTTCCGTTAACTTTGACGTCACCACCACTGGCTTTCTTTAGTCCTGTGATGACTTCAACCAATTCGGTTTGCCCATTACCTTCCACGCCGGCAATTCCAAGTATCTCACCCGAATAAAGATTAAAATCCACGCCGCGCAGCACCGGTTTACCGGTTTCAGAAACAAAAGTTAGGTCATTGACAGTCATGCGCTTCTCGCCGCGTTTTATCTTCGGCTTGTCAATATCCAGAAATACTTCACGCCCGACCATCATATTAGCAATCTGTTCACGGGTCACATCTTTTGTGTCCACCGTTCCGATCATCTTTCCAAGTCGCATCACGGTTACGCGATCCGAGATCTCCTTCACTTCACGCAATTTATGCGTGATGAATATCACAGTTTTTCCCTGATCGACCAATTTGTGGATCGCATTGAATAGATCCTGGGTTTCCTGCGGTGTCAAAACGGCAGTGGGTTCATCCATGATCAAAATTTCCGCTTCCCGATAAAGCATCTTGATGATCTCAACCCGCTGGCGCATGCCAACATTGATCGAGTCAACAATCGCTTCTGGAAAAACGTTCAGACCATACTTATTCGATAATTCCTGTGTAATTTCAATCGATTTTTTTTCATCGATCAACTTATTGTCCTGCAATGGTTCTTTGCCTAAAACAACATTACCTGCTACGGAAAATGAGGGGATCAACATAAAATTCTGGTGCACCATACCAATTTTTTCATCAATCGCATCTAATGAAGATCGGAAACTGACTTCTTTTCCATTCAAGAAAATCTGTCCTTCGGTCGGTTGTACAATACCATAAAGGACCTTCATTAAAGTCGATTTACCTGCGCCATTCTCTCCAACTAATGCGTGAATTTCTCCCTTCTCTATAGAAAAATCCACATGGTCATTCGCGACAACGCCATTATCATAAATCTTGGAAATATCTCTCATCTCAACTAATGGCATCTCTCCACCTCCAGTAAAAATAATCAGGAAGGGGTATTCCCTTCCTGACCATTTTTCAGTTCAATCTAGTAAACAGACTCTACTTCGATTTCGCCGTTGGTAACCTGTTCTTGAACGGCTAACAGATCTTCCTTCACGTCATCGGGAGTGTACTCATCAAAGTACTTATTGTATGCCAGTCCGACACCACCCTCGGGAATACCCAAATGTTCGGATGTACCCCATGGCACTTCGTCGTTCATATACATTTCAATGAATCGGTACATGGAGTTATCCACGTTCTTGAGCATCGAGGTGAGGATCACCGCTGCCTGATCAGGATCAGTTTCTTCCATGACCAAAGCCTGGTCGGAGTCCACACCGATCGCCCATTGGCCTGCTTCTTCTGCTGCGGCGAAGACACCTACACCGGTGCCGCCTGCAACCTGGAAGACAATGTCTGCGCCCTGCTGGTACATGGTGAGCGCGAGTTCTTTGCCTTTAGCAGGATCGGACCAGCTTCCGGCATATTGGATCAAAACGTTTTCTTCAGGAATACCTGCCTCACCAGCGCCCTGGACATAACCAACCATGAAATCAGCGATAACAGGGAGCTCCTCTCCACCAACTGCACCGATGATCCCAGTTTCGCTCATCAAACCAGCGTAATAACCAACAAGGAATGAACCCTCGTTCTGGGCATACGTCATACTATAAACATTCGGGCAGCCATCATCACATTGATCAAAATCAACAGCTTCATCAAAACTGACGAAACTCTTTTCAGGGTAATCTGCTGCAAGAGTAGGAATTTTTTCAACAATGTCAGCCTGGTTAAAAACCAAGATATCGATCTCTGGATTGGCTAAAGCATCGTCAAAAGCAGCATTAATCTTGGTGACATCACTAGATGCTTCGACATAGCGGTATTCAATACCAAGTTCTTCCTCGGCCTTTGTCAGGCCGCGGTTAGCGGAATCGATGAAGGACTTATCGCCTAATGTGCCGCCAATAATATATTCGGCAACAACTTTTCCATCGTCTGCCGCTCCCCCGGCTGCGCCGCCGCAGGCTGCCAGGAAAATGGCGCCGACGACTAACAGACCGAGAATAGTAATTCTTTTTTTCATTTTTTCTCCTCAAAATATATTTTTGTTAAATTTTTTCTTGCTCGATTAGTTTCATTTTATGTTACCTGATAAACCACCTCCGTTCATCTAATTGCAATGATTTGAGTATCACGAATTATCACGAATAAAATCCAATAATTCCTCTCTGGTTGGCATCGAGGGCTGTGCGCCTGCCTTCGTTGTGGAAAGCGCGCCGGCAGCATTAGCCCATTCCAGCATCTCATCCAGCGGTTTTCCCAGCGATAGTGCTGCGGCAAAACCGCCGTTAAACGCATCGCCCGCTGCAACCGTATCAACTGGCTGGACAGAAAATGCCGGAAACATCACCGCGTTCTCACCATCAAAATAAAATGAACCTTTGCTGCTCATTTTTACAATAACAGCATCCACGCCTCTTGCCTGTAGTTTCAGGGCAGCTTTCTTTGCCTCTTTTTCGTTGGTAATTTCAATACCAGTCAAAATTTCGGCTTCCGTTTCATTCGGCGTAATAAAATCACATTGTTTTAATAGTATATCAGGCAGCTCCTGCGCGGGGGCAGGGTCTAACAGGACTTTTAAACCATGTTTTTTTGCCCTCTCGGCCGCGGATATAATCATTTCAATGGGCACTTCAAGCTGCAACATCAATACCTTGGCATGCGGTGCCTGTTGATCCAGGGTCAAAAGTTCAGATTTTCCAACCGCGCCATTCGCCCCAGGAATGATAATGATCGTATTTTCTGCCCGGTCATCCACCGTGATCAGTGCGGTACCGGTTGGTAACGATTCGTCAATATTGATTCCTTGTACTTCAACGCCATTGGCTTTCATGTCTGCAGTCAAATTTTTCCCAAAAAGATCATCACCAATTCGCCCAATCATCATCGATTTGCCGCTTAATTTTGCGGCTGCAACGGCCTGGTTTGCGCCTTTGCCGCCCGCGGCAGTATAAAAATCGCTGCCCGTGATTGTTTCGCCGGGTTTCGCAAACCGTGGTGTGCGGGCAACCAGATCCATATTGATGCTTCCGAATGAGATGATTGACATAATTGTTTTTGTTTAAAACCTCATTTAACCAATACTATTTTTGAAGATCGCTCATAATAAAAAAAGCGCCTAATTGAAATCTCGGTAGGCACTTTTCAAATATTTACGAAAAAGATAGAAAACGTTGAAATAGTCACATGTTTGCGCGGTAAGAAAATCCCTATAGTTTTCGCTCAAAATATTCATTACAGGTGATTTTTTCATACCGTTAGGTTTTGTCAATTTTCGCAATATCGGTCAATAATATCAAAATTTATCAATATTGACAAGCATCTTTTATCGGCGCATCAATAATTCAGGATAAATGTCATATTTGATCTATTTTTAAATTTTTTGAAAAATGGCTTTCTTTCCAGAATTATTTGACGATCTCAAGCGCCTGGGTAAAATCTGCGATCAGATCATCCGGATCTTCGATTCCTGCTGAGATGCGGATCATCCCATCATGGATGTTCATGCGTTCTTTCTGCGCTTGCGGCACATCCAGAAATGCCATCGTCGAGGGCACCTGTGTCGTCGTGCGCACCCCGCCTAAACTGGCGCCAAATGTAGACAGTTCCAGTCTGTCAAGCACTTTAACAGCCAGGGCTTCATCGCCAACTTCAAAGGTCATCATAGCGCCAAATTTAGGCAGCAGCTTCTTCGCGATTTGATGCTGGGGGTGGGAAGGCAATCCGGGGTACCAAACCCGACTCACTTTCTCATGCCCTTCCAGAAAAGCCGCTAATTTCTGCGCGTTCATGCACATTCTTTCCGCTCGCAGATGCAGGGTCTGGATTCCGCGCAGCAACAGCCAGGCATTGAAAGGAGAGATGGCGCCACCCAATTTTGTCAGTGTGGACCAGCGAATCTGCTCCATCAGATCCTGCGGCAGTTTTTCAGACTTCATCAATATCACACCGCCCAGGGCATCATTATGGCCGCCAATAAACTTAGTCGCACTTTCCACAACCAGATCAACACCCCACTCCAACGGCCGGAACACATACGGACTGGCAAATGTATTGTCACAAACCACCTGCACATCTTTTTCTTTGGCCAGCGCAACAATCGCCTCGATATCTGAGATCTTCATCGTTGGGTTAGCAATTGTCTCGAAATAGATCAATTTGGTGTTGGCTTTGATAGCTTTTTCAACCATGTCAATATTCGCGGTATCAACGAACGCCGTTTCCACCCCGAAATCCGTGAAACGGTGATCAAGAAATTCGTGGGTTGTGCTGTAGGTGGTCCAATCAGCGATCATATGATCGCCGCTTTTCATAATCCCGAATAAGAGCGTTGAAATGGCAGCCATTCCAGACGCAGTTGCCAGACACGCATCCGCACCATGGATCCAGGACATTTGATCCTCAAATTTGTATTCAGATGGATTTCCACAGCGGGCGTAAATATTGACCGTTTTGCGTTCGCCATCCAGAACACGCTGGTAGATCTCTTCCGTATATTGATAGTTGCTGGCCATATAAATTGGGTCGCTCACCGACATAGATGCCGGTTCCGGAGGGTAGAAAACCATTTTACTTTCCAATGATAATTTTTCGCGCTTCTCTTTTTTCATCTGATTTGCCTCTTGTGAATTGATAGCGCAATCATACCACTTGACTCCATCGTAGATTTTTCATCAGGTATAATCCATCGAAAAAATGGAGAGAAAAATATGGAAAAACACGCCTGGTACAAAGTATTTCCCGGGGCTATCACAGTTACCGATGCGGATGGCACTGTCATCGAAATGAATGAAGGATCAGAGAAATTATTCGAAAAGGACGGCGGTTATGCCGTGCTCGGCCGTAACGCCATCACATGCCATCCAAAACACATTCAGGACAAGGTGCGGAATATTTACGAGAATCATGAATTCAATATCTACAGCATCAAAAAAAACGGCAAAAAGCACCTTGTATATCAAGCGCCATATTTCTTTGGAGAAGAGTTTGGCGGGATAGTGGAATTGTTTCTGGAATTACCCGAAGACATCCCTCACTTTGACCGCGACAACCCCGAAAACCATTAACATCTATATTCCTTTGAAAAATAAAAAAAAACGCCCTGCCAAATCAGGGCGTCCTCGTTCTCTGGAAACTGATCACATCAGATCCTCATCGTCATATGCGTCATCCTTATCATCATCAAAATCATCATCGTCATATGCATCATCAAAATCATCATCGAAATCTTCGTCAATGTCGTCGCCCACATCACTCATGGCGTCGGCAATCTCGATCAGGTCTTCATAGCTGGGCAGCTGGCGCACCCACAGCAGCAAAATCTGGCCCTCATCAGTCACAACCGAGCGCACAGCCGTGATGGGCGCTTTTTCTTCAATCCCCATCCGGTTTTTAAAATGGAGATAGATCGTGTCATTTTTCTTCCAGGCACGGTGGCAGCGCTCTACAAGCGCGGCGGCGTTCAGTGTTCTAACCTGCGTAAAGATAGTGTCATACAGCATCGGGCTTTCATTTAAACCCAGCGCCCATCCATCGGAGATATCTTCAAATTCCGGCGTTGGACCTTCGATAATCGTAATTTTTTCTTCCATCGTGTTTTCTTTCTAAGGAACAAATATTACCACATACGCACGCTATTTTTGTTAATAAACATATAAGAGTGATTATTTTAATAGCTTTTTAAAGTATCAAATAAGAGCGCAAAAAAACGGGAAATGTCTAATTCCATCCCCACCGAGCAGTTCGGTGCCATACCCCTTCTTTTCGCCGTTGCGCCATGGTCCAGGTCAATCAGCGGTTCCTTCCCGCGCAGGTGGCGGCTGTCACAGACGGTCATACCGCGTGTATGCTGGCCGGTCAATTCAATTTGCACGTGCATATCAACGGCCCGCACAAGCGTGGGATCCACAGCCCACGCAGCAGCAACCACATCATGCAGATTCCCGCCAGTCAAATGCGCCTCTTCCATCGATGATTCGACAAAAAAATCCAGAAGATCATACACAAATAGCGCCGCGCCGTTGCCAATCTCATGCAATTTTTGCATATCCGTTCGGGTGAAAAAGGATTGCCGCGTCAGATTCAACCCGCTCATGCGGATAGGAATACCTGAGTTGAAAACTTTAGTGGCTGCTTCCGGATCAACATAGATATTAAATTCTGCGGCTGGTGTCCAGTTGCCAAACGTCGCTGAACCGCCCATTATGAAAAGTGCATCCACCCCACCCACAATATCGGGGGCTATTTGCAGCGCTGTGGCGATATTAGTCAGCGGTCCCGTCGCGATCAGCGAAATATTGTCATGTTCACGGACCGATTCCACAATGAACTGGGGCCCAAAGGTTTTCCCGGGTTTGGCTGACGGCTCAGGCAGCACCGGGCCGTCCAGCCCTGAATCGCCATGGAACATGGGCGCAATTTCCAGCTCTTGAATCAAGGGCGCACTCGCACCCGGATAGACAGGAATGTGGGATTTTCCAATTTTTTCAAGCACTTTCAACGCGTTTGTAGTTACTTTCTCAATTGTCTGATTGCCGCCGACGGTTGTCAGTCCGAGAATATCCAGATGCGCCGCTGCCAGGATAATCGCGATCGCGTCATCGTGTCCTGGATCACAATCAAAGATGAATTTTGACATATGTCTCCTTCCAAATCGCGCTGAATCATACCAGAATTATTGAGTCTTAGGCCCCCATTACCCGCTTGCGGTGCCAGATTGTCGGATACAATCCCCCCATGGATAAAGAAAAGTTCGAGACAATCGTTCAATCACATCATATTCCGGCATACAGATATTTCGAAACGATCGGTTCGACCAATGATGAAGCGATCAAATGGGTGCTGGAAGGTGCCTCGGAATATGCTCTTGTTTTGGCAGATACACAAACAGCCGGACGAGGACGGCAGGGGCGTAAATGGACCTCTCACCCCGGTGCATCCATTGCCATATCCATCATCCTCCATCCGACTCGCGATGAGCAGGAACGGCTAGGGTTGATATCGCTGATGGCAGGTCTGGCCACCATGCAGGCCATTTCGCGGTCATGCAGTGGAAATATTCAGGTTAAATGGCCAAATGATGTTCTCATTGACCGAAAGAAAGCAGCGGGTGTCCTGGTTGAAGCCGTATGGCATGCAGAACAACTTCAGGGCCTGGTGATCGGCATCGGTATCAACGTTCTGGGAAATGCCGTTCCATCAGCTGAAACACTTCTCTATCCCGCCACCTGCATGCAGGACCATTCCGGCAAAAAACCACATCGACTCGATGTCCTCGATCAGCTGCTAATGAACCTGCCGGTCATGCGCGCAGCGACGCAATCAGACGAATTTCCTGCCATATATATGGAAAAGATGGCATTCGTCGGCGAAAAGATCAGCATCATCTCTGCTCCTGGCATATCAGTTGATGGTCTTCTACAGGGCATTGACCAAAATGGCAATCTTTTTTTAAAAACTCAAGATGGACAGTTGCAGACTTTCCTGGTTGGGGATGTCAGCCTGCGCCCGGCATAAAAAAAGCGCACCGATGTGCGCTTTCTGTGTTTAATTTTTATTTTCTTGAGTCTGATATGCGTCCCACAGAGGCAACAAGGTCTCCTTTATCTAATTTCATCAATCGGGAACCGCGGGTGGTTCTGCTCGTGGTTGAAGAGATCTTATCCACATTCAGTCGCAGCATAATCCCGTTATTGGAAATCATAGTGATCTGGTCACCTTTTTTAACGACGCGCGCCGAAGTGATCTTGCCAATCTTTGAAATCGAATTCAGGTCGATGGTCGCCACACCCTTAGTAGCGCGTCCCTGTGTGCGGTAATACTTCAACATTGTCCGCTTTCCGTACCCTTTTTCTGTAACCACCAGAAGGTAGGCTTTGGGATCAACCACTTCCATCGCCGCTAATGAATCGCCTTTTTCAAGCCGAATACCGATCACACCCGCAGCCGTCCGCCCCATCGGGCGTATCTCGGTTTCAGATGTGCGCAGCGCGCGTCCACCGCGCGTGACCATGATGATGTCATCATCACCGCTGGTTAATCGTGTCCAACCCAGCTCATCGCCGTCTTTCAGGTTGATGGCAATCAAACCAGACATGCGGACACTCTCAAATTCGGATAACGGCATCCGTTTCACGCGCCCCTTGACCGTTGCCAGCGTGATAAATTCAGCGGCTTCAAAATCCGGAACAGCAACTGCCGCCGTGATGCGTTCATTCGGTTCGAGCGCCAGAATGTTAACGATCGGCGTGCCTTTGTCCGTGCGGCCGGACTCGTTTAACTCAAATACACGCTCGGAATATACCTTACCACGGTCTGAGAAAAACAACAAAGTATGCAGGGATCGGCAGGGAATCAGGATATCAATCTCATCTTCATCCTTGACATTCTGCCCGATTACTCCTTTTCCGCCGCGCGCCTGTGTACGGTATACGCGTGGTGAGACTCGCTTGATGTAATTATTGCGCGTGATCGTCACCAGAGCGGAAACGTCTGAAACCAGATCCTCATCGGTAATATCTTCAACGTTACCCTCAACGATCATGGTTCGGCGCTCATCGCCGTATTTTCGGCTGATCTCATCCATATCATCGCTGATCAGCGCCAGGACCTTCTTGGGGTGCGCCAGCAAGTCTTCTAAATAGCCGATCAATTCAAGCAGTTCTTTATGCTCAGTCTCGATCTTTTCTCGTTCAAGATGGGATAATCGCCGCAACTGCATATCGAGGATCGCAGTTGCCTGGACCTCCGTCAGCTTAAATTTATCCATCAGGTTCTTTTTTGCGGTGTTGGCATCCTCAGAATCACGGATGGTTTTGATCACCGCGTCAAGGTTGGCAAGTGCGATCAGCAGGCCTTCCAGAATATGCGCACGGTGCTTGGCTTTCTCTAATTCGAACATCGTGCGCCGCTCGATCACATCCACGCGGTGGTCAATAAAGATCTGCAGTCCGCGTTTGAGCGGCAGCAGGCGTGGTTCGTTATCAACGAGCGCGAGCATGTTAATGCCAAAAGTGGTCTGCAGCTGGGTGTATTTAAATAACCGGTTGAGAACCCGCTTCGGTTGCGAGTTGCGCTTCAGTTCAATGATGATGCGCATACCGGTGCGGTCCGATTCATCCCGCAGGTCGGAGATTTCCGGCATACGGTCGTCACGCACCAGCTTGGCGATGCGTTCAATCAGTGTAGTCTTATTGACCTGATAAGGAATCTCGGTGATGCGGATCTGGTAACGATTGCCGCGAATTTCTTCTACCTGGTAGCGCCCGCGCACGGTGATCTTGCCTTTACCGGTCGAATACCCCTGCCGGATGCCTTCCGTACCGACAATGATGCCGCCGGTGGGAAAATCCGGACCGGGAATGAATTTCATCAGCTCTTCAACCGTTACATCATCAATATTGTCCTGATTTTCGATCATGTAATTGATCGCTCGTGCGATCTCTCGCAGGTTGTGCGACGGGATATTAGTAGCCATACCGACAGCAATCCCGGAAGCCCCGTTAAGGAGCATATTCGGCATCCGAGCGGGCAGGACTTCTGGTTCCTGCAGGGACCCATCAAAGTTGTCAATAAAATCAACCGTGTCTTTGCCAATATCCTGCACCATCTCTTCAGCCATGATGTCCATGCGAGCTTCGGTGTAACGCATGGCTGCGGGCGGATCCCCATCGACCGATCCGAAGTTACCCTGGCCGTCCACCATCATATAGCGCATGGAGAAATCCTGTGCCATCCGGGCCATCGAATCATAAACCGCCTGGTCGCCGTGCGGGTGATACTTACCCAGCACTTCACCGACGATACGGGCAGACTTCTTGTAGGATGTGTTGGAACGGATACCCATATCCATCATCGCGTACAGAATACGCCGGTGCACCGGCTTGAAGCCGTCCCGCGCATCCGGCAGCGCACGCGAGACGATCACGCTCATCGCGTAATCGATATAGGAGGTGCGCATCTCCTGATCTATGTCTATACGTTTAACTGTGCTAACTTCCATGGTGGTTTCTACCCTCTTTTCGGTGATTTTCCAATTATATCAGTTTAGCTAAAGGTCACAATCTGGTGCGTAAAATATCATCCGAATGCGACCGTAAAACAGCTTTCAGTTATAATCTATTCCTATGGAAGGGAAAGCCTTTGGCACCCTATTGTTGATCATATCCTTTATCTGTCTGCCTGCATGCGGACAAAATAAACCCGTTGATTCCAATAACGCTGGATCGGAACCCTCTGCAACGTATATTGAAAATAAGGGTTCGGATACCCTGGTAAATCTCGCCCTTGCATGGGCGGAAGAATATCAGAAAAGATTTCCAGAAATTCAAATTTCGGTAACCGGCGGTGGATCCGGTACGGGTTTTGCCGCGCTGATCAATGGCACTATCGATATCGCCAATGCATCCCGCGGAATCAAGCAGGAGGAGATTGACAGCGCCCGTGAACTCGGTTTTGAGCCGGTTGAGCATATCGTTGCCAATGATGCCATCGCGGTTATCATCAATCCCACTAATCCGGTTGAAAAACTGACCTTAGACCAGGTTTCCCGCATTTATAAAGGGGAGATCACTAACTGGCAGGATGTCGGCGGAGAAGACCGCCCCATTGTGAAACTTTCACGCGAAACAAACTCCGGCACACATGTCTATTTCCTCGAAACAGTAGTTCGCCTCGGCAGCAAAGAGGATATCAGTATTTTTTCCAGGGATACGCTCTTGCTGCCTTCATCGGAAGGAATCATTTCTGAGGTGCGTGATAACCCGAATGCAATCGGCTATGACGGACTGGGCTACGTCACTGAGGACGTAAAAATGGTTGCCCTCGCCCCAAAAGCAGGGGATGCGTATATTTTACCGGCAGCCGCTACGGTCATTAACGGCACCTATCCAATTTCCCGCCACTTATTTATGGTCACCCGTGGCCAGCCACAGGGCATCCAACAAAAATACTTGGAGTGGATCATTTCGGATGACGCGCAGGCAATCGTTGCGGAGTTAGGATTCGTCCCTGTCCTGGGCGAATGAAAAACGCATGAAGAAATCAGAAACCTGGATCACCAGTACCATAAAAATAGCAGGATCATCAAGCATTTTATTTGTGATGTTGATCTTCATCTTTCTGATGCGGGAAGGCTTGCCGGCGCTGAAAGAGATCGATTTTTCGACTTTTTTCGCCACCCGCTGGTATCCGATCGAAGATCTGTTCGGCATTATCCCACTGATCAGCGGTTCATTGATTGTTACCATATTTTCCATGCTCATCGCGCTACCATTCGGGATCGGTACTGCCATATATATCGGGGAGATTGCCCCGCAAAAAGTAAATGAAATCCTCAAACCACTCGTGGAGATCCTCGCAGGTATCCCGTCGGTTGTGTTGGGGTTCATCGGCATCCTCGTACTCTCGCCGGCAATGCGTGTCGGTCTCAACCTGCCAACTGGCCTGACTGCGTTAACCGGAGCGGTCCTCCTGGCACTGATCTCAATCCCAACCATCGTGTCGCTGACAGAGGACGCCTTCTACGCGGTGCCCGGCTCCTATCGCCAAGCGGCTTACGCGCTCGGTGCAACCCATTGGCAGGTAATCTGGCATGTCGTCATCCCCGCCGCCCGGAGCGGAATTCTCAATGCGGTCATGTTGGGTATCGGCCGTTCACTCGGAGAAACAATGGCTGTTATGATGGTCACAGGGAACGCGCCGACCATCTTCTCAGGCCTTGAATCTTTTATCGCGCCTGTACGCACAATGACGGCAACGATTGCTTCAGAGATGGGTGAGGTTGCCACTGGCAGTGTCCATTATCACATCTTATTCTTTATCGGTATCATCCTATTCTTGTTCTCACTGGTAATAAACATCACCTCCTCATCATTCAGTGCGCGGCCAAAACGCGGAAATGACCAGGTAGTTTCATGAACTTGAAACCCTTCAATCGTGCGCGCAAGAGCAAGATCAACCGCAGGCTTGTCCAGCAGGCAGGCTTCAACGCAATCCGTTTGGTTACCCTGGTTACGATCCTCCCCATCCTGGGCATTGTGGTCTACATCGCCATCAAAGGCGCGCCTGCCATATCCTGGGAATTCATCAGCGCCATGCCCCGCGATGGCATGCGCGCGGGCGGCATCCTGCCCGCGATCATCGGTACGCTTTACCTGATGGTGGGAACCGGTGTCGTCTCCATCCCGCTTGGTATCGCAGCAGGTATCTATCTGTCTGAATATGCGCGGGATAATTGGTGGACACGGCTGATCCGCATTGCGATCATCAGCCTGGCTGGCGTCCCCTCGGTGGTTTACGGCTTATTTGGGCTCGGTTTATTCGTGCTGTTCTTCAACTTTGGCATCAGTATCATCTCTGCAGCGCTTACGCTTTCCATCATGACCCTGCCGGTGATCATCAGCACCACAGAAGAAGCCATGCGCAGTGTCCCATATAAATTCCGTATCGTCGGGATCTCGCTGGGTGGTACCCAATGGCAGACGATCCGTAAAGTAATCCTGCCCCAGGCGCTCCCGGGTATCGTAACCGGCATCATCCTCGGCCTTGAGCGCGCGGTCGGCGAAACCGCGCCGATCCTGTTCACCGGGGCAACCTTCTTCCTTCCGCACCTGCCTTCCTCACCGATGGACGCTACCATGGCCCTGCCCTATCACATCTATGTCATATCAACCCAGATCCCGGGCATGCCGATCACGATCCAATATGGGACCGTGCTCGTGCTCCTGGTATTTGTGCTGGCGATGAATCTGATCGCATCCGTCATCCGCTCAAGGGCGCGGGCAAAAAGGCAATGGTAATGGCAAACACCAAGATCAGCATCCGCAACCTGCGCCTGCAGTACGCAGACGGTAAGACACCCCTCAAAGATATCAGTTTAGAAATCTACGAACACCAGATCAACGTCATCTTTGGCCCGGCGGGTGGCGGTAAGTCGTCATTGATCCGCGTACTCAATCGCTTGATTGATCTCTCGGACGTGCACACATTACAGGGTGAGATCCTGATGGATGGCATGAACATCCTGGAAAAAGATCTCGACATCATCGCGCTGCGAAGGCGTGTGGGCGTGGTCTTTTCTCGGCCGATCCCTCTGCCGCTAACCATTGCGGAAAACATCAGTTTTGGGCTGGAAGTGGCGGGTATGAATGACAAAAACAAGATTGCCGAGCGTGTGGAAAAAGCTTTGCGGGAAGCGGTCCTGTGGGACGAGATCTATGACCGCCTCGATGATCCCGCCTACTCACTGTCGGGCGGTCAGCAGCAGCGGCTGTGTTTGGCCCGCGCGCTGGCACTGGAACCGGAAGTGATCCTGCTGGATGAACCAACTTCCGCGCTGGACCCCGTATCCACCGCGAAAATCGAGCAGTTCCTGGAGAAAGCCAGAAGCCAGTACACCTTCCTGCTGGCGCCGCACAACCAGCAGCAGGCGGCGCGTGTTGCAGACAACGCCGCGTTTTTTCTGCAGGGCAAACTCATTGAGCAGGGTCCCGCTGAAAAGATCTTCTTCAATCCCAAAATAAAAGAAACCATCGACTACATTGAAGGGCGCTTTGGATAGCTGACAGAATCAGACACTTTCATGGGGCTCCTGGGATACACAAGAATCTGAACAGGTGAAGAAATAATTTAATATAGGTTAATAAAAAAAGGTGCACGGTATACTCCGTACACCTAAATCGAACTTAGCTTTGTTTCTACATCAGGGCACTTTCACAACCAAGTCATCAAATTCCAGGCGGGCGGCCACACCTTCCGCTGCCCAAATTGCCAGGCTCAATTCATCCCCACTTAAAGCTGAGGCAGAATAACTATCAACCAATGTACCATTAATATAAAAATTAAACTGGTCACCTGACACTTCAATAGTCAATTCGTTCACATCGTCCCAATTGAGGGCGCTGTGGCTTTTTATCGGTATCAGATCTTTCCACCCATCATTATCCAGCATTTGCAGCCAATATGTCCCCACATTACTGAGCATGAAAGAGTAGAATTTGTCATCATCCCCCAGGAAATTGATACCCCACGTGACGTTATCGAAGTTACTGATAATCTCTCCTCTTATGGAGACGGTAAATTCTCTCACGTTGGCAATATTCGTCCATTGAATAACACCCGATTGATAACCCTGATTAACCTTGCCAGTAAAATCGACGACCAGCATTCCATCTTCGATCACATACATGCTGGTTGCAAGGTTATCAGTATCTTCATCTGCCCAATTATTGCGGTTATCCTCAAAATTATCACAATAAACAGTGGTCCAATCATTATTTATTGCAATCTCATCATCACAGGAATACGGCGTTGCGGTTGGCATTCGCGTAGGACGAGGCGTGGCAGTGTGATCCTGATCGATGGATGGTTTAGTTTCCGCATCACGATCTATCGGCCCGGATGTACACGAAGACAAGATAAACACAATCATTAAAAAAACAACATAGCTTTTTTTCATTTTCCCTCCAAGGATATTATTACAATTATTATACATAAAACATTTAAAACGCCTGACAAAAAAAGTTGGAAGAGTGACTTTTTGCATTACAATGGGCCTGTGAACATCAAAAATACCCTCATCCTGCTGGTCATGACCATCGCTGTCACTGCAGGTGTGCTGCCTGCGTCCATCCAGGCCGCGGCACCCAATGCGGACCAGCTCGTTTCTGCTGTCAACGCCTACCGCGCGTCAAACGGCTATTACACCATGAACCCGCATCCGCTTGTGTACCAGGCTGCCCAGCGGCACGCCGAGTGGATCGTGGACACCGGCCAGGGCGGGCATATCGGAGAAGCCGGCAGTGACGAGACCATCCGCGTGTCCTGGACCGGCTATGGCGGCGGGGCAGCCATCCAATGTGATGAGAACTGGACCAGCAGCCGTACCATCGAAGACGCGCTTTATGGATCCTGGGCGGACTGGACCCACCAGGAAGTCATGCTCAACCAGTGGGGCAACCGGTACACAGATATTGGCGCCGGCGTAGCAGCCTGGGGTGATGACCGCTATGTCTTAATCCTCAATGTCTGTAAAGTCATCGGGCAGGAAGCCAGCGGAGATATACCCGACACCAATAACGAAGATCCGGGCGCCTCTATCCCCCCCACGCCGGACTACTCGAATTATATTTATGGCGTAACAACAGCCACCCCGCAGCCCGACGGAACGGTCACGCACATCGTGCAATACGGGCAGACGCTGGCGAGCATCGCTGAGGCCTATAGTATCACCATCGAAGAGCTGCGCGCGCTGAACAACTTCGCGGCCGATTTCACCGCCATCTGGCCGGACGATGAACTCATCATCCAGCCGGGCGCGGGCGGAAGCGCACCCGCTTCCACCACCCCCACTGTACAAACAGAAACAGCCTCGCAGCAAGACGCGCCGACTCCAACCCCCGATGTCACAACCACCCCCACACTCACCCCGCGCCCAACCTACACACCCAGCGCGATGGACCTCACCGCGACAGCACAGGCGCAAATTGAAGCGAAGGAAACAGCCACAGGCGGCGAAGAGGCAATCGAAAGAGAACCAATCACATCATCCCTGACCGCCGGCACGCTCCTGCTGGTGTTTGCCGGGCTGGGGCTGGTCATAGTGGTGTATTTCTCTTCAATAAATAAAGACATAAAGTGACTGATAACCTTTTACCTTCGTCAAACTTTGACTCAAGATAATATCGATCGTTGTTAAATTCTCTCAATCATAAATCATATGCTTCTTTTCATTATGAATCTTACTGAACAAATTTAAATAATCACAAAGAAACGATATTTTTTATGATGGCTAGTGTTCTACTCTAAATTTCCTAGTCATAATCCGTTGAAGTATAATTCTAATTCTTGATCTAGTTTTTATGGTATCTTTTTTGTTGTCTTTTTTCTGAAAAACAACCATAATCACATTTCTCATAAAACCACCTAGCAAAAAAATATGCTGCAATCAACAAATTGGTTAAAAAAGGATTGATGTTAGTAAGAAATAATCGCAAGAAATTCGGCAAGTATCTACCATGGATTTTGGTTCCAACATTTTCAATATTAGTGATATTTATTCTTATTACTATCGTTTTTTCAAATCGAGTTTACACTTTCACTGTATTTCGAGATGAGTTTACAGACAGGAATCATACATCATTGGATCAGCATTCCCCAGATTTCGATATATTAGGCAGCGGCTGGACTCAGCAAGTGGGAACCCAAAGTATTTATGCTAATAAAGCCAAATCTGATGGCACTGGCGGATCTTATGCTACGGCAGACTCGGGCATAGCAAATGCAATTATTTCCACAAGAATTACCATAGACAACTTAAGCAGTGGACAGGGTCTAATTGCTAGATATACCGATGCAAACAATCATTTTAGAATTGTTTGGTTTGGTGGTGGACCTTTACTATTAATTAAGAGGGAAAAAGGGCTTAACACAATATTAGATCAAGCCAGAATTACTCCAGCTGATGGTCAAGTATATGAATTTGTTTTAAGACTTGATGAAGCCTCAATTTCTCTTTCTATTAATGGAACGCGCAGATTATCAGCAATATCAACATTTAATCGGTCAGCTACAATTCATGGAATCTTCGCAGGGAACAGCGTCAATGTAAAATTTGACAATTATCAAGTAGATCGTTTCAGTCTTAATCCCATCAATATTACTAGGCCTAGCAGCTATCAAGTTTATCAGAGAAATAAGATTGGTGTTTCAGACATTGATATTGCAGGCACATATATTGGGTCTCCCACAGCCATTGAAGCAAGGTTCAAAGGTGGGCGATGGAAAATCATTGATTCATCCC
>Ga0180434_10002712_pt1 | contig 23184 bp, 20 predicted proteins | sample SS_ome_7_FD_132453 | JGI IMG/M metagenome (GOLD analysis project Ga0180434, IMG submission 132453) | Hypersaline lake sediment archaeal communities from the Salton Sea, California, USA - SS_1_D_2 metaG | ecosystem: Environmental > Aquatic > Non-marine Saline and Alkaline > Hypersaline >...
AAAACGTCAGGTTGAGCGAATACTATACCTGGAACTCGTTCACTGACAACTTTGGAGGAACAAAAATGGCACTAACTCTACCGCTCAGAATCGCCTCAACAGCCCCTTCTTTCATCACCCCAGCTGACACGCAAACCTAAAAGCCAATCTCCGTTTACGATAGGAGTCAGTGGATACCTTTTCAAGCTGGCTCGATGGGATCGCGACGATGTTGAACTTTGGGTGCCTGTAATCAGTATATCAAAAGTTGACGTAAAGGTCAACCGTTACCTTTCGCCTACCTGATCTCACTCGCTCCTTTCCTGCAACCGTGTTATAATGAGTCAAAGATCGTAGAGAGGTGAAAAAAATTGACGAATCTGCTCAATCCAGATCGACTGATCACACTGGCGATTCTGTTCTTGACCAGCATGCCCATTCACGAGTGGGCGCATGCCTGGGCTGCCTATAAACTGGGAGACGACACGGCGGCCCAGCGGGGACGGCTGACTATTAACCCACTGGCCCATCTGGATCCAATAGGGACGCTGGCCCTGGTCTTTGCCGGTTTTGGGTGGGGGAAGCCGGTGCCTGTGAGTCCCTACCGTCTGCGGGGGAATATGCGCGCCAGTTGGGCATTGGTTAGCGTGGCCGGTCCGCTCTCCAACCTAGTTTTGGCTATGCTGGCGGCGATCCCTTTTCGATTGGGATGGCTGAGTCTCTATTCAAGCAGTAGTATCAGCTTGCAGGGTATCCTGTCCCAATTCATCGGTATCAATCTGGCCCTGATGCTCTTTAATCTGATCCCCATCCCGCCGCTCGACGGCTCGCGCGTCCTGGCCTGGATGCTGCCGCAGCGGTGGGCCGAGGTGATGGAACAGATGGAGCACTTGGGGGGTGCCGGGCTGATGTTGGTCTTGTACCTTTTATCCAGGGTGGGCCTGCTTGGCATGATCGTCAGCCCCCTGATGAACTTTATGTTCCGTGCCCTGCTGGTTTACTAAAGCGTAGGATGGTAGGGACGATCCGCTACCGCGTGGGACAGTTTTTCCGGGCGCTGATCGCGCGGTTTACAATCACAGAGAAAGAGATCGAGCGGGCGACACGCGTCTTGACGCCAACGTCGCGGGAGCTTTTTCGTCGCCAGACGGCCCCAGATCAGCGCCATGCTCTGGCGGTGTATGATGCGCTCTGCCGGGCAGACCACGCGGATCCGCAACTGCTGGCGGCGGCGCTGCTGCACGACGTGGGCAAGGCGGCCGTTCGCTCCAGGTTTTCCGCGTGGCTGCGAGCTACCGTGGTGCTCATGGGACGGTTCGCGCCGCGCCTGCTGGCTCGGTTGATTCAAGGTGAGCCGAGGGATGGTTGGCGGCATCCTTTCGTCACTTACGTCCATCACCCGGAGATAGGCGCTCGTTGGGCGCAGGAGGCGGGATGTTCGCCTATGACGGTCGCCCTGATCCGTCGTCACGAGGAGCGCCATGTGAACGGTCGAACCGAGGAAGATCGATACTTGGCCGCGCTGCAAGCGGCCGATAACGCAAATTAACACAAGGAGAGAATTGTCACAATGGATCTCAAACGAGTCGCGATTATCGGTACCAATGTAATCAGTGTATCCATCGCTTTTGGACTGAAGGAACAAAAAGACCCTCCTGAGATCGTCGGTTACGACGATAACAAGATAGCGGCGGACCTATCGCGCGCCCGCGGGGCCTTTGACCAGGTGGAGCGCAAACCAGGGCGAGCCTGTCAGGACGCCGATCTGGTCATCGTCGCCGTGCCGCTCTTTGACGTCCGCGAGACCTTTGCCGCCATCGCGCCCCATCTCAAACCCGGCTGCCTCGTCATAGACACGGCGCCCCTCAAGAGGCCGGTGCTGGACTGGGCCAAAGAACTTTTGCCGGAGCACGTTTCCTTCGTCGGCGGGCACATCATCCCCAACCCGGCCATCATCGGCCTGGCTCCCCTGGAGGAGTTGGACATCTCCAGCGCCGAGCTGCTGAGGGAGGCGCTCTGTTGCTTTACGCCTGCTCCCGGACGGTCTGGCGCGGCGATTGACGCCTGCTCCGAGCTGGCTCACATGCTCGACGCGCGCCCCTTTTTCATCGACGTCACCGAGCACGACGGGATGCAGGCGGGCGTCGAAGAACTGCCCGACCTGCTGACCATCGCGCTGCTGCGAGCCACCGTCGACACTCCCGGCTGGCAGGAGATGCGCAAGTTCGCTGGTTCCCGCTTCGCCGCCGCCACCTATGCCGCTGACGACGCCCACCAGCGCCACGCTGCCGTCTTTCTCAATCGCCAGAACGTGCTCCATCGTCTCGACGCTCTGCTGGGAGAACTGATGCGCTTGCGCGATCTGTTGGGCAAGGGCGATAGCGAGGCGTTGGAGGAAGTGTTCGCTATAGCTGCCGAGGGACGGGCGCGCTGGATCGGGGAACGGGAACAGGGGATGTGGGTCAAAGAGGGCACGGTCAGTACGGAGGATCTGCCCAGCGCGAGCGAACAAATCGGGCAGATGCTCTTTGGCGAGCGGTTGTCCAAGCGACGGGAATAGCCGGCTCCCCTTTGCAAAACGCAGCACCCGATCTCGACGTCCGTGGGGCGTCGGCCCTCACGGGACGATGCCCCACGACACCGCTCCTGCCGGGCTGGATGCTTTGACTGAGACATATCGCATTTTGATGATCGCCCCCACCTCCTTCTTTTCCGACTATGGCGGCCACATACGCATCCTGGAGGAGGCGCGGGTGCTCCAAAAGCTGGGTCACCAGGTGACCATTGTCACCTATTACCTGGGACGCGATCTGCCCGATCTGGAGATCGTCCGCACCCGGCCCACGCCCTGGCGCGCCGATTACGAGGTGGGATCGTCGCTGCACAAAATCGCCTTTGACGTGTTCCTGGTGTGGACGGGATTGAGGACCATCATGCGCCGCCGTTTCGACATCGTCCACGGGCACACGCACGAGGGGGCCTTTATCGGCTATTTTCTCAGCCGTCTCTTGCGCGTGCCCCTTTTGCTGGATTTTCAGGGTAGCATGACCGGCGAGATGGTGGATCATCACTTTCTCGATCCCGATGGGCTGTGGTACCGCTGGGCGCGCCTGTTGGAACTGCGCATCGATCAGATGGCCGACGTCATCGTCACCAGCAGTCAGCAGGGCGCGCTCTTGCTGGAGCGCGATTTTAACTGCAACGCGCGCTGTGTCTACCCCCTGCCCGATTGCGTGGATCTCGATTTTCTCCGGCCCGGCCTGTTGGCTCCCCAGGAGATCGCAGCGCACAAGACGGCCCTGGGCATTCCACCCGGCCGGCCCGTCGTCGCCTACCTGGGGCTTTTGGCCGACTATCAGGGCACGGCGTTGCTCGTGCAGGCGGCGCAGATTCTCCAGCGGCGCGAGGTGGACGCGCATTTCCTGATCATGGGCTTTCCCCACGTCAGCCACTACCGGCAGATGGCGGCTGATCTGGGCGTGGCGGATCGAGTCACCTTCACCGGCAAGGTGGCCTACGAGGAGATCCCTACCCGTCTGGCGCTGGGCGACGTAGCGGTGGCTCCCAAGTTGTCTGCTACCGAGGGTTGCGGCAAGATCCTGAATTACATGGCGATGGCCCTGCCCACCGTCACCTTCGATACCCCGGTCAGCCGTGAGTATATGGGCAAACTGGGCACGTACGCCAGGCGGATGGGCGATCCCGTCGCTCTGGCCGATGCTATCGCCGGCCTGCTCGACGATCCGGGACGCCGCGCCGAGCTGGGGCGAAAGCTGCGGGAGAGGGCCGCCCGCCATTTTTCCTGGGAGCGCGCCGGGCGGCATCTGTTAAAGGTCTATCGCACCGTTCTATAATGTGAGGTTCAGGAGAACTGGGTTTTTATGGAGATCGTTTACCGGCTGCGAGAGCTGTGGCAATATCGCGAGTTGATCCGCAACCTGGTCGTGCGCGATTTGAAAGTGCGCTACAAAAATTCTATCCTGGGCGTGGTCTGGTCCTTGCTTAGCCCATTGCTGATGATGGTCGTCTACACGGTATTCTTTACCATCTTTTTGCGCCACGATGACATTCCATACTATCCGGTCTTTCTCCTGTGCGGACTGTTGCCCTGGAGTTTTTTCGTGGATTCGATCATGCAGGCCACCGACAGCATCGTCGGCAATGCCCACTTGATCAAAAAGGTCTATTTCCCCCGCGAGATACTTCCTATCTCCACCGTGCTATCCAACCTGGTTAGCTTTCTCATCGCCCTACCTGTTTTCTTCCTCCTGGCTCTTGTCTCCGGCGCACCGCTGAGCTGGTGGGCGCTGCTCATGCCGATCACTCTCCTGATCCAGTTGGTCTTTACCCTGGGGTTGGCCTTTATTCTCGCCACACTCAACGTTTTCTATCGTGATACCCGCCATCTCCTGGGCGTGGCTGTGCAGGCCTGGTTCTTTCTCACACCCGTGTTTTATTCGATCCATATCGTGCCGCAGGAGAGGCATATCTTGGGTATCCCGTTCAATCCCCAGCTATGGCTTCGCCGCCTGAACCCGATGGCCTCTATCGTCGCTTCCTACCGCAATCTTCTCTATCACGGCGAGCCGACGGGCCTCGACTTTTTGTTGCGCACCGCTGTCACCGTCTTGATCGTGCTCATCGTGGGGTATTGGGTGTTCTCGCGATACAGCTCCCGCTTTGGTGAAGAGGTCTAGTCGTTGGTAGTGGTTAACGATGGGTGTTCGCCGATTTGCTGAGGTGATCGTCTTTTCTCCGGCCACCGCGGCGGTCTCGGGCCAGGTCGAGCGGGCCTTTACCTACCACCTGCCGGACGAACTGGAAGGCCGCCTCGCCGCAGGCTCTCTTGTCGTCGTTCCCTTCGGTCGTCAGCGGCTCTACGGCGTCGTCGTCGCTCTCACCGACGAATCCCCCGTACCCAAGACGCGCCCCATCGAGTCGCTGGCGGACCCGGAACCCGTCCTCACGCCAGCCCAGCTCGAACTGGCCCACTGGATGAGCCGCGAGTATCTGGCTCCACTCTACGAGTGCCTGGATTTGATGCTCCCACCGGGACTGGTCGGCCACACCGACGTGTTGGTCACGCTCGACTCCCAAGCTCCTGCCAACGCCGCCAGAACCGACGCGCAGGCCGCGCTGCTGGCGTTGCTCCACCGCCGCGGCCCGCTGAACGGCGCCCAGTTGGACGCCGCCCTGCGCGGCGTCGATTGGCGCGCGGCCTCCGAGCAACTCGCTCGCCGGCTCGTCGTCACCCGCCAATCCTTCCTGGCTCCACCTTCCGCCCGTCCCAAGCGGGTGCAAACGGTCCAGATCGTTGCCACAGCCGACGAGGAGGTGGCGCTGGCCGGTCTGCGGAGCACGTGCTATCCGGCTATCGTCGAGTTCTTGCGCGCCGAGAGCGGCCCCGTGGACGTCAGTTGGGTCTATGCCGAGACCGGCTGCCAACTCTACCACTTGAAAAAACTGGCCGAGCGCGGCCTGGTCGCCCTCGGCGTTGAAGAGGTCTGGCGCGATCCGCTCGCCGATCAGGTCTTTGTCTCCACCACACCTCCACTTCTCGCGCGAGATCAACAAACCGTCTGGGACACGCTCGAATCTCAAATTTCGAGTCGCCGGTCTCGGGCCTTTCTCCTCCACGGCGTGACCGGCTCCGGCAAAACCGAGATCTATCTGCGCGCCGTCGCCGAGGTGTTGGAGCAGGGTCGTCGCGCCATCATCCTCGTCCCGGAGATATCGCTCACACCCCAGACGGTGACACGCTTCGCCGCGCGCTTTCCGGGCCGCGTCGCCGTGCTCCACAGCGCACTCACCGACGGCGAGCGGTACGATACCTGGCGTCGCGCTCGCGCCGGTCTGGTGGACATCGTCGTCGGCCCGCGCTCGGCGCTCTTTGCGCCGCTTTCGCCGTTGGGATTGATCGTGCTGGACGAGGAGCACGACGACAGCTACAAGCAGGAGGCCCCGCGCCCCCGTTACCACGCCCGCGACGCGGCGCTCGAACTGGCCCGCTTGAGCGGCGCGACGGCCATCCTCGGTTCCGCCACGCCCAGCCTGGAAGCCTACCATCGCGCCCAGCACGGTGAGCTGACGCTGCTGGTGATGCCGCGCCGCATCATGGGCCACACCCGCCGCCTGCACGATCTCCAGACCCGCCACCACGTCTCCCGGACCCGCTACAAGGCGTTGCGTGACGGCCCCGCCGAATCCCGTTATCTCCCTCTGCCGCCGGTGCAGGTCGTGGATCTGCGCGCCGAGCTGCGCGCTGGCAACCGCTCCATCTTTAGCCGCGCCCTCCAGCGGGCGATGGACGAGGCGCTGGGCCGGGGCGAGCAGGTCATCCTTTTCCTCAACCGGCGGGGGAGCGCCACCTTTGTCCTCTGCCGAGACTGTGGCTACGTGATGGAATGCCCGCGCTGCGATGCCCCGCTGACTTATCACAGTTCCCGCAGGAGCGTTGGCCCCTACGGGACTACGCCTCGCGCTCACCTGGTATGCCATCGCTGCAACTATCGCAAGGCTCAACCCGACCGCTGCCCCCAGTGCGGCGGGAAGCGCATCCGCTACTTTGGCCTGGGCACCGAGCGGGTGGAGCAATTCGTGCGCGAGCGTTGGCCCGACGCGCGCCTCCTGCGCTGGGATCGCGACACCGCCCGCACCCACGCTGCCCACACCGACATCTTGCAGCGTTTCGTCGACGGCGCCGCCGACGTCCTCGTCGGCACGCAGATGATCGCCAAGGGGCTTGACCTGCCGCTGGTGACCGTGGTCGGCGTCATCTCGGCGGATACCGCGCTCAATCTGCCCGATTTTCGCTCCGGCGAGCGCACGTTCCAGTTGCTCACCCAGGTGGCCGGGCGGGCCGGGCGAGGTTTGCTGGGCGGGCGGGTCGTCGTCCAGACCTATAACCCCGACCACTATGCCATCGTCGCCGCCTCGGGGCACGATTATACCGGGTTCGCGGCTCGGGAGCTGGTCTTCCGCCGCGAGCAGGGCTACCCGCCTTACCGTCGCCTGGCGAAGCTGGTCTATGAGGATGCCAGCTCCTCCCGCGCCCAGGCCAGAGCCGAGGAGCTGGCCGAGATGCTGCGCGACGAGTTGATCCGCTGGGACCTGGACATCGCGGGCCTGATCGGCCCGGCGCCTGCTTTTTTCGCCCGCCTGCGGGGCCGCTACCGCTGGCAGGTGCTTTTACGCCACTCCGATCCTCCAAACTTCCTCCAGACGGTTCAGATCCCGCCGGGCTGGCACGTGGAAGTGGATCCGGTGAGCGTGCTGTAGCAAAAAACGCATTGTCTATGGACGCTGCGCCCTCGCCCGTCGCTTGGTCAAAAACATACCAATCGCAGGTTACTCCTCTCGATATTGGATTTCTGGGAAAGTATAGTGAGCCATCAGCCCCCACTCCTCCGGCGGCCAGTAGCAGAGCCACGCTTTTCCGACAATGTTCTCTCGTGGAAGCATCCCCCAGGAGTGTGAATCGCTCGAGTTGCTGCGATTGTCCCCCAGAACAAAGTATTCTCCCGCTTCCAGATCCCACGAGCCGGAATAATGGCTTGGCGCGACGATGTACGGCTCCTCGAAAGAGACATTGTCTACCCAAAGCTCCCCATTCTGAATCTCTATCTGTTCTCCAGGCAGCCCCACGATGCGCTTGATATAGTCTTCGTCAGGATTATTGGGCGGGCGAAAGACGATAATGTCCCCCCGCTCCGGCGGGTGAATCCAATAGATCAGCTTGCTGATGACCAGATACTGCCCGTCTTGCAGCGTCGGCATCATGCTGGAGCCGCGCACCTGGAAACGTCCTGTGGTCGCATTGAGGCTCAGAAAGATGATGAGCGTCAGCAGGACGGTCTCGGCGATCTCGCGCAGCACAGAGCGTCCCCCAAAGGCGCGGGAAAGAGAAACCGGTTGGTCGCCCGCAGGAGCGGCGGCTTCGGGTGGAAGCGCCTCCAGTATTTCTTCTTCATTCATGGCCATAGTGGGTATTGTGCAGGTCTCAGAAATCCTTATCGTTTCGATATTCCAAGTGCGGACAGTGGCGACAGCGCTGTATATGGAACTCCCGCACCTGCCCCCACTGTTTCTCCGTGTGATAGGACGGGCAGATCGTGCAAGGGATGACCTCGGCCTTGGCCCAGGTGTGCGAGGCCTCCTGAAGCGAGTCCAGGGTGGAGAGGATGTTGACGTGGCTGGAGGTGCCGACGCGGAATCGGTCGGGAGTGCGCAGTTTGGGGTCCAGAGCGCCGGCATAGATCAAGCGCACCACGTCCATCGCGTCCCGGATACCGCCGGCCGCCTTGACTCCCGTTTCTGGCCCCACGGCCTCTCGCATCCGGTGGATGTGATCGGGAGTGGCGCCAAAGGCGTCCATTCCGGTCGAGTTCTTTACAAAATAGGCCCCCGCCTCCTGAGCGACCTGGCACGCGAGAGTGATTTCCTCATCCAGCAATTCTGAGGAGCGGATGATGACCTTGACATGTTCCCCGTCGGCTGCCTCCACCACGGCCCCAATCTCCTGGCGCGTATAGTCGGGGTCGCGCTTGAAGCGACCCACGTTGATGACCATGTCCAGTTCCACCCAACCGACGCCCTCCCCCCGTGTGGCACGGCTCAACGCCACCACCTGGCTCGCCTGGTGGGCCTTCATCTCGATGGTGGACTTGCCCAGGGGGAAGTCAATGACGTAACATTCCTTGACAGCGGTGCCTCGCAGAAGCTTGGGCAGCACATCCACTTCGACGGGGTTCACACAGACGGAGGCGCAGCCGTGTTGAGTGGCCCATCCGACCATCTCGTGGATCTTGGGCTCCTGAGTGTCCGCTTTCAGGTCGGTGACGTCGAGCAGCGATGCCAGGCGCTCTGGGGTCAGCCACTCGATGATCTCGACCAAAGGTTCGGGTGGAAATTCCACCAGCGGTGTGCGAAAAGTTTCTTTTGTCATTTTTCCACCAGCTCCTACTCTTACAAAAGTACGTAAGGGCATTATAGTACAGATGAGAAGGGGAAGCAAGCGGATCAAAATGTGTAATATATTCCTTTCACATCTTGCGCTTGTTGACTTTTCTGCATCTCCCCGGTAGAATTAGGGGGTAGATTCTGAATAGCTATTTGATAACAACTGGAGCCACACTTATGAGCGACGTACCTTCTATCCTGATCGTAGATAGCAACGAGGGCTTTGCCATGATGCTTCAGGGCGGCCTGGAGCAAGATGGCGAGTATCAAGCCACCGTGACGACTGGCGGAGACGAAGCGCGGCAGGCTCTGTCTGCTGACACGTTCGATCTCGCTATCGTGGATCTGGGCGTGGACGATCCTGATGGACCCACAGTCGCGCGCTCGCTGCGGCAACAGCAGCCCGACCTGCGACTGATGTTGATCCCTCTCGAAGATGACCTGCCGTCCGAATTGTCCGACCTGGACATTCAAGGCATCCTGCCCAAGCCTTTCTTCCTCCCCGACCTGCCGGAGAGCATCAATGAGGCACTGTCCAAATCTGTGAGCGCGGTAACCCCTGGCGGCGCCGAACCCGCGGAGCCAGAACCGGCGCCGGTCCCCGACCAGCCTCTCGTGAGCAGCACCGATCTGCCGGACATGTTGCGCGAGCATGCGCAAGAGATCACCCGGACGATGGAAAGGCTGTCCAGAGAGATCAACGCCGACATCGTGATCCTGACCAGGGGAGAGAGCGTGATCGCCCAGGCCAGCCGGCTTTCGACCGAGGAGATAGACGCGCTGGCGCGAGCCGTCGCCGAAAGTTGGCGCACTTCGGCCAACGTGGCGCAGATCCTGGGCCAGGAGCAGCGGCGCTTTGAACAGAGCGTCGAGGGCAGCGAGCACATGTTTTATTCGCTGACCATCACCGAGGATATCATTCTCTCGGCGGCTCTGCGCGGTCACGTCACGCTCGGCATGATCCGCCACCAGATCAAGTCAACGGCGAACGCGCTGAAAAAGCTGGTGGGCGCCTAGCATCTGGCGTTTCTCGCGCCTTGATGATTAGAAAAAGTGAGGCGCAACGCACTTTGGCTATGCCAGTGCGTTGCGCCTCGATGACACTCAAACCGCTCTCCTGTCCACGTGGCGAACGAGCGCGTAGCAGACCGGCTGAAAGTGTCTCAGCCAGAAGCGAGCGGCCAAAGGGTTCATCGGTTCAAAGTCCACGGCGCACCGCTCGTACCCCTGGGCGCGCGCCCATTCCAGCGCCCGGTTGAGCAGTGCCGTGGCGATGCCTCTCCCGCGTACCTCCTTCCCGGTAAAGGCTCCGGTGATGCCGGTCGTCTTTTCGTCGTAGATGATGGTGCTTGCATCGTCGCTGGCCGGCCCCAGTTCCAGATACGCCACAGCCTCTGCACCGTGATAGGCCAACCAGATCGCCTTGTCCGGGTCTTGCAGCCACGCCTCGTAATCGCCGCGCTCTCGTTCCTCGGCATCAGCGAGAAACGTGGGGGACGCCACCAGGTATTGGCATAATGCCTCGTTCAGCATCGTCACTTGATCGAGGTCTTGCGGACGGGCGCGCCGAATATCCACGCTGGCCTCCCGACCCGGTACCGGTCGCAGATCGCGCACCGCGTCTCCTGCGATCATCCCAAAGCCGAGCCAGCGCCAGCCATCCATGCCGTCGCGGTCGTTGACCAGCAGGCTGATCAGATGGGTGGCGTATCCATCCGCAACCCACGAGGCCGCCAGATGAGTGTACATCTCCTCATAGATGCGCCGACTGTCCTCCAGGTCTGCCGCGTTCGCCCATTCGGGGCTGAACGCGGCCCGCTTCCCCCGGAACGCCGGCATTAGCCAACCGCCGAGAAAGCCCACGAGCCGACCTCCGCGAATTGAGGCCACCCCCGGCCCCTCTTCCACGATGTCGCGCAAAAGAGGAAGCAAGGTGCTGACCTCGGCGTAGCGGGGCGGCAAAAAGGGTACTTGCTTGCGCAATTCCTTGTAGCGGCTACCGGCCAATGCAGCGGCGTCCTGGAGATGTTTTTCTTCCAGGGGAACGATTTCAAGAGACATCGTCCAGCTCCTCCCGGTAATCCAAGTCTATTTTTACGTAGCGAGACCAGAGGTCGTCCGTGATGCGGGCAGGGTCGCACTGCACTCCTTGTCTGGCAAAGTATTCGCAGGTGCGCTGGATGTCCCGCTGCAGGATGGAGTAGGCGTTGGGGTTGGCGCAACTGTGCGTCACTTGTGGAAAGTCGATCAGGGTGATCTCTCCCGCCCAGTAGAGGACGTTGTAGGCGGATAGGTCTCCATGAACCATATCGTGCTGCAACATCAATTCGACGTTGCGCAGCATTTCCTGGAATAGTGGCGCGGCCTCGTCCGGCCCCAGGTCGATCGTGTTCAGGGTGGGCGCGGCCATCTGCGCGTCGCCCAGGTAGCTCATCAGGATGGCGTTTTCGCTGGCGGCGATGGGCTGCGGCACGGCGCCACCCGCCTGGTACAACTGCTCCAGCGCCGTGTACTCGTGCATGAGCCACGAGGTGTGCGCCACCTGCACGCCGAACGCGGTCTTTTTGCCGATGGCGCGGGCGATACGCTGGTCGCGGGCATAGTCGTGGTCGTGGCCGTGCGCGTTCAGGGTCGCCCGGCCCCGGCGGTACATACTGTCGTTCCGTATGGCGCGGAACATGCGGGGCCGGTACACCTTCGCCGCCAGTGAGATTACGCCGGTCGAAGGGTCCGCCTCGCAGTGGTAGACGCTCGCCTCTTTGCCGCCCTTGACGTGGGCGAGCACGTCGCTGATGAGCGTCTGCTCGTAAAAAGAACGCAGAGAAGAGAGCAACCAGGCTTCTTCGTGCCGGGATGGTTGGTAGGTGGTGTGAAAGCCGCCCTCCAGGCCCGTGGCGTCGGCGATCTCGGAGACGACCTGGCGGCGCGATTTCTTGGGCACGTGTCTGGCCTTGGGCTTGCGCCGCCTCCGCGCTCTGCGATCTGTGTTGAATGGATGAAATTGTTCTTCATACTCCTCGTATTTGTCTATGGAAGAATCGTATTGAGTCACTGTTTTGGTCTCCTCTTTCAGGTATTGATATGGAATGTCTGCCGATCGTGTCGTTTGAATATCTATTCGTTGGCATTTTCTTTTCCTTCTTTATGCTATCAAACCCGATCCCAGTAGAGACACAAAAAAGCCGTGGGATCAGGGACTCCCACGGCCTTTGCCGGTCAGAAACGAAAAAAGCCGTGGGAAGCAAGTGCTCCCACGGCCCGCGAGATCTATGGCAAGATCACATCTCTACCGGTCACCAGGCGCACTGTGCCCAAGTACACTAACAACAAGCTCGCTGATTCTGTTCTGGTACATACGCCTGCAACCTCCTTTTAAGATGAGATGGTGGTATTATACATGATTTGGTCGGGGTGTCAAATTTCAGATCATCGAATCGCTGAAACCGCTGAAGGCGCTGATTTCACTGAAATGTCTGTCGAGCATCCATCCGTTTTCAGCGCTCTCAGTATCCTCAGCGGTTTCAGCGATTCCAATCAACGGAGAAACGTGACAAGTTTGCAAGATTGCGGTACAATTCGAGCGAGTACGAAAAGGAGAGAACATGTCCCAGAACAAAAAACTGGTCTTGATTGACGGCCACTCGCTGGCCTACCGCGCCTTTCACGCCCTGCCCGAAGATATGAAAACTGCGCAGGGAGAATTGACGAACGCCGTCTATGGCTTTACCTCGATGCTGCTCAACGTGCTGCGCGACGAGCAGCCGACCCACATCGCCGTCACCTTCGACAAGGGCCGCCCCTTCCGCCACGACATCTATCCCGAATACAAGGCCCACCGCGCCGAGATGCCTGACGAACTCCGCTCCCAGATGGAGCGCGTCCGCCAGGTGGTGGAGACGTTGGACATTCCCGCTTTCGAACTGGAAGGGTACGAGGCGGACGATCTGTTGGGGACGCTGGCCCGCCAGGCCGGGGAGCAGGGGGTGGACACGCTCATCGTCACCGGCGATATGGACCTGCTGCAACTGGTGGACGAGCGCACCCGCGTCCTCACCTCGCGCTGGCGCTTTTCCGACACGGTCGTCTACGACCTGGAGGGGGTGAAGCAGCGGTACGGGCTGCCGCCGACTCAATTGGTGGACTTTAAGGCGATCATAGGCGACAAGTCCGACAATATCCCCGGCGTGTACGGCGTCGGCGAAAAGACCGGTGTCAAATTGCTCCAACAGTACGGCCAGCTTGAGACGATCTATGAGCACCTGGACGAGGTACAGACGCGCTTTCGGAACAAGCTGAAAGAGGGACGGGAGATGGCCTTCCTCAGCCGCGAGCTGGCGACCATCGTGCGCGACGCGCCGGTGGAACTCGATCTCGACGCCTGCCGCGTGCGCACGTTCGATATCGAGTCGGTGCTGGATCTCTTCCAGGAGCTCGAGTTCCGTTCCCTGGCCGAGCGACTGCGCGAGACGGAGCAGGTTCAGCCGGCGGGAGTGCCCCATCAACTCAGCATGTTCGGCGAGGAGGCCGCTGCGCCCGCAGCAGCAGCGGTCGCCGATTACGAGATCGTCGCCGACGAGGAATCGCTCCGCCAGTTGGCGGCGCGACTAGAGGACGTCTCGACGTTGACCTTCGATACCGAGACCACCAGCACCGATCCGATGCAGGCCGAGCTGGTCGGCATCGCCCTCACCGACGCTTCCGAGCGGGGCTACTATATCCCGGTGGATGCTCCCCCCGGCGATCCGCAGTTGGAGCTGGAGACGGTGATCGAGGCGCTGGCCCCGTTGTTGAGCGATCCAAAAGGACTCAAAGTCGGCCACAACATCAAGTACGACCTGCTGGTGCTGCAACGGAGCGGTGTCGCGGTCGAGGGTCGGATCTTTGACACGATGATCGCCGAGTGGCTGAGCAACCCGCTCTCCAAGAACCTGGGGCTGAAAAACCTGGCCTGGGCGCGGCTCCGGGAGCGGATGACGCCCATCACCGACTTGATCGGCAAGGGCAAGGGGCAACTGACGATGAACCAGGTGCCGGTTGCGCAGGCGGCCCCCTATGCCTGCGCCGACGTGGACATGACCCATCGCCTGGCGCCTATCCTGGAGTCGGAATTGAAGGAGGAGGAACTCTGGTCGCTCTTTACCGAGGTGGAGATGCCGCTGGTGCCCGTGCTGGCGGCGATGGAGCGGACCGGCGTGCGGCTCGACGTGGAAGAATTAGATCGCATGTCGGAGGAGCTGGGCGCTCGTCTGGGCGAACTGGAGGTTCGCATCCACGAACTGGTCGGCTACGCCTTCAACATCAACTCGACTCAGCAGCTTTCCGACGCCCTGTTCAAAAGGCTGAACTTGCCCTCTCAGGGAGTGCGACGCACCAAATCCGGCCACTATTCGACGGCGGCCAGCGTGCTCGAGCGGTTGCAGGGGCAGCATCCCGTGATCGACCTCGTCCTGGAGCAGCGAGAGCTGTCCAAGCTCAAGTCGACCTACGTGGACGCGCTGCCCCGGCTGGTCAATCCGCGCACTGGCCGATTGCACACCTCCTACAACCAGACCGGTACTGTGACGGGACGCATCAGTTCCAGCGATCCCAACCTGCAGAACATCCCCATCCGCACGGAACTGGGGCGGCACGTGCGACGGGCTTTTGCCGCCGAGCCGGGTTGGAAACTGATCGCCGCCGATTACTCGCAGGTAGAACTGCGCGTGATGGCCCACATCTCTGGCGACGAGGGGCTGCTGGGGGCGTTCGCCCGCGACGAGGACATCCACGCCAGCACCGCCGCCGCCATCATGAATGTGCCGCTGGAGGAAGTCACGCCCGGTATGCGGAGGGTGGCCAAGGCGGTAAACTTTGGCCTGTCTTATGGGCAGACCGCCTATGGACTGTCAGGCGCGACCGACCTGACGCAGGCCGAGGCCGAGGATTTCATCAAGGCCTATTTTGAGCGCTTCCCCAGGGTGCGGGAATACATTGACTCCACCAAGGCGCTCGCCGCGCGGCAGGGATACGTGGAGACGTTACTGGGGCGGCGGCGCTATTTCCTCGAGTTGCTTCCCGGCAGCAAGGCTTCCCACCACGTGCGCCAGGCCGCCGAGCGCATGGCGATCAACGCGCCGATCCAGGGAACCGCCGCAGACATCATCAAGATCGCAATGATCCGTCTCCACCGGGCGCTTTTGGAGCACGGGCTGCGGTCGCGGATGATCTTGCAGGTGCATGACGAGCTGATCGTCGAGGCGCCGGACGAGGAGATGGCTACGGTCGCGCCGCTGATGTGCGAGATCATGGAGAATGCGTTCGAGATAAACGTTCCTCTCAAGGTAGACCTCAAAGTGGGGCAAAATTGGGAGGAGATGGAACCGATTAAACTGAATTAGTCAAAGGAGAATCACATGCCCAAATTCAACGACGTAGCACAGGCGCTGGATTCCTTCGATCCCCAGAAACTGGCCGGGCTGGACGCCACCTTTCTGTTCGAGCTTTCCGGCGAGAAAGGCGGGCAGTGGACGGTATCTGTCGCCGACAATCAGATCGACATCACCGAGAGAGCCACGGCAGACCCCACCACGACGTTCAAGATGGCTGCCGACGATTTCCTGGCGATGGCCAACGGCGAGTTGAACCCGGTGGCCGCCTTTATGCAGGGCAAGATCAAGATCGAGGGGGATATGTCGATCGCGATGCGGTTGCAGACGCTTTTCAGTTAGGAAGCGAAAGCGGTTTGCCAAAACAGAACACCGGTGGTTTTGATCGCCGGTGTTTGTTATTTTGCGCGTCAGGCGCGCATTGTTTTACACACTCAACGCTTCCTGGCCCAGAAAATCGCGCGCTTCGACGTTTCTGTGCAGGGGTTGCCCGCGCGGTCACCAAACGTTCGCTCGATGACAAAGCCGTGAGCCTCCAACCACGTCCGAACCTCGAAGGCGCTGACCGGGTGCTTCTGCTGAACGTACTCCCGTTTGACGACGTTCCCATCGGGGAGCGTCACCTTGGTGCGGCGGCGAAATTTGGCCAACCTACGCGGCACATCGTACCAGATAATCTCCGTGGTGCTCTCGACCTGTGTGCCATCCGCGCAGGTTCCGGTCGGGAATCCCGAACGCTTGCCCGGTTTTTGCCACGATTCGTCGAGATCGCCCTCCATATGATTGTTATCCACATAGACGTATCCGCCAGGATTCAGCGAGGCGGCGGTAGATGCGATGCACGTTTCCTGCTCCTGGGGCGTCGCCAGTTCGTAGAAGCAGTTGCCACCGAGGACGACCAGGTCGAAGCCCCGTGGCCACTCCTCGTTAAGCACGTCGGCCTCAACCAGAGTAATTCTTGTCCGTGCCTCCGGGGGCAGCCGATCGATTTTCATCCGCGCGCGGGCGAGCATTCCCCTTGCCAGATCAAGCCCCACCAGTTCGTGGCCGTCGAGAGCCAGCGGGACGAGGATGCGGCCCGTTCCGCAGAACGGTTCCAGGATCCGCAGACGTTCGCGTCCTCCAATCAAGCGGCGGATAAGCTCCACGTCGTCGGTGTACGTTTCGTTCTGGTCATAGATCTCGGCGATGTGCGGTTCGATGTCGTACATCGTGGCTTGGTTGTAACTCATGGCGCCATTATAGCACATTTGCAGGAGGGGCCAATCGTGATATACTTTCGGTAGTCAGTCGTCAGTCAATGTCATCAAGTTAAGGAAGCGAGCGCCGGTTGAGTAGGTCCGAAGGGCCGTATCGAAACCAAGCGAGCGGATCTTGTAACAGATTTCGACTGCATGGACCGCGCCGTGTTTTCGACAGGCTCAACCCAAGGGTTTCGATACGCTCCAGCGCGAAAAGCGCGCGCTTCCATTACTCAACCGACGGCGCTTAACGAAATTGAGTCGTCAGTAGCCAATTTTGGAGAAGGTGGAATGTGCATACTAAAACGAACCTCGATCCTGTCGCTTTGAGAGCCGATTTTCCCATCCTGGCGCGAGAGATACACGGCAAACCGCTCGCCTACCTCGACAACGCCGCCTCGACGCAAAAGCCACGGGCAGTGATCGAGGCGCTGAGCGAGTTCTACAGCGTCCACTACTCCAACATCCACCGGGGCGTGCACACATTGAGCGAGGAGGCGACCGCCGCCTACGAGGAGGCGCGGGATAAGGTTGCCGCGTTCATCCACGCACCCAAGTCACGGGGCGTGATTTTTGTTCGCAACACGACGGAGGCGATCAACCTGGTGGCCTATGCCTGGGGGCGAACCCACGTGAGGCCGGGCGACCGCATCCTCGTCACCGAGATGGAGCATCACAGCAATCTGTTGCCCTGGCAGTGGCTTGCGCAAGAGACCGGCGCCGAGCTATCCTACGTCTCGATGACCGACGAGGGGCGGCTCGATCTGGCGTCCCTCGACCGGCTGTTGCAGGGGCCGGTCAAGTTGGTCGCTTTCACGCACATCTCCAACGTGCTGGGCACGGTGAATCCGGCGCAAGAGATCATCGCTCGCGCCCACACCGCAGGTGCGCGGGTACTGCTGGACGCGGCGCAGAGCGTGCCTCACATGCCGGTGGACGTCGAGGCGTTGAACTGCGACTTTATGGCCTTTTCCGCCCACAAGATGTGCGGGCCGACGGGTATCGGCGTGCTCTATGGAAAACTGGAGCTACTCGAAGCCATGCCGCCTCTACTCAGCGGCGGGGGGATGATCCAGCGGGTGGGGCGCACGGAGGCGATCTGGGACGACCTGCCGCAAAAGTTCGAGGCCGGCACGCCCGCCATCGCCGAGGCGGTGGGGTTCGGCGCGGCGATAGATTATTTGAGCCAGGTGGGGATGGACGCGATCTGGGCACATGAGCAAGAACTGGCAGCCTATGCTCTGGAGCAATTGGAAAAGACGCCAGATGTGCGCGTGATCGGGCCGCCAGCCGAAGGGCGAAGCGGCGTGGTCGCCTTCGCCGTCGAATCGATCCACCCCCACGACCTGGCCCAGATGCTCGATTGGGAGGGCGTCGCCATCCGCGCTGGCTTTCACTGCGCCCAGCCACTCCACGTGTGCTTTGGGTTGGGACCTACGGCGCGGGCCAGTTTCTACCTCTACAACACGCGCGAGGAGGTGGATCGGCTGGTGGAGGGCGTTCAAAAGACGCAGAAGCGATTGGGCGTCAGCAGATAGTGGCGATCACAATGGAGGGAGGGCAGATGGGGGACGATTTGTACCGCGAGCACATTCTCGATCATTACGGCCATCCACGCAATGAGGGAACGTTGGAGGACGCAGATATCTCCAACGAGCAGAGCAACCCACTCTGTAGCGACGTGGTGCGGCTCGACATTCGGCTGAAGGATGGACGGGTAGACGAGGCACGGTTCACCGGCGAGGGCTGTGTGATCAGCATGGCATCCGCCTCGATGTTTACCGAAGCGATCCAGGGCAAGACGGTGGAGGAGCTAAAGGCATTGCAGGACGAGGACATGTTCAAGATGCTGGGCGTCACGCTGGGACCGGTGCGGGCCAAATGTGGACTGTTGCCGTTGCGAGTGCTACAAAAGGGCCTGGCCCATTGGGAAGAAACCTGAGCTTGGCGTTTCACACATCACGCTTCAGTATCTCCAGAATTATGGCGGGCAGTCGATCTCGATTTTGGAGCGTCACGGCGATCATCGTCGTCGCGCTGCCGGGAAGCCGGATCTGGGCCTGCACCACCAACTCGGGGCGGACGACGACGAGCGCCAGTGCGAAATTCGTCCTGTGCAATGCGTCGAACGCGCTTTGCCAACCCCCTCTACGCTCTATCTCCAACGGTCCCAGTTCATCTACCACGAGCAGGTCACAGGCCAGGCCACAGGCCAACGCGGCGTTTCCCCATTCCAGAGTATCGGGATCGAAGCGAAAACGGCCTTGAATCACGGCCGGCTCTTCACCGGGGGCGAGGGTCAACCGGCGCGCCTCGTTGTTCCGTACATCGAGCAGGTCTCGGGTGCCGTTGGGACGGCTCAGGGTGATGATGCCGCCGCACGTGTATCCCCGGGCCTGTGCCAGGGCGACGGTCTCGCAGCAGACGGTGCTCTTACCGACGCCACGCTCACCGGTCAGCACGATGATACGTGCGGTCCGGGACGCCTGGCCGCCAAACCTGGGTTTCCATAGCTGTCCTTGTGTCATTCTTCGTCGCCCTCGTATCCTGGGATCGGTCCGAAAGTAGCCTCAATCTCGTCCGGCTCGAAAATCTCCAGCATACACTCCCACCAGGTCAGGCCATCCGTCTTTTGGAATTCCCACCAGCGAATGTCCGGCCAAAAGTAACGCCAGCGCCACAGGGCTGGCAGCCGTTCCCAGCCGTAATCGTCGGCCAGCGTGGTAAAGTCCACATAGTAGCCGGCGGGAACGCGCTTCCGGGGTGCGCCACCCTCCACACCGGCGCGTCCATCCTCCTGGCGAGCGTTCAAATCCCACGGCGCTTCGCGCAGCGGCTGGCCCATGCTGCCATCTTGCTTGGCTGCCCGAAGAAAGATACGCCAGTAGGTGACGTTGCCCACGTCCTGCCGTATCAGTTCAACCTGTGGATCGTCCCTCGGCAAGGCCGCTTCGTAAGGCTCTTGATCCAGACCGATCGCCCGACCACAGAGTCGCCAACTTCTGCGCGAGTGTCCCGAGGGCGGCGTGTAGGTGATCGGCACCCACGAGCTTCCCAGGTTGGCCAGATAATCCCATCCTGCCTCCTCGATGGTGCGCTGGCGCAGGGCATTGAAACTCTCGTTCACCCGGTCAGAGAGGAGCGTGGTTTCTTCTTGATCGGTCTCCACGTCGGGGAGCTGAACCAGTTCGTAGGGTGGGCCCGTGGACGGCGTCGGCTGCACCACTTCTACATAGACGGGCGGCTCGGCGGGCGGCTCGTCAGCTTGAGCGCGGGCCACGATGCGGGGAGAAAGCGCCAGCTTCGTCCAGGCCAGATCTTTTAGCAAGCCGTTGGTGCTATAGACCTCGTGGAACAACGCCCAGCCCGTCATATCGGCGGCGACGAGATAGCTGCGCCTGCCCCGTTCGTAGGTATAGACCAGGCTCGTTCCGTCGGGCGCCCAGGCCGGAGAGCCACCAGCGCCAAAGTACTCGGTCTGGGTCTGATCGAGTGTCAGCGTATTCCAATCAAAGGCTGTGACCTGAATAGCCGGGTTGCCACGCGGCCCGCTGACGTAGGCCAGTTGCGCTCCGTCGGGAGACCAGGCCGGGTCGTTTTCGTCCAGCTCCGGGCTTTGGGTGATATTGATCTCTTCGCGGTCGTCCAGAGACCGGAGATGAATATCTTTGTTGCCATCGCGGAAGGATGTAAAGGCAAGCGTGCGACTGTCGGGCGACCAGACGGGTCCATAGTCGGGGGCCGAGTCGGTGGTGATGCGTTGCATTTGCCTCCCGGTGGTGCTCATCACATAGATGTCGAGATTCCCACGGCGGTAGGATTCAAAGGCGATCCAGTTGCCGTCAGGCGACCAACTCGGGTTGGCGTCAAAGTCGGGATCGTGGGTCAGGCGGATCAGCGTGCCGCTGACCAGATCCAGCAGGTAGATGTCCCAGTTGTCGGCGCGGTTCGAGGCAAAGGCGATATAGCCGCCGTCGGGCGACCAGGACGGATCGCGATCCTCGGCCGGATCGTAGGTCAACCGCACCAGTTGCCGGTCGCTCTGATTGAGCGCGTAGACGTCGGTGTTGCCGCCGCGCCGCAGGGTGAAGGCGATAGCTCCGCCGCTGCCGAGGGGAGTGGGCGTGGGGGCCGGGGTGGGCGAGGGCCGGAACGTCGCGGTGGCAACGATCTGCTGGGGCGGTTCCCGGGGGACGGTCGTCCCGGCCAGTTGGTACAGCGCGGCGACCAGCATGGCCAGGATAGCCAGGTTGCCCAGGATCAGCAGGACGAGCAGACGCGCGCCGCGTGGTCGCAGAGTGATGGGCTGCCCTACCTCGTCCGGGTTGCGCAGCCAGGCGAAGGTGAAGGTGATGCGGTCCCACAGCCGCCGGAGCGTCCCTTTTTGTCTCTCCGTTGTCTCTTGCTCGTGGGACACTGCTTATACCACCTCGTCGATCATTGTTTGCTCACGGCGCGTAATCGCGCAGGATCGAATCGCCGATGAACTCGCGCAGGATCGAGTTGTCCGGGATCAGGTCTGTGTTGCAAGGCTCAAACCACTGCAAGAGGGCCAGCAGTCGCTTGACCTCCGCGCGCCGGGGGCTGGAGGGATCGACTTGCAACAACAGCGGCTCCGCCAAATGCTTGAGCACCGCCAGTTCGTAGACCAGCGCCGAGTTGAACATCACGTCGGCATGCTCCTGGTAGGGAAAGATGTAACGCTTTTCTCCTCGCCGCACACTCTCCCAGCGATTTAAGGTCTCTTCCGCTGTGTATCCCCGGTAGATGGCGTCCCGCACAACGCGCCGGATGAGCCGGGTGTCCGTCGTCGGCACCCGGTTGTGGCGGTCGATGTTGAGTTGAGTCAGGGCCGAGGCAAAGATGCGAAAGATACGCTCTTGGGGCATTTCAGCCGCCAGTTTTGGATTCAGCCCGTGGATGCCCTCGGCGATGATGACGTGGTCGGGGGCCAGTTGGATGGTTTCGCCTCGCTCCCTCCGGCCTGTGCGAAAGTTGAAACGAGGAAGTTCTACGTTTTCTCCATACATCAGGGCCAGTAGATGTTGGTTAAATAGTTTCACGTCGATCGCCTCCAGCGCCTCAAAGTCATACTCGCCATTTTCATCGCGGGGCGTCTTGTCGCGCTCGACAAAGTAGTTATCCATCTCCAGGGGAAAGGGCCGGATGCCGTGCGCCAGTAGATGGATCGAGAGTCGCTTGGAGAAGGTGGTTTTGCCAGCACAGGATGGGCCGGCGATAAACACCAGCCGTATCTCGTTCCGCCAGCGATCGATCAGGCTGGCGATCCGCGCGATGCGCTGTTCGTGCAGCGCCTCCGAGACGAGGATGAGTTCGCGGATGCGGTCGTTGGCGATGGCCTCGTTCAGCCCGCCCACCGAGTCCACGCCGAGCAGTCGCAGCCACTCGCCATACTCGCGAAAGATCGACAGCAAGTGGGGAGAGTCGTGCACCGGGAGGAGCTCCGTCGGGCGGTGGCGGCGGGGGTACTGGAGCACAAATCCCGGCGACCAGAGGTAAAGGGCAAAGTAGCGCAGGTATCCGGTCGAAGGCACCATGTAGCCGTGGAAATAGTCCCGTGAGCCGCGCAGACTGTAGAGCTTGAGATAGTCTTTTTTACGGTGGCTCAACAGTTGTACTTTTTCCAATTCGCCGCGCGCGCGGAACATCTCGATGGCCTCGGCGAGAGGCGCGCGCTCAACCTTGATCGGGACGTCCTCGGCGACGATCTCGCGCATGCGAGTCTCGATCTGTGCCAGCTCCTCCGCGTTGAACGGGTGCCGTCCCAGCACCTCGCAGAAAAAGCCGCCAAAGGGGAGCGAATGATCCACAAACACCTGGGTCTCTGGGAACAACTCGCGGACGGCGGTCACCAGGAGGAAGGAGAGGGCGCGCCGGTAGATGCGCACGCCGTCCGAGTCGGAGAGGAACAAGGGCTGGACCTCGGCATCGACCCACATCGGGTAGGTCAATTCGCGCAGTTCGCCGTTGACCAACGCCGCGATGATGGGCACGGGGCTGTCGCCCAACGCTGTCTGGAAGTATTGTTCCAGCGACGTTCCCCTGGGGCCCTCGAAGGTACGGCCATCGGGGAGCTGGATCTGTGCCGTTTGGCGAGGTTCTGAGATTTGAACCAGGGTTTGGTTACTTTCCATCGCAAACTATCACTTTGACTTGGGCCGGAGCTTGTGTGAGCTTGGTGAATATGTTTCGATCTAGAACGGTGGCCCAACCCGCCCCATCATCACCAACACCATGCAACCACACAGCGCCACATCCAGAAAGAGCAGAACGGCCAACACCAGCCGCTGCTGTGGCTTCAGATCGAGAAGGAACTGGAACCGGGCAAAGCGCGCTTCTTGTTCCTCTTCATACTCTTCATCCGCCTGAATCACTTGCTCTCGTAGATCGTCTAACATGGATGGCCTCCTTCCAAAAAATGGAAAACCGGGAACCGTCACCGCTATAAGATACCGCTAAATGCTCCAAAAGTCAAACGGCGTGGGGTGAAGAGCGTCGTGAGCGTCACACGGAGGGGACAAGAAACAGGGGAAAACTGAGGTAGAAGGTTCGTTATCAAGGCAGAAATCAGGCCGGAGCGTGGATATAATAAGAAGTGCCAGCCTCCCAAAAACAGGGTA
>Ga0180434_10002713_pt1 | contig 23179 bp, 16 predicted proteins | sample SS_ome_7_FD_132453 | JGI IMG/M metagenome (GOLD analysis project Ga0180434, IMG submission 132453) | Hypersaline lake sediment archaeal communities from the Salton Sea, California, USA - SS_1_D_2 metaG | ecosystem: Environmental > Aquatic > Non-marine Saline and Alkaline > Hypersaline >...
CCCTTCGGCCACCCTGAGGGTGTCCTTCAGGGTCACCCGAACGGGCGGCAGGAACGTCCCGCATGGGGGGATGGATTCCCTTCGAGCCGAGGGGGCTCCTGCCGATGCGGGCGGCGACGACGTCCGGTACGCCGGACTGCGCAGGGCGCGCGGCGGCCCTTCGGCCACCCTGAGGGTGTCCTTCAGGGTCACCCGAACGGGCGGCAGGTACTGGCATGGGCGCGTCCAGAAGAGGGAACCGTGACGCGACCATGTGGCCCGGCCCGATGGACCACGATGCCGGCCGGGAGCCGGCGGGAGATGCACGGCCATGAAGAACCGCGGCATGCTTGCGCTGCTGGCTGCGATGGCGGCGTGCGTGTTGGGCTCCGCGGCCCTCGGCGCCGAGCGCGAGTGTCTGAAGTTCGACGCCATGGGCGACCTCAGGTACGTCCACTCCGACAACTTCTACCGCCTCAGCGAAGACCTCGTCACCCAGCACATCCCCTGGGCCAGGCCCCTCGCCGGCGGCTCCATCCGCGCGGTCTTCGTCGCCCCGCGCTACAGCCACCGCGAGACCGTCGAACTGGCGCAGCGCCTCAGCCTCGACTACGACGTGATCATGCTGCCCGAGGGCCCCGACGACCTCACCCCGCCCAACCGGTCGTGGATCTGGGGCTGCGACCCCGAGGACGCGCTGCGCGAATGGCAGCAGGCACTCGCCCAGACCTGGGATGTGATCCTCCTGGGCGACTGCCACTGGGCGGCACTCCCCGACCTGTACCGGAGCCGGATTCTGAGCCAGGTGAAGGGCGGCAGCGGCCTGGTGCTCGTGTACCAGGACGCGAAGAGCCACGACCTTCTGACGGCCGACCTGCAGCGCGAGGCCGTGTCCGAGGCGACGCAGTCGCGTGACCGCATCCTGGCGGCGGTTCCCATCGCGCAGATCCCGGGCCTGGCTGAGGCCCTCGGGAAGGCGGACGGGGGCCGGCCCCTCCTCATGTGCCGCGCTCTCGGCGCAGGCCGGATCGCAGTGCTCGACTACGTGGCCCGGGGCGAGCGGCAGCACCCCTACTCGCTCACGCCGCCGTCGCCGAGCGATCGCACGCTGCCAGCGGTCCTCTACGACTACTACCACTCCCTGGTCGCCAAGACGGTGGTGTGGGCGGCCGGGCGCGAGGCGGCGGTTGCCGTTTCGCAGATCGGAGGCGGGTTCCCGCGGCCCGCCGCCGCCAGTAATCTGGCGGCGAATGGGCTCAAGATCACGCTGGACAACCGAGGTGCGCCGCGCCGGGTCCTCGTGCAGGTCGTCGCCCGCCGCTGGGAGGGTAGACCCGACGCGCAGGCCGAGCAGTCCCTCCCCCTCCCGGCCGGCCGCAGCGAGCATGTCGTCGCGCTGCCGCGCCTGAGCGGCGGGCCTCACTTAGTGGACGTCTGGCTGCGCGACCCCTCCGACGCCGCCGTCGTGGACTGGGCCTCCTGCCATGCAGAGATCGTGCCCCATGCACAGATCGCCTCGGTCGCCCTGTCGCAGCCGTCCTTCGCGGCCGGCGAGCGGGTGGCGGCCACCGTGGACGTGCGCGGCCCGGTCGAGGGAGAGGCGCTGGTCGTGCGCCTGGTTGACTCGTTCGGCCGCGTGCTGGTCGAGCAGGAGCGAAGACTCGATTCGCCCGGCGCGGTGAGCGTCGCGTTCGCCTTCGATCATCCCGTGGCGATCCAGCACGAGGTGGTCGCCGAACTGCGCGACGGGGCGGGCCTGGTTGACCGCGCGTCTGCCCTGTTCGCGGTCGCCGGCCTGAAGTACGACGACTTCGCCTTCGTGCTCTGGGCCGGGATGGGCAACAACGCCTACCGCCAGCGCATGATCGCCGAGCAGGCCCATCGCCTCGGGGTGGACAGTTCGTACGGATACGGCAAGCCGCTCATGTGGGACGAGAACCCCATCGCCTACTGGACGACTCGTGCCGGGCTCAGCCAGTTCTTCTACGCGTGCTACATGGGCGGGCGCCTGCTGCTCGACCCTGCGGAGGAGAACGAGTTCCGCAACACCGTGGGCCGCCTCGCCGAGGCCAACCGGCACCTGGGAGGCATCGGCTACTCGACCGGCGACGAGTACGCGCTGCCCGCCTACGTCACGGCGAAGTGGGAGTGGAAGGAGAGCGAACTGCCCCACCTGCGCCGCTGGCTCCAGGCCCGCTACGGGACCCTGGCGAGGCTGAACGAGGTGTGGCACGGACTTCGCATCCTGGGATGAGGTCGCGCCCTACTCCCTCGAGGAGGCCCGCAAGGCCGACACGTTCGCGCCCTGGGCTGACGGCTGGTACTTCCTGCACGTCGCCTTCGCCGACGCCCACCGCAAACTGCGCGAGGAGGTCGAGCGCTACGACCCCGACGCGCCGGTAGGCGAGGAAGGTATGTTCGACGCCGATCCCTACGCGGGCGTGGACTGGGAACTCTTCCGCACCGCCGCCACGTTGCTGCACGGCTACGAGCGCCCGGTCCAGGACGAGCAGGTCCGGTCGCTGGCTCCGCCCGGCGCGCTGACCGGCTACTGGTTCGGCTCCTACTACAACCGCGACTACTCCGAGCCCAAGATGCGCTGGCACCCGTGGCATGCGCTGCTCAACGGGTTCAACTCCGCGTGGTGGTGGACGGCCGATATCGCCTACTCCACGTGGCCCGATGCCTTCGCGCCCGACCTCACGCCCCTCGACCCGTTCAAGTGGACGATGGAGGAGGTGCGCGAGATCAAGTCCGGCGTCGGCAGGCTCCTGCTGGACTCGCGGCGCGAGCATGACGGCATCGCTCTCCTCTACTCGATGCCGAGTTACCTCGCCAACGCCGCCTACCCGCTGCGCAGGGAGCGCCTCGGCCTCGAGGGCCGCGAGCCGGCTTTCATGGAGACGAGGTACTCCTGGCAGATGCTCCTCGAGGACCTGGGCCTCCAGTACCAGTACGTCTCCGAGGGCGACATCGCGCGGGGCGCCCTCGATACCGGCGAGTACCGCGTCATGATCCTGCCCGCCTCTCAGGCCATTACCGCGGAGACGGCCCGCGCCCTGGAGGGCTTCGTGCGCGGCGGCGGCCTGCTGCTGGCGGACATCTGGCCCGCCGTGGTGGACCAGTGGTGCAACCCGCTCGAAGAGGGCCTGCTCGACGACGTCTTCGGCGTGCGCCGCTCGTGGGTCGGCGCGGAGGATCGGCGCAAGCGACCGGTTCGGTTCCGGCTGCCCGATGGCTCCGACGTGGAGTTGCCGCACCGCTGCGTGGACCACACGCTGCACGCCGCCGTCGGAGGCCCTCGCGGCGAGGCATGCGGCATCCCCTTCGTCGTCGAGAACCGGCTCGGGCGCGGCCGCGCCTTGCTGCTCAACTTCTACGTGGGCGACTACTACACCAGTTGGCACTTCAGGGAGGAGACCCACGCCGATCTGCGCTTCGGTCGCTGGGGCGGAGTGCTCCGGGCGCTGCTCCGGGGTGTGCTGGAGGAGAGCGACGTGCGCGCGCGCGTCAGCGTCAGCAGCGAGGGCCGCGCCCTGCTCGGCTGCGAACCGGTCTTCTTCAGCCGCGGCGGGAGCCGCTACCTGGCGCTGGAGTACAAGCCCGACATCATCTACTTCGTCAACGGCGACATCCGCGTCATCCTCGATCGCTACGAGTATGACATACATCCGGACGTCTCGCCGCGGCCGCTGCACGTCGGGCTGCGCGACAGGAGCCACGTCTACGACCTGCGTGAGGGCCGCTATCTTGGCTTCGCGTCGGAGTTGGAGTCGGAGATCGCGCCGGGCGAGGCCAAAGTCTTCTCCCTGCTGCCCTATCGCGTTGCGGCCCTGACGCTGGAGGCGCCCCGGCGCGTGCGCAGGGGCGAGGTCGCGCACCTCGACGTCGACGTCGCCGTCGAGGCGAGCGAGGGGGAACCGGGACGCCACTGCTTCCACCTCGATGCCGTCAACCCCGACGGCGAGATGGTGCGCCACTACGCGCAGAATGCCTTGGGCGACGAAGGCCGCGCCGCGCTCCAGGTACCCTTCGCCCGCAACGACCCGTGCGGCACGTGGCGGCTCATCGTTCGGGACGTCTCCACGGGGATCACGGCCGAGGCGCCCGTCCAACTGCACGACTGACGCGCGGGCCGCCAGGCTCACAGACCGGCGGCTGCGATGGCGCGGGCCATGGCTTCGAGGTTCTCGGGCTTGGCGAAGGAGGGGACGCTGTTGGAACTGCCGATGATGTAGCCGCCGCCCGGGGCGAGCCTGGCGATCTTCTCTTCGACCTCGCGCTGGACGGCGTCGGGGGTGCCGAGGGTGAGGGTGTTGATATCCACGTTGCCGCAGACGCAGACGCGGGGGCCGTAGTGGCGCTTGAAGGCGAAGATATCCATCGAGTAGGGTTCGAGGGGGTGGATGCCGTTCTCGCGCAGTGAGAGGTAGTCTTCGATGACGGGCAGCAGGTTGCCGTCGCTGTGATAGATCCACGGTTTGGTGATGCGCTCGGCGACCTTGCGGATGCGCGGCACGATGAGATCGTGGTAGACCGTGGGCGAGAAGAGGGGGCCCTGGCTGTGGGCGATGTCGTCGGCGGCCCAGATGAAGTCGAAGTCCAGGGCGCAGAGCCGCACGGCCACCTCGCAGTGCCACTCGACGTAGCGGTCGAGGACCTCCTCGACCAGGCGGGGGTTGTCGGCCAGCGCGTAGGAGAAGCCGTCAATGCCCATGCTGCGCCAGGTGGGGTCAATGCCCAGGAACATCACCGCACACCGGGCGCGGTCCGTCTCGCGCGCGAGGAACTCCCGCGCCGGCGCGTAGTAGGCTTCGTCGGTGGGGTCCGGGAACTGCATGAGAGCGAGGTCGGCCTCGCTGTGGATGAGGCCGCGCTCGGAGAACGCCCTGCCGGTGCTGCTCTTCTCGCTCTCGACCCAGAAGGGGCACACGGCCCCCCAGTACGTGACGTTGTCCTTGCCCAGCGCGTGGGCGATCTCGAACTCGTCCGGCGTGTGGTCGCACCCCATGACCCGGCCGGCCACCTGAGGGTCAATGGTCAGTTCGCACCAGGGCACGCGGTCGGGCTGACCCAGGTGGAGTGCAGTCGAGACGCGCTCGCGCGGGTTCATGGCTTCTCAGGACTCCCGAGACCTAGTACGCCGGGGCGCGGCCCGCTCCTTCCCAGCGTCGGCCGTTGCCCCGCCGAGCTGCCTGTCACTCGCCCAGCGGCTCGCCCTGGCTGATGATGGTGACGCGGGCGCGCGCGCTGACGCCGGCGGGGGCGTCGCAGTCGAAGCGCGCCGCGTTGTCGCCGGGCTCGAGAACGGGCACCTCGCCGCGGGGCTGGACGCGGGAGACGACCTCGCCCCGGGGGCCGTAGAGGGTGCAGTCCGACATGGAGTTGAACTCGAGATAGCCCCCGCTTGGGATCTCCACGGGGAAGGTGATGGTCCTGCCTCCAACGGCGACGGAGGGATTGTCGAGGGTGGTCTCCCTCACGGGGAGGGCCTTGATCGGGCTCAGGTAGCATGTCGTCTTCCCCGGGCGCAGGTCGTTGTACCAGAGGCCGAGCGTTGCCACCTGCCCCAGGTGCACGGGCAGATGGCAGATGTGAGCGGCCCTGCCGTAGGGCCAGCGGTAGTCCGCGAAGCGCTCGCCCTCGGGCTCGATGAGTTCGAAGTACCGCCACCCGGTGAAGTCCACGGTCAGGTAGTGATCGAGGAGGCCGGGGCCGACGTACTCGGGACTGCGCAACTGGAGGTTCAGCACCTCCCCCTGCCCGTCGCCGTAGACCCAGAGGCCGAGCGCCTCGTGCTTGCTCATGTCCACCGGCTCAGCGAACGTCCGGACCGCGTTGGCCCACGAGCCGTCGCGCTCTTCGCGGCTGCTGGCCGCCGTGAAGCACCCGCTCACGGCGCCCACCTTGACCTGGGCGTCGGAGGCGCGCAGGTCGGCCTCGATCCCCGGCTCGGCGGCGCGGTCGGAGAAGCATTCGGCATCGGAGAAGTCGGCGAGGACGAGGTTGTCCGGGGCGTCGTAGGGGCCGGCCGCCATGAGGGCCTCGATGCGCAACCGGACGGGCTGGCGCTCGAAGGGGTTGTGCGTGGACCAGGCGTTGCTCCAGCCGTCCAGCCCGTGCACCTTGTGCTCGGCGTAGTGCGCCGGCCGGAAGTGCCACCGGCCGTCGCCCTCCACCAGCGTGAACTCCTCGCGCGGCGTGCTGAGCCTGGCCTTGATGGATGCGGGAAGGGGGCCGGCGCGGCGCAGGGTCAGGTAGCGCCTGAAGATCGCCGCCAGCCGGCGAAAGGCGGGAGCCGTCTCGATGGTCTTGGGGTCCACGCCCATGAGCGAGAGCCCGCTGTCGGTGCCCAGCGCCTTGCAGCAGAGGTACTCGATGTCGTCGGAGAAGGTGGGCTCGCGCAGCGGGCCCGACCAAGTCTTGACGGACCACCAGCCCAACTGGCTGGGCAGGAAGATGCGGCGGTTGTCCTCGTTGGCCGCGCAGTGGACGTCAATGAACCATTTGTGGCCGCGGGCGGGGAAGTCCCACGCGCCCAACCGCGAGCGGACGAACCAGAGGTGGTGGTGGAACGTGCTCATCTCCATGACTGCGGGGCGTTCGAGGCGCTCCCAGAGTTCGAAGACGAACTTGGAGCCGTAGTGCCACCCGCAGTCCCGGCCGCCCAGGATGTCCTCGCCGTCCAGCGCATCGAGGTAGATCATGTCGAAGCCGCATTCGTTGAAGGCCTGGGCCGTCCTGGCGGCGACTTCGGCGAAGAGGGTGGACTCGACATCGGGCACGAAGAGCCCGAAGCACTCCTTGAGGTGGTGCACCTGCGCGCCGGCGGGGTGCGAGGCGGCCCGGGTGCCGTGGGCCCCGCGCTCGCAGCGGGTGAAGGCGAACGGCGGGTCTTTGGAGACGCCGGCGAACACGATGAGTTCGTCCTCGATCCGCAGGGTGGCGCTGTTGCGCACGAAGAACCCGGTGATGGGCGACATCTCCGTGGTGGGCTCGACGACGGGGAGGAGCGTCTCGTCGGCCGTCAGCGGCTGAGCGAGGGTGAAGGTCGCGTCGGAGGCGAGGCGGGGGTCGGGCGTCGGCGTCACCCAGGGGCAGTCCTTCGCGATGAAGAAGGCGTAGGTGTGGAGCCCGGCGCGGATGCCGGCGGCGTGGAGGCGGTCAATCACGGCCTTCACGCTGGCGAAGCCGTTGGGGTAGGTGTCGGGGTCGGGGCGGCAGTCGCCGAAGCGCAGGGAGGTGCCGGTGTGGAAGTCTATCTCGTCGAAGCCGAGGGTCTGCGCCAGGTTGGTCCAATCGTCCACGGTCTTCTCGGAGAGGCCGCTGAAGTTGAAGAGATAGGAGCCGTAGTTGACCTCCGGCTCCAGCGCCCAGGGTCCTCCCAGCGGGGAGTGGGGCAGGTCCTCGGCCGCGGCCACGACCTCCTGCATGACGGCGCGCAGCCGGTCCTGGGGGCAGGCGACGACGGCGGCCTTGGCCCCTGCGAAGCCGAACTTGGGGTAGCATGCCGCCCAGAGGCGGCTGCTGGGGCCCGGGAGATCGCGGACGTTGGTCTGGAGGTTGAGGGCCAGCGCGCAGCAGGCGAAGGGCTCGTCGGACACGCCCTTCAGCGTGAGGGGCACGTTCAGGAAGGCGAACTCCTGGACGTCGCCGCCAGCGACGGACACGACCTCGAAGACGAAGCAGTGCTCCTCGGCGCGCGCCTCGACGACGGCGCGGACGTCGCACCCGGCGAACCGGACCGAGTTCCGGCCGTCCCGCAGAGACGCCTCGGCGGCATCGTGGTACTCGCCGCCCACCTTCACCCGGGCGAATGAGGACGTCGGGGTGTGGGCGCAGTAGTCGGCGCCGGTGCGCTTGTCCAGGAGCCGCAGGTTCTCGCCGCCGGCGCCGATCTCGTAGAGGGAGAATGCGTTCTCGATCCTGATGGTCATCTGTGCCTCCGCGCCCCGCACGGGGCTGTCTGTCCGCGCTGCGTAGCCGGCGCCCGGCACGAGGGCGAGCGCCAGGCCGGCAGCCGCGGTCCATCTCGATAGAGCGTGCATGCGGGCCTCGTCAGAAGTCCCAGTCCGGCCTGGGATCGGGCAGCCGCAGCGCCCAGGCCAACGCCTCCAGCAGGGCCTGTGGCCCTGCGAGTTCATCGGTCACGGCGAGGCCGCTTGCCGGCTGCACGCCCATCCACATGCGCGTGAAGGCCCCCACCGATGCGGTGAGCGTCGGCAGGGACGGGTCCAGGCCCTGCTGCGCGCCTGACGAACCACCCAGCGTGACGACGTAATCGCCTGCCACGCCGCGCCAAGCCGAGTCCGCCTGCAGGAGTGACTCGATGGGATCGCTCAGGCGCAGGTTGAAGCACACGTCGGCGGCCCGCAGGTGCGTGCGCGCGAGGCAGGCGGGCAGATCGCAGATGCGCAACTGCCAGTAGGCGCTGGCGTGCAGGCTGTTCTCCAACCGGGTCCGCTGCGTGGCCCGCCGCCGGCGGAACGGCCGGTCGAGGAGGTCCTGCAGTTGCATGCCGGCGGGCTCGCGCATCTCCACCAGATGCACCTGGTCGCCCAGGCTCTTGATAAGGGCCATCAGTTCGAGGAACTGCTCGCGCGTTCGGAACGCCAGCGACTGCACGTGGTAGGGGCCGTGTTCGGGCTCCCTGACGTCGCACCACAGATGGTGGGTGAGTTCGCGCTGAGGGCCGTCGCAGTAGCCCAGGCCGAAGCCCTTCTCGGTCCCGAGCATCTCCGCCCTGGTGAACTGCGGCGGATGGATGTTGCACGCGCCGTGGCCGCGCAGGCGCGCGAGGCGCGAGGCGTGGACCATCTCCCAGTCATCAGCGGTCAGCCGGCGCGGCACGCGGGCCTCGGCGGCCACTCTGAGGCCCGCAGGATCGAAGGCCAGCCAGTGCTCGTAGGCGCCGGTGCCGAAGCCAAGCCGGTTGTAGAAGCCCTGCTCGAAGATGCCGAGCCCCGCGACCAGCGCCCCCTCGGCCGCGTCCGCCGCCACGGCCCGCGCCAGGAGCCGCGTCGCCAGGCCCTTCTTGCGCGCGACGCGGCTGGTGGCTACGCCGGTGACGCAGCAGAGGGGGAGGTCCTCGTCCAGATACCGCAGGCTGCCGGGCGTCGTCGTGACGGCGCTCTCGGCTGCGCCGTCGAGATCGGCAACGGAGCAGCGGCTGCACTGAAGGAGGAGATCGAAGTCCTCGTGCCGATCCTTCGGCAGCCAGCCGACCTCCCGCCAGATGCGGAGCACGGAGTCGCGGTCCCGTCCGGCGTCGAAGTCGCGCAGGTTCATCGTGTGTTCCTCCTCTCAGGCTGCAGGCCAGCCCGTCGCGACCTCCGGCGGCCCGTCCTCGCTCTCGGGCTGCTTGACCGCCACCGCCGCCCATGCCGCAGCCAGCATCGTCATCACCCCGGTCCAGACGAAGACCCATCGTATGCCCACGAACGCAGCCAGCAGGCCGCCGAGAACGGGCGCGACGGAGGAGGCGAGCGCGCGGGCGCTCCCCAGCACGCCATAGGCGCCGCCGAAGCGCTCGCGCGGCATGGTCGCCGCGAGCAGCGCCGATGTCGTGGGGTTGATGGCCGCGCCGGGCGCGGTCGCCAGCAACCGCAGCACGAAGAACTGGAGATACGTCTGCGCGAAGTAGTGCGGGATGAGGAACAGCCCGCACAGACCCAGCATGAGGGCCAGTATCCCCTTGTGGCCCACTCGGTCTCCCAAGCGGCCGAAGGCGGGCGCGCACAGCGTCTGCAGCAGCCCCGTGGCCAGCATGACGTAGGCCGCGTAGGCCGGCACGCGCTCCATCGGCACGCCCACGTACTGCACGAAGTAGGTGAGGATCGGCCACATCGCCGAGAAGCCGAAGAAGAGCACGAAGACCGTCACCCACAGCGCCTGCAGTTGCCGGTTGCCGACCAGCGGCCGCAAGTCGCGCGTGATGCTGCCCGCCAGGCTGAAACGCTCCGCGTGGGGCGGCGGCTCGAAGCGCTCCTCGACGGCCAGCCACACCGTCACCGCGCCGACAAGGGCGAAGAGGGCCTGGATGAGGAAGGTGGGCCGCGGGCCGATGAGCGCCGCGCAGGCCTGCCCGACGACGGGGCCGATGAGGAAGCCGACGGTCATGGAGGTGCCCAGAGCCCCCATGGCCTCGCCCATGCGGGCGCGGGGCGCTACGGAGGCGACGATGGCCTGACCCGCAATCACCCCCGCCCCAAGCGCACCCGCCGCCATGCCCAGGCCCACCAGGGCGAGCGGGCTGTGGGCAAAGGCCCAGGCGGCCCGCAGCAGAGAGGTGCAGATGATGCCGATGATGACGATGGGGCGGCGCCCGACGCGGTCACTGAAGGTTCCCCAGAGGGGCTGGCAGAGGAACATGGCCAGGGAGGGAAGCGCGACCATGAGGCCGGTCCAGTACTCGGCCTGCTGGAAACTGAGGCCGAGGTCGTCCTGGAGGAAGACGGGGATGAAGGTCATGCCGAACGTCATCTCGAGGAAGACGAAGAACATGGCCAGCCACATGCTGTAGAGCGTGCGGCGCCAGTGGGGGGCCTCGGACCCGGCGTGCGGGGTACGGGTGCTCATCGCCGGGCTCTTCCTTCGCAGCAGGCGGCGAGTCCACCTCTCGGCGCGTCGGCCGGGCCCGCGCGTCGGGCCGCCCCGAATCCCCCAACCGGCCGGCAGGATGGCCTGCCGCCGCGAAGAAGTCACATCCCCGTGTCCGCTCGGCGTGTGTCGGAATCTCGGGCCTTCCGGGTGTTCGGAAGGCGCCGACGAACTTTCAACGCCCGACAGGGAGGGAACGATGCCGGACCCGAACGGCGAACGCCCCGCACCGGATGCCACGGGCGGCCCGATCAGTGTCCTGCTCGTGGATGACGACCCTACCGTGCTGGAGGCCCAGGCGCTTCAGTTGGAGCGCGACGGCTTCCGCGTTGCGACCGCCGGCGGCCCGGAGGCGGCGCTCGACCGGCTGCGGCAGAGCGCCTTCGACGTGGCCGTGACGGACCTGGTGATGCCCCACCCGGAGCGGCAGGGCAACGATGAGGAGACGGGTCTCTGGCTGCTGCAGCGGATCAAGGCCAGTCCCGAGTGGGCCGGCACCGAGGTCATCATCCTGACCGGTTACGGCGGCGCGCCCAGCGCCGCGCAGGATGCCGAGTTCCTGAAGGCAGTCAGGATCCACGCGCGCCGCGCCTCCGCCCTGGCCCACCTGGCCGAACTCACGGCGGCCGAGGTCGCGGGAGGCCCGACGCTCGCCCCCGGCCCGTGCACTTGGGCGGGCATCGTGGAGGGCGTGTCCGGCACGTTGGAGGCGCTGGCCGAGAACAACGGGGCCGTGCTGGAGGTGGCGCCGCCCTGCGCGGCCGAGGTTGACGCCGACGTGGAGGCGCTCCAGAACTGCCTGAGTTACCTCGCCGCAGACGTGCGGGAGGGGCTGCCCCACTCGAACCTGACGCTCGACTCGAAGTGCGAGGCCGGGCACCTGGTCGTCACCCTGACCGATGACGGAGACCCCATCCCCGCCGACCGGCCCGAGCCCGCCGGCCTTCCCGCCGTGAAGGCGATCATCGCGGCTCACCGAGGCGAGATCGCCTACCAACCCGGCGCGCCGGACGCTCCCCTCAACCGGTTCGTCATCCGCCTTCCGCTGCAGCAGGCCGATCCGCGAAAAGCCTCAGGAACTCCCGCCCTGGAACCTGTGTGACGGGATCGAAGCGCGCGCCCTGCGCGTAGTCCAGGAGGCACTGCAGCAGGCATCTCGCCTCCACGTGCTCATCGAGATTCTGCAGGACGCCCAGGCTGGTGACGAATACCTTCCCCCGCTCCACGCCGAACTCGAGCATCATGGCGTTGTTGCGGTGAGCCGCGTAGTGGTCAATGCCGCGGATGATCGGCGTCACGCCGTAGGGGCGCAGCGGGCTGAACTCCATCGGCAGCAGGCCCCTGAGCATCGAGATGAACTGGAGATCGCACATGCCCTCGTGGGGGAATGCCGCCAGCGCCGGGTGGGGGCTGATGACCGTGCCCGAGTTGCCGTAGGTGCCCACGTTCCAGGGTATCGTGCCGAAGAACCGGTACAGGTTCTTGCGGCCGGGACCGCCTATCGCGTTCTCGATCACCGCCCCGCGCGTGAAGAGCAGACACCGGCCGCCCGTTGACACGTAGTCCGCCAGCGCCTCGTCAACCGAGTCCGCCACCACCAGGGGGACGCCCTCGGGGATGGCCCCCCGCGCCGCCGGGCCGATGCGCAGGAGGACGCCTCCCTCAATGGTCCTGCCGGCGTTCTCCGGGCGCGCCGCCTTACCCATGCCCGGACGCGTCTCCGGGAAGGCCCAGAAGGACCAGTCGTTCGTGTTGACGACCTCGCCGTCGTGGCGCAGCACCACCTGCACCTCGAACTTGTAGGCCGTCTCGTCCTCGGGTGGCCGCAGGGTGATGGCGCCGCCCTGGGTGAGTTCGCCCGGCCTCAACTCCGGCGCCGCCAGCGTTCCCCCCTGGAAGGCATCCCCCCGCGTGGCCTTCCATTCGATGGTGCAGCCGCGCAGGCTCTCCTCGCCGTAGTGGTCCACGGCGAGCGGAATCCGCGCGGGGGCGGCCATCGTAAGGCACCGGGTCTCCTCGTGCGCCAGCACAACCACCGTGTCGCCGTTCGACTTCAGGTACTCCTCGGCCGAGACGTTCTTGGGCTCCCAGAAGTCGTCGAGCAGCCCCTCCGACCACTGCCCCAGGTCAATGAGCAGCCACAGGATGTAGCCGGACACATCCGGGTTCCGCCGCACGAACTCGACCCCGTCCTTTCGGCAGAGCGCCTGCAGCCACAGGGAGTTCTTGTGGTAGGTGGGGATCAACTCCGCCTGTCCGTTCTCACGCGCCGTCTTGACGAGCGTGTCGAGCCAGAACGGCTTGGCCTGCGCGTTCGCGTACCTGGCCCCGGCCTCGGGGTTCGGGTAGCAGCTCCACCAGTAGTACTCGTGGAAGATCGTGGGATGGAGGCCGTCGCCCTTGATGGTGAACTCCTCGAGCACGTCCTTCCGCGTCGGCACGAGCGCCACGTAGAAGTCCGTGTGGCGCCGGCCCTTCGACGTCTGCTCGAAGTTGTTCCTGAAGTATCCCGTGCAGTCAACCACCAGCGCGTGGGGGGCGAGGGCCCGCGTCTGCTCCACGAGATCGCGGCTGAAGAAGTCGAACGACTCCTGCGTCTGGTTGTCGAACTCCATCTCGCTCGACATGCTGTAGAAAAGGACGGAGGCGTGGTTGCGGCTCTGGCGCACCAGTCCGTCGAGTTCGGCGGCGTAGTACCGCCGGAAGCGTTCGTCAATCGTGTTGCGGTTCGTCCGCAGATCGGAGAGCCCGAAGGGCATCTCCTGGATGACCATGATGCCCGCCTCGTCCGCCGCCTCGACGTACTCCTGGGGCAGGACCTCGACGCAACTCTTCACGGCGTTCATGCCGTACGCTCTCGCGCGCCTGAGGCGCTCCAGATACCAGTCCACGTCGGAGGGTGGGCAGAGGGTCTCGGGGTAGTACTGGTCGTCGCCGTAGCATCGCAGGAGGAGCGGCTTGCCGTTGAGGTAGAACCGGGCGCCCTGGGTCGTGATCTCGCGCATCCCGAACCGGATGCCGGCCCTGTCCGCGGGCTCCGCGCGGCCCCCCTCAATCAGGGCGATGTCGAGCGTGTAGAGCGCCGGGTGCTGCGGCGACCAGGGCGTGAAACGGTCCAACTTCACCTCAGCGTGGGCCTGCGTGTCGCCGTGGGGCACGCGCACCGTCGCCTGCCCGATCGTGTCCGCCCCGTCCTTCACGTGGAAGGCCAGATCGAGGGGCGCCGCCGCAGGTTCGGACAGGGTGACGTCCACCAGGACGGATCCGGTGGAGAGCCGCGGCTGCAGGTAGGCGTCAACGATGCAGGTGCGGTCGGTGATTTCGCAGAGGATGGGCCGGTAGACGCCGGTCCACATCACGGTCAGGTTCTGCATCTCGTAGAGGCCGTCGAGACGCACCTCGGGGTAGTCGCAGACCTTGACGGCGATCAGGTTCTCCCCGTCCGGCGTCACCCAGGGCGTCACGTCCACCCGCTGTTGGGTGCGCGAACTCTGCGTGTAGCCCACGCGCGAGCCGTTGAGGTAGATCTCCGCGGCGGGCACGATCCCGCCGATCCGCAGCCACACGCGTTGGTTCTTGCCCAACTCGGGCAGCCGGAAGGTCCGCCTCACCCAGAAGGGCTCCGCGAACCAGTGCTGCTGCCGTTCGTGCGGCTCCCCGATGCCCTGCGCCTGCGGCGCCCCCGGGACGGTCACGCTCTCGGTGAACTCGCCCTCGCCCCGATGCCATCCCTGCTCCTCGCCCTTCCCGTCGGCGTCGCGGCGGAACTCCCATTCGCCGCTGAGGTCCAGTTGCGGCCGGTGGCATCCTCGATAGGAAAACACGTCTGTGATGAACATGCCTGACCCCATGGTTCCCTGGCCCCTTCCGCCGGCCGAGCTGGTCTCATCCGCAGCCGCCGTCGCGGCGCCCGCCAGCGCGACGGCGAGTGCGAGCCATCTCCGCCAGTCCATTCCCCGCCCTCCTCCGCTCACTTCACGTCCTGCATCTGCGCATGGAACTCCCGCAGCCCGCCCGACTCCTCCAGGTGGGTGATCCCCTCGCGTTCCACGATGGCGCAGAAGCGCCTGTACGTTCCGTCGCGTTTCGCCTCCGCCGGCGTGCGCCGGCACTTCAGGTACATGATCGGCAGCCTCGCCATCTCCACCCGCTGCCGGACCTCCTCGTCGTCGGCGACCACCTCGGCGGCGTCGAAGAGCGACTCGGCCCGGCGGACGAACTCCTCCGAGAACATGGGGTCGAAGGGTGAGAACTGTGTGATCTCGGTATCAAGCTCCACCAGGTCCTGCACCATGTCGAAGTAGCGGCGGATGAGCGCGCCGCTCCTGCCGTAGTAGCCGCTCATGAAGTCGTCAATGACGGCCTCCACGTCGCAGTCCGGGTCCCAGAGCAGGCGCGCGATGAGATAGGCGCGCAGTTCGGCGAACTCGGCGCCCCGGCTCTGGTAGGCCGCCTGCGTCATCACCGCGCTCACGCCCGCCTCGTGCAGCAGTTGCACGTTCGGCTGCAGCACCCTGAAGTTGGGGAAGGGCATCACGTAGTCCCCGAAGTGAGCCACGTAGTCCCAGACGGCGATCTGGGGCGCGATCTCTCCCCAGCGCCGCAGGTCGTCGAGGAAGGCCGTGTTGCGCTCGCCGGTGGCGAGGTCGTGCACCCGGTCGGACTCGAAACTGCAGAGCCGGATGACGACGTTGGGCCGCGGCCGGATCGTCCGCGGCGGCTTGCGCGAGTACACATAGGCGAGCGTCCCGATCTGCTTGTCCGGGAACTCCTCCTCGATGGCCTGGGCGACCTGGTTGACGAACCAGAGCACCGGGCCGGCCTGGCTCCCCTCGCGCTCCGCCAGCGCCTGGCAGCGGGGGCACTGGCAGTAGAGGCCGCCGTCGTTCTGCGAGACGGAGTAGGTCTGGTACTCGGGGTGCTCCCGCATGAAGGCCTTCAACTCGCGGATCGTGATCGCCAGCACGTCGGGGTTCGTCAGGCACAGTTGCGCGTCGTGCCCGCCGTAGCGCTCGCCGTTGACCAGGGCGAAGTACTCCGGGTGCGCCGCGAAGTAGTCCGCGCGCCGCACGAGCCGGTTCACCAGCGTGTGCACCCCCCAGTAGGCGTCAATGCCGCCCGGCTGCTCGCGGTAGCCCATGGCGCCGTTGACCTTGTTGCGGGCGGCCCACGTCGGATCGAACGCCTCGTAGTAGAAGACGTTTCGCACCGGGACGCCCGGCGACTCCGAGTGCTGCAGATGGCAGAAGCGGAACGCCTGCTTCCTGGGCGCGACGCTCACCCGCGGCGAGTACCACCGGCAGCCGAGTTCCCGTTCCAGGAATGTCATCACGCCGTACATCGTCCCGCGCCGGCTGCCCCCCCAGATCACGATCGAGGGGCCGACGTTCCGATAGGTGAAGGACTCGTCGGCGTCATCGGGCGGCGTCTCGCCCAGCAGGGCTCGAGCGTGGTCGTTGAACCCGACCACAATCTCGTGCTCCCCGCTCGGGGCCGAGTCGTCGCCTATGAGGAACTCGGCGCCGCTCACCTCTCCCAGCCAGTGCGCCAGTTCCTGCGCGGCCCACCGCTCCGACTCGGAGGCCTCCCGGCCGACCACGATGTGGTAATCCGTCTCGCCGTCAGCGAAGAGCGTGTGCTCCACGCGCTCGCCGGCCGCGAATGGGAACTCGAGGGTGCGCTCGACGCCGCCCGTGAAGGCGCACCGCGCGCGCAGCACGTACTCCCCGTACGCTTCGGCGTCCACGCCGATGGGCAGGTCGCCTTCGCCGGACCACTCGCCGCGCCAGACGACGGTCTGCGGAGAGCCGCGCGGCGCCACCTCAATCTCCGCGCGGCGGACGATGCGCGCCAGCCGCGCCTTCGAGGGGATGCCGCGCAGCCGCGCCGCTCCGTCCTCGTTCACCACGCGGAAGAGGTTGAGCCGGCTCGTGGGGAAGCGCCCGCTGTCCATCGCGAAGAGCCGCGCGCACAGCCCCCAGCGGCTGCCGCGCTCCTCGACCTTCACCAGCAGGCGGTTCCTGCCCTCGCGCAGCGCGACGGGCACCACGTCGTCGTCCACGCGCACGGGCCGCCCCCGAGTCGAATCGAGGACCTGCTCCCCGTTCAGCCACACGCTAATCCCGTCGTTGCTCCCCAGCGCCAGCAGGCACGCGTTGGCCCGCGCCGACTCGATGTCGCAGCAGGCGTATCCCACCACGCACTCCCGCTCCGAGATCGCGCGGTCGAAGTCCACGATGTTCGAGTCCGACGTCCACCGCCGCCACGTCGCCGACCCGCCCTCGCAGCGCTCGACTTGTCCTTCCTCGACCCGCAGATTGCGCTCGCCGCCGTGGGCCTGCAGGAAGTCGGTCTCGAACCCGTCCAGGTGCTTCGTGTCGTCGTCCTCCTCGTCACAGCCCAGCGGGAAGGGCCCGCAGAGGAGCCAGGCTCGCATGTACGCCCCGGAGGGCTCGGACCGGTACACCGGCGCGTCGCCCCACGCCGCGGGCCCCGCCGCGGCGAGGATCGTCAGGCACACTGCGATGATGCCGATTGCTACGCCGATCTTGCGCATTCGCCGACCTCGCTTTCATGGGCCCCCGCACTTCTCTTGGCGCAACGGCCGCCCGGCTCCTTCTCCCGCTGCGCCTCAGCAGGCCGCGTCGGGCCGCAGCGCGCAGAATGCGGTCCCCGCGTCTGCCGCCTCCGCGACGCTCGAATACCGCACCGCGCAGACAGGAGCAGCGCCCGGCAAGGAGAAACTGACACCGGCTGGAGGCCGGGCGATCCGGCTCGCGATGGGCCGGGTGCGTGCGACGCCGCGAGAGACCCCTGGGGACATGAGCGCAAGCAGCCATCCCGACACCCCCCAAGGCACGGTGGTGCGTGTTCGGGGCAGCGTGGTGGACGCACGCTTCCCGGGCCGCATTCCCGCACTCCACAACCAACTCCAGGCCGACGAAGGCCGCGTGATGGTCGAGGTAGTGAGCCATCTGGACGCCGAGACCGTTCGGGGAATCGCCCTCACCCCCACGCAGGGCCTGTCGCGCGGCTGCCTCGTGGCCGATACGGGGCAGCCGCTCACCGTGCCCGTTGGGAAGCGCCTGCTGGGCCGGACCCTCAACGTCTTCGGCGAGACGACCGACGGCAAGGGCGACCTGCAGGGCGGGGAGCGGCGAGCGATCCATCAGCCACGCGTCCCCCTGGCTCGGCGGACGACCCAGTCCGAGGTCTTCGAGACGGGCATCAAGGCCATTGACGTGCTGGCCCCGCTGGAGCGCGGGGGAAAAGCCGGGCTGTTCGGGGGCGCCGGCGTCGGGAAGACCGTGCTCATCACGGAGTTGATCCGCAACGTCGTGGGCCAGCACGAGGGCATCAGCATCTTCTGCGGCATCGGCGAGCGCTCCCGCGAGGCCGAGGAACTCTACCGCGAACTGCAGGAGTCCGGCGTGCTGGACAACACGGTTCTGGTCTTTGGCCAGATGAACGAGCCGCCGGGGGCGCGCTTCCGCGTGGGGCACGCGGCGCTGACCATGGCCGAGTACTTCCGCGACGACGCCCGGCAGGACGTGCTGCTGCTCATTGATAACGTCTTCCGGTTCATCCAGGCGGGCCAGGAAGTCTCGGGCCTCATGGGGCAACTCCCCTCCCGCGTCGGCTACCAACCCACGCTGGGCACGGAACTGGCCGAGTTGCAGGAGCGCATCTGCAGCACGGCCTCGGGCGCGATCACCTCCATTCAGGCGGTCTACGTGCCGGCCGACGACTTCACCGATCCGGCCGCGGTCCATACCTTCTCTCATCTGTCGGCCTCCGTGGTTCTCTCGCGCAAGCGGGCCAGCGAGGGCCTGTACCCCGCCACGGATCCGCTCGAGTCCACCTCGAATCTGCTGACGCCGCACGTGGTGGGAGAACGCCATTACCGCATCGCCCAGGAGGTCCGCAGCACGCTGGCCAACTACGAGGAACTCAAGGACATCATCGCCATGCTGGGGCTGGAAGAACTGTCGCGCGCCGACCGGCAGACCGTCAATCGGGCGCGGCGGCTGGAGCGCTTCCTCACGCAGCCCTTCTTCACCACCGAGCAGTTCACCGGCCTCGAGGGGCGGACGGTCCGCCTGGAGGAGGCGGTGGACGGCTGCGGGCGCATCCTCGACGACGAGTTCGCCGACTATCCGGAGCGCGCCCTCTACATGATCGGGAGCATCGAGGAGGCCAGGAAGCCATGAGGCTCAAAGTCCTGATGCCCACGGAAGTGGTGGTGGACGAGCAGGTCAACAAGGTCGTCGCCGAGGCGGCGAACGGCTCGTTCGGCCTGCTGCCCCGGCACATTGACTTCGTCGCGCCGCTGGTCCCCGGCCTGCTGTCCTTCGAGTCCAGCCAGGGCGGGGAGGAGTTCCTCGCGGTTGACGAGGGGGTGCTGGTCAAGTGCGGCTCGGAGGTTCTGGTGTCCACGCGGAACGCCGTGCGGGGCGCGGACCTGGGACATCTGCGGGCGACGGTGGAAGCGCGCTTCCGCCAGCTGGAGGACCGGGAGCGGGCGACCCGTTCGGCGCTGGCGCGGCTCGAATCGAGCGTGGTGCGTCGGTTCATGGAGTTGGCGGATCATGGGGCGGAGTGACTCACCGGAGCGCGAAGCCGCCGACCTCGGGAAGGACCTCTGCGAGCAGGTCGGCGCCAGAGAGGCCCAGAAGGCCAGGGCGCGCGCCGAGCGGGAACAGACCGTCTGGTTCGGGCTGGGCATGTTCGGCCTGGTTGGCTGGTCGGTTGCGATTCCCACGCTGATCGCCGTGGCCCTGGGCGTCTGGATAGACCGCCGCTGGCCCAGCCAGTACTCCTGGACGCTGATGCTGCTGCTGATCGGCATGGCCCTGGGCTGCCTGAACGCCTGGCACTGGCTCAAGCGCGAGCGCAGCGCGATCGCACGGCGAGGGAACGAGCGAAATGACTGACCTCCCCAGACTGCTCCTGGCGCTTGCGGTGGGCGTGCTGCTCGGGCTGTTCTACTTCGGCGGCCTGTGGTGGACAGTGCGGCGGCTCCCCGCGGCGCGGCGGCCGGCGCTGCTCACCCTGGGCAGCCTGACCGGTCGCCTGGCCATTACCCTGGCCGGCTTCTACCTGGTCGCCGGCGGACGCTGGGAGCGGTTCGCGGTCTCTGTGCTGGGTTTCGTGGCTGCGCGAATGATCGTAACACGGCGCTTGAGCCCACAGCACGGGCGGCCGCAATCCCGCGAAGGATGACGCAAGCACGTGACCATAAGCCCTGACGAAATCATCATCTGGCGATTCCATTCCCTGCCCATCACCGCCACCCTGGTTTTCACCTGGGCGGTCATCGCGCTGCTGGTTCTGGCCTCCTGGCTGGTGACGCGGCGTCTCTCCTCCGGCCCCCATCTCTCCCGCGGCCAGAACCTGCTCGAGGTCCTGGTGGGCGGGATGCGGGACCAGATCCGCGAGATCACCCAGCAGGACCCCGTCCGCTACCTGCCCTTTGTGGGCACCCTCTTTCTCTTCATCGCCGTCTGCAACATCCTGGCCGTGGTGCCCGGCTATCACCCCCCGACCGGTTCGCTCTCCACCACTGCTGCCTTGGCCTTGTGCGTCTTTATCGCCGTTCCCATCTACGGCATCGCGCAGCAAGGCGTGCGCGGCTATCTCAGGCAGTACGTGCGCCCCTCCGTCTTCATGCTCCCCTTCAACATCATCGGCGAAGTCTCGCGCACCCTGGCGCTGGCCGTCCGCCTCTTCGGCAACGTGATGAGCGGCACCATGATCGTCGCCATTCTGCTCGCTCTCGTGCCGCTCTTCTTCCCCCTCATCATGAACGCCCTGGGCCTCTTGACCGGACTGGTCCAGGCCTACATCTTCGCCGTGCTGGCCATGGTCTACATCGCCTCGGCCACGCGCACCCAGCAGGAACGCGTCCGCTCACAGCAGCAGAACCCGGAAGGAGACGCCTGACATGAACGGTGCCGAACTCATCGGAATGGTCTCCGTAGTGATCTCGGGACTGACCATGGCCATCGGGTCCATCGGTCCCGCGCTGGCGGAGGGGCGGGCGGTCACGGGGGCGCTCTCCTCCATCGCCCAGCAGCCCGACGAAGCCAACACCATCACGCGAACGCTCTTCGTCGGCTTGGCCATGATCGAGTCCACGGCCATCTACTGCTTCGTCGTGGCCATGATCCTCATTTTCGCCAACCCGTTCTGGGCCCACTTTGTGGGCCAGGGGCAATGACGACCCATGCAGATTAACTGGTTCACGCTGATCGCGCAGCTCATCAACTTCCTCATCCTCGTCCTGCTGCTCAAGCGCTTCCTCTACGGGCCCATCATCAAGGCCATGGATGCGCGAGAGCAGAGTATCGCCTCCCTCCTGGCCGAGGCCGAGGAGAAGCAGCAGCAGGCTCAAGAGGAAGCGCGCGCCTATCGCGAGCGCCGCAGCGAACTGGAGAGCCAGCGCCAGCAGACCCTCGAGCGCGCCGCGGAAGAGGCCGAAGCGCGGCGCAAGGAGTTGACTCAAAAGGCGCGCGAGGAAGTGGGGGAGGTCCAGACTAGGTGGCGCGAGGCCATCGAGCGCGAGAAGAGCGTGTTCCTCAGCGACCTCCGCCGCCGCGCCGGCCGGCAGGTCTGCGAGATCGCCTCCCGCGCGCTGGAGGACCTGGCCGACCGCCGGCTCCAGCAGCACGTCGTCGAGGTCTTCCTCACGCGCCTCGAAAGGCTCGACGATGACGACCGCCGGGCCCTGGCTGACTCCCTCCGCGAGTCGGGGAATCGCATCGTCGTCGCCACCGCGTTCGAAATGCCCCCCGACGCGCGCGAACGAATCACCCAGGCCATTCGCCGCCGGCTCGCTGACAACAGCGACGTCTGGTTCCAGGTCTCCGAGGACCTGATCTGCGGCATCGAACTCAGGCCCGACGGCCGCAAGATCTCCTGGCACGTCGCCGGCTACCTCGATGTTCTGCAAGAAAGCGTCTCCCAGGCGCTCGACGAGGAAGCAGAGGCCAAAGGTGGCAGTTGACTCCGATCCGCTGAAAACGGTCGTGGACGATACCGTCCAGGTCCTCGATCGCGTCCTGCAGGGCTACGCGCCCCAACTCAAGGCCCGCGAGACCGGCAGGGTCACCTACCTGGCCAAGGGCATCGCCCGCGTCCGCGGCCTGCCGGGCCTGCGGTCCGAGGAGTTGGTCCGGTTCCCCGGCGATCTGCTGGGCCTGACCTTCAACCTCGACCCCGAAGAGGTCGGCATCGTTCTCCTCGGCGAGAGCGAACACGTCCGGGCCGGATGCGAGGTGCGGCGCACCGGCCGTCTCCTGGACACCCCGGTCGGAGAGGCGCTGGTGGGGCGGATCGTGGACTCCACGGGGCGCCCGCTGGACAACCGGGGGCCCGTGCGCACGGTGGAGCGGCGCCCGCTGGAACGCGAGGCCGCCGCCATCATGCACCGTGCGCCCGTGAGCACGCCCCTGCAGACCGGCATCAAGGCCATAGATGCCCTGATCCCCATCGGCCGCGGGCAGCGGGAACTCATTCTCGGCGACCGCCAGACCGGCAAGACCGCGCTGGCCGTGGACTCGATCATCAATCAGAGGGACCAGAACGTCCTCTGCGTCTACTGCGCCATCGGGCAGCGCAGTTCCGCCGTAGCCAAGGTCGCCGCCGACCTGCGCGAGCACGGCGCGATGCAGTACTGCGTAGTGGTGGCCGCCACGGGCGACGACCCGCCGGGCCTGCAGTATACCGCGCCCTATGCGGCCACGACCGTCGCCGAGTACTTCATGGAGCAGGGCCGCGACGTGCTCATCGTCTACGACGACCTCACCCGCCACGCCCGGGCCTACCGCGAGTTGTCCCTGCTCCTGCGCCGCCCGCCCGGCCGTGAGGCCTTCCCCGGCGACATCTTCTACCTGCATTCGCGTCTCCTGGAGCGCTCCACTCACCTGCGCCGGGAACTGGGCGGCGGGTCGCTCACGGCGCTCCCCATCGCCGAGACGGAGGCCCAGAACATCGCGGCTTACATCCCGACCAACCTCATCTCGATCACCGACGGCCAGGTCTATCTCTCTCCCGACCTTCAGCACAAGGCGATCCTGCCCGCCGTGGACATCGGCCGGTCGGTGTCCCGGGTCGGAGGCAAGGCTCAACTGCCCGCTTACCGCATGGTCGCCGGCGATCTGCGTCTGTTCTACGCGCAGTTCGAGGAACTCGAAGTCTTCTCGCGCTTCGGCACCCGTCTGGACGACGAGACCCGGAAGACCTTGGAGCGCGGACGGCGCGTCCGCGAGATCCTGAAGCAGCCCCAGTATGCTCCTCTGCCCCCCGCCGACCAGTTGGCCGGCCTCATGGCCGCCACCAAGGGCATCCTCGACGACCTCCCGATTGCCGGCATCGCCCAGGCGGAGAGCGCGATCCACGAGGCCGTCCGCAGGGATGCCGCCTCGCTCTGCAAGCGTATCGAGGCGGGCGAGACGCTCAGCGACGAAGACCAGGACGCCGTGCTCAAGACGGCGGCGGAAGCGGTCCGCCGGACCGTCGCGGGGATGTGACGTGGAGACACTCGACACGCTTCGGCGAAGGATAGACAGCGCCCAGGACCTGAGATCGGTCGTGAAGACGA
>Ga0180434_10002715_pt1 | contig 23172 bp, 23 predicted proteins | sample SS_ome_7_FD_132453 | JGI IMG/M metagenome (GOLD analysis project Ga0180434, IMG submission 132453) | Hypersaline lake sediment archaeal communities from the Salton Sea, California, USA - SS_1_D_2 metaG | ecosystem: Environmental > Aquatic > Non-marine Saline and Alkaline > Hypersaline >...
TCAGGGAGACGGTCGGCCTCCGCGCGATCGCGGGGACGCTCCTCGCGGTCGGCGGCGTGGCCGTTCTGCTCCTCGTCTAGGAGCGGACGCAGCGGTGGGGGGAGATCCCCGCGGATGAGGCGGGCCGGTCGGACCGTGAGGTCGAGGATCGCCGAGGGAGCCCTCCCGGTCGATCCGGTGACGATCAGATCCACGGCGGGAAAGCGATCGATGATCTCATCGACGTCGACCAGCGGCGGCTCGCCGTGGCGGTTGACGCTCGTTCCGAACAGGGGGCGGTCAAGTCGGGCGAGGACCCCTTGGAAGAACGGATGGAACGGGACACGGATGCCGACCTTTCCGTCCGCGGCCGACGCTGGGGGGGTCCCGCCCGTCGCCGGGAGGAGGAACGTCACCGGGCCGGGAAGGGATCGATCGATCCATCGGCGCGTTCGGCCGTCCAGCGAGGCGTAGCGCTCGATCGACTCGGGGAGCGGAAGGAGCAGCGCGAACGGTCGATCGGGCGGGCGCTCCTTCAACGTTCTCACCCGCTCGAGACAGCGCCCGTCCCAGGGATTGCCGCCGATCCCGTAGATCGTGTCCGTCGGGAAGACGATCGTTCCCCCCGTCTCCAACGCGGCGAGGACCGCGGAGAGCGCCTCGGGATGATCGTCGCGAAGAACCTGCGGCATCATGCGCAGACGAAGCGGATCACGTCGCCGTCGGAGACGACGTAGTCGTGGCCGCAACGGTGGAGCTTTCCGGCATCGCGCAACGGCTTCTCCGAGCCGGCCTCGAGAAGCTCCTCGAGCTGCATGACCTCGGCCGTCACGAAGCGCTCGGCGAAGTCGGAATGGATCTTCCCACCGGCGTCGGGGGCCTTCGTGCCTCGCGGGACGGTCCACGCGCGCACCTCCGGTCCCTCGAACGTGAAGAACGTGATCAGGTCCAGGAGGCGATACCCGGCCTGAACGAGGGCGTCGAGCCCGGTCCGTTCGAGTCCGTACTCCCGCAGATAGGTGGCGCGCTCCTGCGACGTGGCCGCGACGTCGGCGATCTCCGCCTCGAGGCGGCCGCGGATCGCGATCGCCTCGGTTCCGCGGTCCTGCGCCGCCTGAGCCACCGCTGCGGCGTATGTGTCGCAGCCTTCGTCGCCGAGGTTGGCGACGAACAGGCAGGGCTTGGCGGTGAGGGGGGAGGTCTCGCGCAGCAGATCCTCGATCGCATGGTCGATCGACATGGCCCGGATCGGACGACCGGACGCGACCCCGTCCAGAAGCTGATCCCACGCGGCGGCGCGTGCCGGTGCCCTCCGATCGGTGCCCTTCACCTCCTGGTGAAGCCGCTTGGCGACGCGCTGCAGCGTTTCGTGATCCTTGAGGAGCAGCTCGGTCTCGACGATCCCGATGTCGCGGGAGGGATCGACCGATCCGGCAACGTGCGCGACATTCGGATCGTCGAAGCAGCGAACGACGTGGAGCACGGCGTCGACGGCCCGGATCTCCGAGAGGAATTGGTTCCCCATCCCCTCCCCTTCGTTCGCGCCTTCGACGAGGCCGGCGATGTCGATGAACTCGAGGTGGGTCGGGATCTTCTCCTTGTCGGGAAACAGCTTCGCGAGTCGGTCGAGCCGGTCGTCGGGGACGAAGACGGTTCCGACGTTCGCCTCGATCGTGCAGAACGGGTAGCTCTCGATGCGTGCCCCTGCATTGGCGAGGGCGTTGAAGATGGTCGACTTCCCGGCGTTCGGAAGGCCGACCAGGCCGCAGGTGAATCCCATCGTCCCTCCCTGTTGGGTGGCGTCCGACGCCTCGCGGGAGATCGCGCTGCCACGGACCTCGACGCGGTCGCTCTCGGAGACCGCGCTGCCACGGACCTCGACGCGGTCGCTCTCGGAGACCGCGCTGCCACGGACCTCGACGCGGTCGCTCTCGGAGACCGCGCTTACTATAGGTCGGGCCTCGCCGAGGCACAAGGTGACGGGCTACGGACGATCGGCTAGACTTCGCCGGAGGGTGAGCATGAACAGCGAACGGATCGACGTCGTTCTTCCGGATCTCGGTGATGTCGAGCAGGTCCGGGTCGTGCAGTGGCTTCACCACCCGGGAGAGGCGCTCCACGCCGGCGACGATCTCCTCGAGGTCGAGACGGAGAAGACGACGTTTGTGGTCCCCGCGCCGGTGAGCGGGCGACTGGTCGAGATCATCGCCGACGAAGGCACGACGATCGAACGAGGGGCTCTCCTTGGTCGGATCGAGCGGACCGGGTAAGCGCGCGCTTCATCTCCCGCTCGACCGGGCCGACTACGGATGGACGCTCGATCTTCAGCGTACCCTCCATGCCCGGCGGAAGGCCGGCGCGTGCCCCGATCTCCTCCTGACGGTCGAACACAACCCGGTGATCACGTTCGGCCGGAGCGGATCGTCCGAGCACCTCCTTGCCTCGCCGGCGGCGCTGCGGCGGGAGGGAATCGAGGTGTTCGAGGTCGAGCGGGGCGGGGACGTGACCTACCACGGACCGGGCCAACTTGTCGTGTACCCGATCGTCGATCTTCGCGCGCACGGGCGGGACGTTCGCGGCTTCGTGCGAGGGCTCGAGTCGGCGATGATCGACGCGCTGACCGATCTGGGGGTCGGGGCCGCCCGGAGGGAGGGGTATCCCGGCGTTTGGGTGTCGGATCGCAAGATCGCGTCGATCGGGGTCTACGTCAGCGGCTGGGTCACGAGACACGGCTTGGCCCTCAACGTGGCGGTGAATCCGCGGCACTTCGCGATGATTCGACCGTGCGGTCTTCCGATCGAGACAGTCTCGATCGCTGAGGTGGTCAACGGAAAGGTGCCGCTGGAGATGGTTCGAGGGAGGCTCCTGGAGCGGCTGGCGGAGCGGTTCGGGTGGGAACTGGAAGACGCAAACCTGTCCGAGGTTCTGGGAGGCGAGAATGCCTGAGCGTCCGGAGTGGATCCGCGTCCGCGTCCCGAGTCCGGCCGAGGCCGAGGGGATCCGCGAGATGCGGGAGCTGCTGGCACGACATCGGTTGACGACGGTATGCCAGGGCGCGATCTGCCCCAACGCGGCTGAGTGCTGGGCCGCGCGGACGGCGACGTTCATGCTGCTCGGCGGCGTCTGTACGCGCGCGTGCCGGTTCTGCGGCGTGCCGACCGGCGATCCCGGAGGAGCGGCGGACGAGGACGAGCCCCGGCGGCTCGCGGCGGCCGTCGACGAACTCGGACTGCGGTACGTCGTCCTCACCTCGGTCGATCGGGACGACCTGCCGGACGGTGGGGCCGGTGGGTTCGCCGCGGCGGTCGATCGGCTGAAGGCTGAGGTTCCCCAAGCGCGCGTCGAGGTGCTGATCCCCGACTTCCGAGGGGACCGGACCGCCCTCGATCGTCTGCTGGAGACGGGGGTCGACGTGGTCGGACACAACGTGGAGACCGTCCGGCGCTTGACGCCGGCCCTCCGCGATCGTCGCGCCGGATACGAGCAGTCGCTGGCCGTCCTCGCGCGCGCGCACGAGCGGGCCGGTCTCTGGAAGGTCAAGACGGGGCTGATGGTCGGGCTGGGCGAGACGCGAGACGAGATCGCCCGGACGCTCGCGGACCTGCGGGAGGTTGGGGTCGACATCGTCACCGTCGGCCAGTACCTGCGACCGACGGCGGCGGCCGTCCCGGTCGAGCGGTACGTCCCCCCGAGCGAGTTCGACGACATCGCCGCAGAGGCGGAAGCACTGGGGTTCTCGGCCGTGGTCGCAGGCCCGCTCGTCCGCAGCTCGTATCGGGCGCATCGGGCGTTCGCGGAGTCATGCGCCGCCTGATTGGCCTCGACCCCGCGGATCCGCGGCGTGGGCTGGCGATCGACGAGGCGCTCCTCGAGGCGGCGCACGGTAAGGGCCGAGAGGCGATGCGCCTGTGGGTGAACGATCGCGCGGTGGTCGTCGGCCGATCCCAACGGGTTCGCGATGAGGTCGACCTGGCCTTCGCGAGCCGGCGTAACGTTCCGATTCTCCGTCGGGTCTCCGGCGGGGGTACGGTCTACCATTACCCGGGGAATCTGAACGTCTCGGTCGTGCTGGACGGCGGGCCGGGGACGGGCTCGGTCCGGGAGACGTTTCGGCTCTTCGGAGAGGCGATCGCCGACGCGCTCGGTCGGATCCAACCGGCGATCGTGTCGGAAGGGAATTGCTTGCTCCTCGACGGGGCGAAGGTCGGCGGCGCGGCCCAAGCACGGCGGGGCGATGCGCTCCTTTACCACACGACGCTGCTCGTCCGTCCGGCGGATCTGCCGATGGAAAAGCTCCTTCTCGCGATGCGGCCGCGGTACCGGCCCGGGCGGGTCCCGTCGCGGCCTTGTCCGACCGTCTCGCTCGAAGAGGCGGTCGGCGGCGACGTCTCGATGGAGGAGGTCGCCGCCCGTGTCGTCCGGACGTTGTCCGACCTGCTCGGCGGGCCGCCTCGCGAAGGGCGACTGACGGCCGCGGAGTCGGCCCGTGCGGAGCGGCTGGCGCGAGAGAAGTACGGGGACGAGGCATGGAATCGATCCATCTGACGGACCGAGCGGTCATCGCGGCACAGATCGGACGGGCGCCGCGCGGGCTGCTTGGCGTTCCGGTGCGCTGCTCCTACGGGTATCCACAGGTGCTTCGGGTGCGGCCGGTCCTCGGCGAGGAGCCGTTCCCCACCGTCTACTGGCTGTCGTGTCCGCATCTCGTTCGAGCGATCGATCGCTTGGAAGCGGAGGGATGGATCCCTCGATTGGAGCGGCGAATGGCGGGGGATGCGCGCCTTCGAGCGGCGATGAACGAGGCCCACGGCCGCTACGTCCGCGAGCGGTGGGCGACGCTGGCGGCCGAGGAACGAGCGCGGCTCGAGGCGCTGGGACGGTCGCTCGGGCTTCACGAGCGGGGCATCGGCGGGATCGCCGACCGTCGCTGGCTGAAGTGCCTCCATTTGCACGTGGCCCACGAGCTCGCCGACGGGAACCCGATCGGCCGCATCGTCCGCGGGATGATCCCGTCCCTCGAATGCCCTCCAGACGGGGTGCGCTGCACCGCGCTGGGTGGGGGAGCATCCGATGGGATCGAGGCGGGCGATCGATAGCGGGCGGGGCAGGAGGATAGCGCACGGTCCTGCGTTCGAAGGGCCGAGAGCCTCTACAGGCCGAACTCCTTGGCGACCGATGGTTCGAGGAACGTCTGAATCTCCACCGGGTAGCCGCCGGGATCCTGCACGAAGAAGCAGCGCACGTGGATGTCCTCGTGGCTCTCAATCTCGCGTAGCACCCGGACACCGCGATCGATGAGCTTCGCATACCAACCATCGACGTCGCCTACCACCAGCGTGAGAAGGACGGCGTTCTCCTCACGCGGCTGGCAGAATCCTCGTTTTCCTTCCACGATCCCGAGATACGCTGTGCCGTGGATCCGGTAGATCTTCGCCCAGCCCTGGTTGTCCACGAGCCGAAGGCCGAGCGCTTGCTCGTAGAACTCGGCGGCTGCCGCGAGGTCGCGGTAGTAGAAGAAGGTAATTGCCGCGGTGCTCTCCAGTGCCATCTGCCTACCCCTTTCTCAAGACATTGCGTTCCGCAAAATGGAACGACTGCTCGGTTTCTCGATACCCAGTGTGGCCGATGCGGTCGTCCGAGACAAGAGGATGCGTGAAGAGCCAGCGTTCTTGGGGATTGTTCAGCAGCGACGGAAGTGTGAGAGCTCAGTGTTCTCACATATGCTGCGGCCAGGAGAGGGACTTGACGGAATCCCGAGTGCGTCCTATAGTACTAAGAAGTGAAACGCTGATTCCGCATGATGGAACAGTTGCGACAGGACCCGTTTCCTGCAAGACATCGGTGGCGATGCACGCGTTCTGGTGCGAGGCGGGCAGTCATTCACTGCTGACTGAGGATTTGGAGGGCATGCGATGGCTATCTACTCCGACGATCGGGCGGCGTTCCTCTGGCGAAACGGCAGTCTGGTGCCGTGGGAGGATGCGAAGATCCATGTCAATGCCGTCGGGCACGCCTCGGTGGCCGCCATCTTCGAAGGGATCAAGGCGTACTGGAACAACGAGGTCGAGGAGCTCTACGTGTTTCGCCTTACGGATCACCTTCGGCGGTTGCTCGCGTCCGTCAAGATGGTCCGCTATGGCTTCGACCACACGCTCGGTGACCTGCAGGGTGCGGTCCTCGGGCTTCTCCGCAAGAACGGCTATCGCCAGGACGTGTACATCCGCCCGTATGTCTTCCAGGCCGGGATCGTACGGGAGCTGCTGCAACCGCAGCCCGGCAAACCGACGGAGATGATCATCGATTCGTGGCCGTTCACATCCTACCGTGATCCGGACTACGCGATGGACGTTTGCGTCAGCTCCTGGACGCGGATCGCGGACAACGTTCTCCCCCCGCGGCTCAAGTGCTTCTCCAACTACCACAATGGGCGGTTGGCAGCGATGGAGGCGACGGTCAGCGGGTATGACTGGCCGATTCTTCTGGATGCCCAAGGCAAGGTGACCGAAGGCCCGGGCGCGTGCCTGGCGATCGTTCGAGAGGAGAAGGTCATCACCTCCTCGATCACCAGCAGCATTCTGGAGAGCATCACGAGGGACTCCATCGGGGTCATCGTGCAAGACATCCTGGGGAGGGATTGGGAAGAGCGGACGATCGATCGCACGGAGCTGTATCTTGCTGACGAGCTGTTCTTCCTTGGGACAGGATGGGAGATCATGCCGGTGAAGTCGGTCGATCGGCTTTCCGTCGGCAACGGCACCGTCGGACCGGTAACGAAAGAGATTCGTGCCGCCTACGCGGACATCGTTCGTGGAAGGGACGGGCGATACCCGAACTGGCGGACGTCGGTGTGGAAGGAAAGCGACTAGATGGCCGCTCTTCGCGATCATCTACGATGCCTGCTCGAGCCCACGGCGATCGCGGTGATCGGTGCATCGGATCGACCGGGGCCGGGACGGCAGGTGATCGAGAACCTGGAGCAGCTGGGCTACTCGGGGACGGTTGTGCCGATCAACCCGAAGCACGATACGGTCCGGGGGTTGCGCTGCTATCCGTCCGTCACAGAAGCATGCCGGGACGGCCACACGGTGGACACGGCCGCGATTCTGCTCGGGCGAGATCGGATCGTTCCGATTGTCGAGGAGCTTGGATCGGTCGGCGTGCACGCCGCATGGGCGTTCGCCAGCGGATTCTCCGAGTCGGGCGCCAAAGGGGCGGCTCTTCAAGGAAGGCTTCGAGATGCGTGCCATCGCCATGGAGTGGCGTTCTGTGGGCCGAATTGCGTCGGCTTCGTGGATCCGGCGGGCGGCGCGGCGGCGTTCAGCGCCCCTGTGTCCCCTTCGTTGCGCGCGGGCAACGTGAGCGTCGTCGCACAGAGCGGATCGATCAGCCTTGCCTTGGTGAACAGCGCGCGTGGGATCGGGTTCCGCTTCCTCGTCTCCAGCGGAAATGAGGCGGTCCTTGACAGCACCGACTACATCGACTACTTCCTCGATGACGATCGCACGAACGTCGTGCTGGCGTTCCTCGAGCAAATCCGGCATCCGAAGCGGTTCATCGAGGCAGCGCAGAGGGCACGCGCACTGGGCAAGCCGTTGATCGTGTTGAAGGTCGGGCGATCCGAGCTGGGAAAAAGGGCGACCGTTACACACACCGGAGCGCTGGCCGGATCGGACGCCGTGTATGGTGCGGTGTTCCGCAAGTACGGCGTCATCCGCGTCGGCGACCTCGACGAGATGCTCGAGACCGCCGAGGCGTTCTCACACCTGGGGCAGACGTCTCTTGCGGGGGCGCGCGTGGGGATGCTGACCGTCTCGGGCGGCGAGATCGGCCTGGTCGGGGATCTCGCAGACGGTCTTGGCTTCGAGTTCCCGGACTGGTCGGAACGCACGAAGGCGGCGTTCGCCGAGGTGCTGCCTCCGTATGCCGACCTGTCCAATCCGCTCGATGCGTGGGGCAGCGGACGGGTAGAGGAGACGTACGTCCGATGCGTGGATGCGGCGGTCGAGGACGACGTGGACATCGTCGTGATCTCCCAGGATGCTCCGCGCGGTCTGGCCCCGAACCAGATCGATCAGTACCGGGCCATCGCGGAAGCCGCAGCGGCGGCCAGCACTCGATCCGGAAAACCGATCGTGGCGATCAGCCACCTTTCGGGCGGTGTGGATGACAGCCTGCGAACCGCGTTTGCCGCAGGATGCGTCCCGCTGCTGCAGGGGACGCGCGAGGGGCTGCTCGCAGTGCATCACTTGATCGCGCAGGGCCGCGTCCTGCGAGGGGCGGATGCCGAATCGGACAAGACGACGGTTCGGGACACGGCGGGCTGGCCCATCTCCGGCGAGGGCGTGCTCGACGAGGTTCGAAGCAAGCAGGCGTTCCGTGCATTCGGGATCCCCTGTGTGGACGAGGAGCTGTGCCCAACGGAAGACGCGGCGGCGAATGCGGCGACACGGTTGGGATACCCGGTCGTTCTGAAGGCAATCTCGCTCGATCTGCCGCACAAGACAGAGGCGGGGGCGGTGGCGCTGAACCTCGCGGATGAAGCGGCTCTTCGGGACGCGTACCGAAACGTACTCGAGCACGTGAAGCGGCGAATCGATCCGGCACATCTCGAAGGGATCCTCGTCCAACGAATGATCCGGGATGCTGTTGCCGAGGTCGTTGTCGGGATCGTGCGGGACGAGACGTTCGGCCCGGTCGTGGTCTTTGGCCTGGGTGGAACCTTGGTTGAGCTGTTCGAGGACCGCTCGATCGGCGTTCCGCCGCTCTCCACGACGGGGGCGCGCGAGCTGATCTCGCGGACGAAGACGGCGAGGCTCCTGGACGGCTTCCGGGGCAGAATGGCGGGCGATGTCGAAGCACTGGCAGAGGTCATCGTGCGGGTGGGCCACATCGCCAGCCAGTGGGGGGACCGAATCCGGGCGATCGACATCAACCCGCTTCTCGTCCTGCCGAAGGGGCAAGGGGTCGTCGCGGTGGATGGATTGATCGATGCGGCAGGCCGGCAGTAGACAACGCCTGGAGGCATAACGAATGACAAAAGCGCTCTTGTCCGGCAACGAAGCGATCGCTCGCGGGGCGTACGAGGCGGGCGTCCAGGTGGCGACCGGCTACCCGGGAACGCCGAGCTCCGAGATCCTGGAGACGATCGCATCGCGATACGGAGATCGGATCTACGCCGAGTGGTCGACCAACGAGAAGGTCGCTATGGATACCGCTGCAGGGGCCGCGTACTCGGGTCGCCGAGCATTGGTGACGACGAAACAGGTGGGGATGAACGTCCTGTCCGACGCCCTGCTCTACACGGTGTACACCGGTGTGGAAGCGGGGCTCGTCGTCGTCACGGCCGACGATCCGGGCATGTTTAGCTCGCAGAACGAACAGGACAACCGGTGGTACGCGCGACTGGCCAAGATCCCGCTCCTCGAGCCGGCCGACAGCCAGGAGGCCAAGGACTTCGTGGTCCAGGCAATCGGGCTGTCCGAGCGGTTCGACACGCCGGTGCTGATCCGGACGACGATGCGCACGTCGCACTCGAAAGGCGTCGTCCTCGAGGGGCCGCGGCAGGACGTTCCGGACGAGGTCGGGCCGTTTCCCCGACGACAAGAGAAGTACGTCTGCACGGCGATGTGGGCCAAGAAGCGGCATCCGGTCGTCGAGCAGCGACTGGTTGACCTGGCGAAACACGCGGAGGAGCTCCCACTCAACCGGATTGAATGGGGAGATCGATCGATCGGCATCATCACCAGCGGGATCACGTACGCGTACGCTCGCGAGGTGTTTCCCGGGGCGTCATTTCTCAAACTCGGGATGACGTTCCCGCTTCCGCACGAGACGATCCGTGCGTTCGCCGACGGTGTGGACCGGGTCGTGGTGATCGAGGAACTCGACCCGTTCCTCGAGGAACAGATCCAAGCGATGGGAATCCCGGCAGCCGGCAAGGAGATCTTCCCTTCCTGTGACGAGCTGCTTCCGGATACGCTGGCCGAACTCGCCGTCGGGGCGGGCCTTCTCCCGTCCAAGGCGGTCGGGTCCCCTTCGAGGCCGGAGGTTCCGGCGGAGCTTCCCCCGCGGATTCCGGTCCTCTGTGCGGGATGCCCGCATCGATCGTCCTACTACTGGCTGTCCCAGATGAAGATGCCCGTCGCCGGCGACATCGGATGCTACAACTTGGGATGCCTCCCACCGTTCAACGCGCAACACACCATGGGGTGCATGGGAGCGAGCATTGGGGTGTTGCATGGCATGTCGATTGCCGGGATGCCGGAACGGGCGGTGGCGACGATCGGCGACTCGACGTTCTTCCACTCGGGTATGCCCGCGTTGGTCAACATGGTCCACAACCGGAGCCGCGGCGTCGTCCTCATCATGGACAACGGGACGACGGCGATGACGGGGCACCAGGATCACCCGGGCACCTCCTGGTCCCTTCACGAGAGGGAAGCGCCGCACGTGGAGATCGAAGCGGTGGTCCGCGCGTTGGGGGTCGAGAAGGTGCGGACGGTCGACGCGTTCGACGTTCAACAGGTCAAGGAAGGGCTCGACGACTGCCTGGCCTTCGACGGTCCGTCCGTCTTGATCGCGAAGGGGCTGTGTGCCCAACTCTCGAAGCCGAAGACCGCGGCGTACGAGGTCAACGCCGACGTGTGCATCGCGTGCGGGACCTGCTTCAAGCTGGGGTGTCCGGCGATCGTGAAGTCGAACGAGGTCGTGGAGTCGACGGGGCGGACGAAGGCGGCGATCGATCCCACCCAATGCGTCGGGTGCGACATGTGTCGGCAGGTCTGTCCTGTCGGGGCGATTCGGGCGCCGGGCGCGGGTTCGGAGGAGGCGGACGGATGAAGCGTTTGGACTTCTTGATCGCCGGAGTCGGAGGGCAAGGAACGCTCCTGGCGAGCGACATCCTGGCCGAGGTGGGCATGCGGGCCGGGTACGATGCGAAGAAGTCGGACGTCCTCGGCCTCGCGATCCGCGGAGGGAGCGTCTTGAGCCACGTCCGTTGGGGTGAGCGCGTCGATTCCCCCGTCGTACGAAAGGGTCGGATGGACGTGATGCTGGCGTTCGAGCCGCTGGAGGCGATGCGCGGGGTCGGACTGATGCGCCCCGGCGGCACGATCGTGTGCAACACCCAGCCGGTCGTTCCGATCTCCGTGACCAGCGGGGACGCGACGTACCCATCGCGATCGGAGATCGAGGCCACGCTCGCCGCCACGGCGGGCACAGTGTACCACGTGGACGCGACGAGCGAGGCGATCCGGATTGGGAATGCGAAGGTCACGAACGTGATCATGCTGGGCGCGTTCTCCGCGCTGCTCGATGTCGATCGGACGATCTGGGAGCACGTCGTCCTGTCGCGGGTGCCGGATGCCTACGTCGACCTCAACCGGAGCGCGTTTCGGACGGGGCGATCGCTGATCGATGGAGAAGATGGCAGATGAAGATCCTCGTGATCAACCCCAACAGCTCCGAGGAGATGACCGGATCCATCCGAGCCGTGCTCGATCGAGTCAAGCGCAGCGACACGGTGCTCGACGTCGTGCGGACCGACGGTGCCCCTCCGGCGATTCAGTCGGCGGCCGACGCTGCATTGGCAACGCCGCACGTGCTGGAGCGGGTTCGCAAGGCGAACGCGAGCGGGGTTGATGCGATCGTCTTGGCGTGTTTCTCCGACCCCGGGCTCGAGGCGGCTCGCGAGCTGTCCGACGCGTTGGTCCTCGGGATTCAAGAGACGACGCTTCACATCGCGGCGACGCTGGGGCACAAGTATACGATCCTGACGCCGCTCGCGAAGCGCATCGCGAGCAAGGAGCAGGACGTCCGCCGGTTCAAGGCGGAGCGCGCTTGTGCCTCAGTCCGAGCGCTGGGAATGACAGTTTCCGAGACCGAGGCCGACCCGAAGCGAACCAAGGAACGGATCCTGGCTGTGGCGCGAGAGGCGATCGAGCAGGACGGCGCGGAGGTCCTCGTCCTCGGCTGCGCCGGGATGGTTGGCTACGCGAAGGATGTTGAGAGAGAACTAGGGATCGTGGTTCTCGACCCGACGAGCGTCGCGTTCAAGACGGCGGAGGCGCTGGTCGACCTGGGGATCAGGCACTGCAAGCGGGGTCTTTACGCGACCCCGCCGGGGTATGGAGGCATTCCAGACGCTGAGCCCAGGGGAGCGTGAAACGCCTTTTCCACATAGCAGATCGAAGCGTCAAAGGAGGTGGTGACAGGCGGAGAAACGAGAAGTCCTGTGGAGCTGCATCGGAAGGGATCGATTCACGAGAACTGGCCAACAAAGGGAGGCAGAGACATGAAGCGTATCAGTACATTCGTCGTGATGGGAGTCTGTGCATTGCTGCTAGCGGTTCCGGCCCTTGCACAAAGTGACCAGCCGCTGCGTGCAGCTGTGGACATGGGATACGTGCCGTTTGCCTTCGTGAACGAAGCGGGGGAAGAGGTCGGGTACGCCGTCGATCTCGCGAACGCGCTGGCCGAGCGGATGGGACGCCCGAGCGCCGAGATCGTCTCGGTGGCATGGTCCGGCATCTTCGCCGCATTGGACGCCGGGCGTGTCGACTTCATCGTCGCTCCGACCAACATCCGTCCGTCGAGGGCCGAGAACATGGCCTTCACGGAACCCTACATGGATACCGCCCAGCTCATCGCGCTCAACATCAAACACGAAGCGACGGTCAAGACGTTCGAGGATCTTGCGGGGCTGACGATCGGCGTCAACGCCGGCTCGGTTAGCGATGACTGGTTGGTGGAGAATCGGGAAGCGTACGGGTACGAGATCGATCGCTATGACAACCTGCTCGACGCGCTGCTTTCCGTCGACACGGGGCGTATCGATGGAGTCATCGGAGACTACGAGGCCACAGCGTACGCGGCCAAGGATCGGCCGAACGTCGTTGCTGGTCTGACGATTACCGGGGCCGAGCAGTACGGACTCCCGTGCGAGAAGACCAACCTGGAGTTCCGCAACGAGCTCGAACGGGCGCTCGAAGGACTCAAGCTGGACGGGACGCTGCAGGTGATCCACGAGAAGTGGTTCGGCGTGTCCCCGGATAACTACAGCTCGACGAATCTCGTCTACATCGGATACGGCGTTCCTGGAATGGACTTCTTCCAGTTGATCTACCACGCTCCGACGATGTAGTCGAGCGCAATCGGGTCCGAGGGTCGTTCGCTCTCCAGGGGACGCCCTTCGGACCCCTACTCCTCACCGGAAGCCGGCCATGGGAACTGATCGATGAATATCCAGGGCTTGATCGATTCCTTCTTCAACCTGCGGATCATGCTCGACTACCTTCCTGCGCTCGCTCGGGGCCTCTTGGTAACCGTCGAGATTGCAGGCCTGAGCCTGGCCCTTGGGCTCACGTTGGGCATGATCCTGGCGGTCGTCCGTGTGGCGATCAAACGCCGAGGAAGCCCACGTCTTGTACGGCTCCTCAACCTCCCGTTGGCATTCTACGTTGACTCGATGCGCGCACTGCCACCGTTGGTGACGCTGGTGGTCGTCTACTTCGCGCTGCCGTACCTTGGAATCTACATCAGTCGCTTCTGGTCTGCCGTGTCCGTCTTCGTGCTAGTCCTGGCGGCGTTCGCGTCCGAGATCTTCCGTGCGGGCATCGAATCCGTAGACAGGGGACAGATGGAGGCGGCGCGTTCGCAAGGGCTGTCGTACCTTCAGACGATGCGACATGTGATCGTCCCACAGGCCTTCCGCGTTGCGCTTCCCCCACTGACCAGTCGGATGATCTCGATCACCAAGGACGTCAGCCTTGCTTCGGTGATCGGGGTTGCGGATCTGCTCAAGGAGGCGAAGCTCGGAATTGCCAACACCTACAACACGTCGCCGCTCATCGCCGCGGCGATCCTGTTCACCCTGCTCTTCCTACCGCTGGTTCGGTTGTCGATGCTTGTGGAACGGAGGATGAAGCGATGAGCTGGCGAATCGTTCGAGATGTGCGGGCGGTGGATGGGGCCCGGAGGGAGGGGCGATGAGCGAATTCATCCACAACTTCTTCAACGCCGAGATCATGGCCAAGTCGTGGAGGATCATCCTCGTAGGACTCTCCAACACGGTGCAGCTTGCGATCGTCGCGCTGATCTGCGCTGCGCTCTTCGGACTCCTTCTGGCCGTGATCCGGGGGCTGAGGAACAAGGTGCTCGACGCGCTGATCATCATCTACGTCGACCTCTTCCGAGCGCTGCCAACGATCGTTCTATTCATGATCGTCTACTACATGCTGCCGTTCTTCGGGCTGTCGTTCCCGCTGTTCTGGGCCGCGGTTGTCGCATTGACGATCAACGGGGCGGCGTACTTCGAGGAGATCTTCCGTGCGGGGATCGAAGCGATCGACACGGGCCAGTGGGAGGCGGCGCGCTCTCTGGGGCTCGGTTTCCGTCAGACGATGACGAAGGTCATCCTGCCGCAGGCGATCCGGATCGTCATTCCGCCTGCCACAAGCAACTCCTTGGAACTGGTCAAGACGACGGTCTTGGCCTCCGTCATCTCGATGCCTGATCTCCTGTACAAGGCTCAGCAGGCGGCGGGATTGTGGTACAACCCCACGCCGTTGGTCCTCGCGGCGTTGATCTTCCTCGCGTTGTTGTGGCCGTTCGTCCGGCTGACGAGTTATCTGGAACGGAGGATGGCGTGAGGTCCGGAAATTGCGGTAGGGGCTCGCCCATCGAGCGCGGGGCAACGCACGGAGGGCTTCCGTTCTCGCGGTATGTCAGGGCGGGAGATACGGTCTACGTGTCCGGCATCGTCGGGCGGGATCCGCGATCGGGGGAACTGCTCAGAGGCGATTTGGAGACGCAGACGCGCGTTGCCCTCAAGGTGATCGAACGGATCCTGGAGGAGGCGGGAGGGAGACTCGCCGACGTAGTCAAGGCGACGACCTACTTGACGGACATGGCTCGGTACGGGGATGTCAACACGGCGTATCGATGTGCCTTTGGGGACGAGCTGCCAGCGCGCACGTGCGCCGAGGTCACGCGGCTACCGGATCCCGAGGCGCAAGTGGAGATCGATGTGGTAGCCTACCGAAAGGTGGAGGAATGAGCGGGCGTCCTCTCTTCATCGTGGACGGGAGACAGTGCTCTCGGTGCGCCGACTGGGACAGGCCAGAGCGTGCGTTCGAAGAGCCGAGAGGTGCTGCGGATACCGGGGTTTGTGCGCGGTTTCTTGTCCCGGTGGCCGGCATGAACCTTCGTCCATTGGATCGGCGTTTGGCGCGGTGGCGGCGCTTGTTGTGTGAGGGACGATCGCGCCGTCTTCCACAGACGATCGAGAGGACGCGAGCTGCGGAGGGATGACATGCCAAGCGATTGGATGCGAGATGCGGAGAGCCCGACCGAGTATCACGCCGTACGGGTAACGCCGTCGCGTGAGTTCATCCTCCGGATGACGACGGGCGCCGACCTGTGGTTGGGAATCCAGAAGTTCGCGGTGGACCATGGGATTCGCTTTGCGAAGGTCCACACGGCGTTCATGGGGGGATTCCAGCCGGCGCGGTTCCTCGTGTGGGCACTGGACACGAACGATCCGAGCAACTGGCACCATGAGGAGCCGATGGAGGTCCAAAACCTGACGATGATTCTCGCGCTCGGGGGCATCATCCACGTGCGTCAGGTGGACGGGCGGGAAGAACCGTTCCCGGCGATCCACTTCGTCGTGGGAGGGGCGTGGAACGCGCCGACCGTCGGTGGCCACCTGCTGAAGGGCTCGATCGTCAAGGGCGCGTTCGAGCTGTTCATCACGGAGCTTGCCGGGATCGACGTTCTCCACGGCCCGCCGGAGCCGAACAACTTCCCCGAGAACTGGTATCGGGAGCTTCAGACGTAGGCAAGAGCAATGGGGCACGGAAGACTGGCCGCAGTTGAAGCAACGTGAGGAGCGTGAACACAGTGGCAGATGTGCTTGTGGATATCAGAGACCTCCACAAGAATTTCGGGAAGCTCGAGGTTCTCAAGGGGATCAACCTGCAGATTCACTCGCAAGAGGTCGTTTGCCTGCTCGGCCCCTCGGGTGCGGGCAAGAGCACACTGCTGCGCTGCATCAATCGCCTCGAGGAGCCGACGAGCGGCACGATCTTCATCGGAGGCGAGGAGATCACTGCAGCGAAGGTGAACCTGAACAAGATGCGAAGCGAGATCGGGATGGTGTTCCAGCATTTCAACCTGTTCCCGCACATGACCGCGCTCGACAACTGCACCCTCGCACTAGTCAAGGTCCGGAAGCTTCCCAAGGCAAAGGCACGACAGCGTGCGAGAGAGATGCTTGAACGAGTCGGGCTGGCCGAGAAGGCCCATAGCAAGCCGCGCCAGCTGTCCGGAGGGCAGCAACAGCGCGTGGCGATCGCGCGTGCGTTGTCAATGGACCCTCGTTTGATGCTCTTTGATGAGCCGACATCGGCACTTGACCCGGAGCTCATAGGGGAGGTTCTTGACGTGATGCTGCGGCTCGCGTCGAAAGGCATGACGATGGCTGTTGTGACCCACGAGATGGGCTTTGCCTGCAAGGCTGCCACACGGCTGCTGATGCTTGACCACGGATTGATCCTTGAGGAGGGTCCGCCGGAGCAGCTCTTCGAGAATCCGCAGCACGCTCGAACGAAGGAGTTCTTGAGCAAGATCGTCTAGAGAAGACGGCGCGCGTTGGGGGTGTTGAGCGAGCACATGGCTGGGACGATCGGCGCAAATGGATGCGACAGCCTCGTCTTGGAAGGGGAGACATGACCGATACGATCATTCGCGGTGGGCGCGTGGTGACGCGGGACTCCGTGCAACGGATCGACATCGCGATCTCAGAAGGCAGGATTGCACGCGTCGGCGTGGATCTGGGAACGGCGGGTGACGAAATCGACGCGACCGGGCTGCTCGTGTTCCCAGGCATCATCGATGCGCATACGCATCCGGTCTATCTCGATGATCTTGCCAGCTTGCCGGTCACCGGTGCACATGGAGGCGTCACAACAGTGATCCACTACGCCTATGCCAAGCCCGGCGAGGGGCTGCTAGACACAATCCGTCGATTCCGAGAGGAGGGAGAGACCGTTTCGGTTCTGGACTTCGCCCTGCACGGGGGGCTGTTTGATCCTGCCAATCAGTCGGGTGAGATCCCCGAGGCGATCAAGGCGGGCGTGACCTCCCACAAGATGTTCATGACGTACGCGAAGTTGGGGTGGATGACCGATGACTACCAGCTGATGCGAACGCTGGACATCCTGGGAAGGTCAGGCGGCATGGGGATGGTCCACGCGGAGAATGGGCTGGCGACCGACTACCTTCAGGACCGGACCAGTGAGGAGGGGGAGTGCCCGCTGGACGCTTTTGTCGCGACGCGTCCTGCGATCCTCGAGGCGGAAGCGATCAATCGGGCCATTGCGATGGCCCAGGTTGGAGGCTGTCCGCTGTATATCCCGCACATGACGGCCAGGCTGGGCGTGGAAACTGTGGCCCGAGCTCGGGCGGCCGGATACCGCGTCTATGCGGAGACATGTCCGCAATACCTCACGTTGACCGATGAGGAACTACGGGCCCAGGGCCCGCTGGTCAAGATCGGACCCCCACTGCGAACCAAAGACGATCAGATCGCCCTTTGGAAAGCGCTGGCGTCGGGGACGCTCGACACCGTAGCCAGCGACCACGCGGCCAAGGCCAAGACAAGGAGGGACGACTTCCTCCAGGCTCCGTACGGCTCGCCGCAGATCGAGACGATGCTTCCGCTCGTCTATGATGGCGGAGTGAACGGCGGATGGCTCTCGCTGCCGCGGCTGGTCCGAGTGATGTGCGAGAATCCAGCGCGGATCTTCGGATTGTATCCACAGAAAGGAACGATCCGCGAAGGCAGCGATGCCGATCTGGTGCTGTTCGATCCGGACGTGACGCAGAGGATCGGGCATGCAACCCAGCACTCCCAGGCGGCGTACACAGCGTACGAGGGGAGAACAGTCCTCGGACGGGTCGTGCTCACGATGCAGCGGGGCGATGTGCTGGTCGAGGATGGAGAGCTGAAGGCGAATCGAGGCCGCGCGCGGTTCCTCCGTACGGACAGCGGGAAGGCTTCGCTCGCCGATCTTGGACGGGAAGGATAGGCAGGTGGTCGCTACGGACGATGGCGCAATGCTGTTTACTCGGGGGCTCCCCGCAGTCGAGGCGTTCCCCACAGAACAGATCATCGAGTGCGTGGTGCAAGCGCTCCGAGATCATGGTGATACGCTGCTTCAGTACCATCCGGTTCGTGGATTCCTCCCATTGCGGGAGCGTCTTGCGGAGGAGGCGGGAGTCCCCGTGGAGCAGATCTTGATTGGGAACGGATCGATCCAGATTCTCGACTGCCTAACCCGGACGTTGTTCGGGCCGGGGGACACACTGCTCGTTGAACGGCCCACGTACGATCGAACGATTACGACGTTTCGTCGGGGCGGGTTGTCGGTCAAAGGTGTGGGGTTGGAGGAGGATGGTCCGGATCTCGATGAGCTCGAAACGCTGATCCAGAAGGTGTCCCCAAAGGCGTTCTACACGATCCCCGACTTCCAGAACCCCTCAGGGATCACGACCTCTGCAACGAAGCGTCGCGCGATTCTGGATCTTGCGCAGCGGTACGGGTTCTATGTCATCGCCGACGTTCCGTATCGTGCGTTGCGGTACATGGGCGAGGACGTCACAGGGTACAGGGAACTCGATGGCCGGAACGTCATCGAGTTGTCGTCGTTCAGCAAGCTGTTGGGTCCGGGGATGCGTGTGGGCTGGATGACCGCGAACCCTGAGATCGTCGACCGGGTCGCGCAGTACGCGGTGGATACGTACATCTCGCCGAGCATGCTCAGTCACGGCGTGGTGTACGAGTTCCTTCGGTGGGGATGGATGCCGGGGAACATCGAGCGGCTCAAGGCACTGTACGGACCTCGACTACGCACGATCGTTGCAGCACTGGACAAGAGGCTGCCAGACGTGTCGCGCAGCCATCCGGAGGGAGGCTTCTTCCTCGCAGCGACGCTGCCGGAAGGTGTATCGGCCAAGCGTGCACGGGAGCTCGCTCCGGAGGAAGGGCTCGAGCTGAGCAATGGAGAAGGCTTCTTTGCCGATGGCGACGGATCCCGCTTTCTGCGGCTTCCGTTCTGCGCCCTCGCGGAGGTCGAAATCGAAGAGGCCGTGGCCCGCTTGGCGCGTGTTGTCGAGCGCGCAAGGCGGTGAATCGGCAGGAGGCAAACGATGCCCCGACTGCGGCAGAAAGACGTGTTGCGTTCCGACCAGTTCAGTAGGGAAGAGATCGACTTGATCATGGAAACGGCTCAACGGTACGAGCGTGCCGTAGAGGGCGGCGAGCGGCTCGAGGAGATGAGAGGCAAGATCCTCTCGACGCTGTTCTATGAGCCGAGTACGAGAACCCGTCTGTCGTTCGAGGCGGCCATGCTGCGCCTCGGGGGGCAGGTGATCAGCGTGGCTGAGGCCAAGTCCTCGTCGTCGGCGAAGGGCGAGTCGCTACACGATACGATCAAGACTGTGGAAGGATACGCGGACATCATCGTGCTGCGACACCCGCAGATCGGTGCGGCGGCGGAAGCCGCTGCGGCAACGTCCAAACCTGTGCTGAACGCGGGGGACGGTGCGGGACAACATCCGACCCAGTCGTTGCTCGATCTGTATACGATCCTGAAGGAACAGGGGAGGGTCGACGGATTGACGATCGCCCTTGCTGGCGACCTCAGGAACGGCCGCACCGTTCACTCCCTTGCGTTGCTGCTTGCGAACTACGATGTTCGATTCCTGTTCGCTTCTCCAAGCGAGCTTCGGATGCCGGCCGAGATCGTGGATGACGTAAGAGCGAAAGGGGCAGACGTCGCGGAGTCCGAGGATCTGGAGGATGCAATCCAGCGTGCGGACGTGCTGTACATGACCCGGATTCAACGAGAACGGTTCGAGGACCCGTCGGAGTACGACCGTCTGAAGGATGCGTACGTTCTTACGGGCTCGATGCTTGCGAAGGCGAAGCCGGACCTTTCGATCATGCACCCCCTGCCGCGGGTGAACGAGATTGCCACGGATGTGGATCGCTTCAAGGGAGCCGCCTACTTCCGCCAAGCGGCCAACGGGATTCCGATTCGTATGGCGCTACTGGTTCTCGCGAGCCAGGCGGCATGAGGTGTGCGCTGCGCGGTCGAGCTGGAGAACAGGGGAAGTGTATGTGAGTAGAAACGGACAGAGGAGCCGTGTCCGACGATGAGCACGCGAAGAGCAGACAAAGGGACATCGGTCGGCGCGGTGGACAAGGCGATGATCGTCCTCGAAGCGATGTCGCGACACGAGCGGGACGTCTCCCTTGCTGCACTTGCTGAGACGGTGGGGTTTCCGAAGAGCACGCTGGTCCGGCTTCTGCGAACCATGAGGCGGCACGGGACTGTACAGCAGGATCCCAGGACACGCCGGTATCGCCTCGGGACGGCCCTGATCCACCTCGGCAAGGCCGCGGAGAGGCAGTTCGATCTGGAGAGAATCATCCGTCCGTACCTTGCCGAGCTGACCCAATCCACCGGGGAGACCGCGTCGTTTGCCGTGCTCGAGGGTGATCGTGCGGTGTACCTTGCCCAGGTCCTAAGCGACAGTATCATCCGAGGGGTCCCGCCGATCGGTGCCGAGCTGGGGCTCCACTGCACTGCAGTGGGCAAGGTCCTTCTCACCTCATTCTCCGAGGAACAGATCGAGTCGCTCGTCCGAGAACACGGCCTGCCACGGCACACGGAGAAGACCATCGTCAACGCCGAGAGCCTACGCAAGGAGCTGAAGCGGATAGGAACGAAAGGGTACGCGTTGGACGATGAAGAGGCGGAGCCCGGAGGTCGATGCATCGCGGCTCCGGTGGTTGACGACCGAAGCCGGGTCGTGGCGGCCGTCTCCATCACCGGGCCGAGCGCGCGGATGCCGATGAACGAGATCGAAAACCTCGCGGCGATCGTGGTGCGCGTGGCGCAGAAGGTGGCTCGAGCTCTGCGCGAAGAGAACGTCCACTTCGAGTAGCCTCGCCGTGAATCGGTCTTCTGCTATGGCGTTTCACAACCTGCGACGAACAAGTCAGCGGGGAGTAGAGCCGTGGAGCCTTCGGTCCTTCCTGTGGGATGTGTATTGGACCAGGCGTTAGGAGACGTGATCTGCTCCGCCCTGGGGTAGGGCGGAGCAGATCGCACGCGTCGGATCGATCGACCGTCGGACGATCGACTACGGATCGGCTCTCACGATCGGAGGCTCGTTGATGTTCTCGATGCGGACCTGGATTGAATCGGTTGCGGACAGCCCGCACGGATCGGTCACGGTCAACGTGATGGTCGCGTAGGTCCCGTCGCAGTTGTCCGTGGGGGGCGCGGTGTACAACGTCGTTGAGGCCCCCAGATCGGCGAAGGTCCCGGCGGTCGCACTCCACGAGAACGTGAGCGGATCGCCGTTCGGGTCGCTGACCCGAGGGCAGAGAAGGACGCTGTCACACTCCAGCATCGAGAGGTCCGGTCCGAGGTCGACGGTCGGCGCCGCGTTGACGTCGTTGACGTGAATCGTCACCGAGTCGCTCGACGAGAGCCCGCAAGGATCGGCGACCGTCAACGTGACGACGAGCGACTCCCCGTTGCAGCAGGTCGTCATCGGGGCCTTGAGCGTCGGACAAGCCGCGTACGGGCTGTCGAGTGTCCCCTTCGTCGTGGTCCAGCAGTACTTGAGCGCGTCGCCCTCGGGGTCGGACACGTTCGGAGTCAGCTGGATGAGTCTTCCCTCGTTGACGGAGAAGTCCGGCCCGAGGTCGACGGTCGGGCCCTTGTTGACGTTTCGAATGTGGATCGGGACCGTGTCGCAGGCCTTCGCGCCGCACGGATCGGTGACCGTGAGGGTCGCGAGGACGTCGACCCCGTCGCAGGCGTCGATCATCGGCGCGACGAAGACGGCCTGGAGGACGTTCGGATCCTTGAACGATCCGAGGCGGCCGTTCACCGTCCACTGGACCATGAACCCCTCGCAGTCCGGGTCGGACGCGCTGGCACGGAGGGCGATCGAGGCGCCTTCGTCGATGCAGATCGGCTCGCCCGCATCCGCGGTCGGCGGATGGTTCACATTCCGGACGTGGAGGACGAACGAGTCGCTCGCCGACGCCCCGCAGCTGTCGACAGCCGTGAGGACGACCTCGACGTCGAGGTCGTTGCATCCGCCGATCATCGGTGCGGTGTACACCGGGTGCAGCGAGCACGGATCGTCGAACGACCCGGCGCTCGCCTGCCATGCGGACGTGACGACGTTGCAGTCGGCGTCGCTGACTGCCCCGTGCAGCTGAATCGACTCGCCCTCGTTCAGCGTCTTCATCGCCGAGGGCGTTGGACAGGCCGGGACCGGGCAGACGGGGGCCACCCGCGTCGGCGGGCATTGGACGACCGGCGGGCACTGGACGACCGGGGGGCCGGAGTACTCGCAGACCGGGCATCGGTTGTACGGGCCGGCCATGATCGTCCCCTCCAAGAGGGTGTCGACGCCGTCGGTGCGGTACAGCACGTTGTGGCCGCGTCCGCCGAGCAGCGTGTCGGTTCCCGCTCCTCCGTCGAGGACGTCGTCGCCGAGATCCCCTTCGAGCGAATCGTTCCCGGGGCCGCCGCAGAGCATATCGTCGCCCGGACCTCCGAACATCAGGTCGTCGCCGTCACCGCCGTCCAGCAGGTCGTTCCCGTCGCCGCCCTCGAGGATGTCGTTCCCCGGGCCGCCGCACAGCACGTCGTTCCCACCCAGGCCGACCAAGAAGTCGTCGCCGCCGAGTCCGAGAATCAGATCCCCTTCGGCGGTCCCGTAGAGGATGTCGTCTCCCTCGGTCCCCTGGATCACGTTCGTCACGCCGAGACAGGCGAACTGCGACGGGATGCCGGCTGCCGCCTCCGCGGCCTGCCGCCCCGTGTCGTCGATCGCCGCGAACAGCGCATCGAGAAGGTCGGACGCCTGTCGGATGCTCCAGTAGCTTCCGCCGGTGACCTCCGCGATCTCCTGCAGGATGTCACTCGCCTCCTCCTCTACGTCCAGTCCGAGGACGTGAATCGTGATCGGAGGATCCAACGTGGCGATCATCGAGGCGACGATGTCCTGCGCGCCTCCGCAATTGCCTTCCCCGTCGCTGAGGAGGATGATGACGCCTCCCTCACCGGTGGCCGAGATGGCGTTCGCCGCCTCGGTCAACGA
>Ga0180434_10002720_pt1 | contig 23139 bp, 12 predicted proteins | sample SS_ome_7_FD_132453 | JGI IMG/M metagenome (GOLD analysis project Ga0180434, IMG submission 132453) | Hypersaline lake sediment archaeal communities from the Salton Sea, California, USA - SS_1_D_2 metaG | ecosystem: Environmental > Aquatic > Non-marine Saline and Alkaline > Hypersaline >...
AATTGACGAGTCTTTTCAACGATCCCGGTTCAACAACCGTGTCGTTATTCAAGAGCCAGATATAGTCTGTATTGACATCCATGGCATAGCGGATACCAACGTTACACCCCCTGGCAAACCCTAGATTCTCGCCAGATCGGATCAAAACGATCATTTTCGAAGTGGGCAGTGACTTGAGAACCTGGTCTAACTGAGATCCATCTGAGGTTTCTACAGCGATCGTGTTATAAGAAATCACTGTAACCGGCTTGGTGTGCTGACAATAGTTCACATAACGAGATTCTACGGTTTTTTTTCCCTCGGCCCAGGCCTGTATGCGCTCCAAAGAATCATCATCCGACCCATTGTCTACGACCACGGTGAGATAATTCGGATAATCCAACTGCTGAACAGACTCCAAACACTCAATAGTGTCTCTCCAACCGTTCCAGTTAAGAACAATAATGCAAACTTTGGGCAATGGCGTATTAACACACATTTTGATGATCATCCAATTCCAAGAACCGTCTCACTACTCGCAAACTCCCAACCGGACCACACCGAAACCATCGCCAAAGAGAAAACAAGAAACCGGCATAGAGAACAGAGCCAATCAATACCAGGACCGCAAACTCCACAAGGCCCACCGAATCCATCCACTGCTCCATCAAGAGCATACCTGCACTCATAATAACGGTCCCTGTCAACGAAGGGGTCAAACTCTTAAGGGGATCTATATAACTACCCCCAATAATCTGGGTCGATACGCACCACCACATAGGCAGCGTAATCAAAGTTCCCAATCCCACCGCCGTAGCTGTGCCGGATAATCCAAAGATCGTGGTCAAAGGATAGAGCGCGATACCCATAACGACCACTTTCACCAGATTCATCCAGAAGGCGAGGTTAGGTCGCCCTACAGCGTGGAAAAGCGAACCTCCCGTCGCTTGAATAGAACGGAGCAATCCGGACAACGTCAAAATTCGGAGGGCGACCACGATGGGCATCCACTTTTCGCCCAAAAAGAGCCGCACAAAATCGGGCGCCAATATGAAAATCCCCGCGCTCAAAGGCAAAGAGAGCGAGGCTACAGCCTCTACAGTTTGCAGAAACCCTCTCCTGAGCCTCGAAACATCATCCTGGAGTTTGGAATACGTCGGAAATGTCACCTGCCCAACGACATCCGCGATCTCTGTAGCCGAAATATTCGAGAACCGAAAGGCCAACTGATAAAACCCCAGGGCCGTCACCCCCAACACCTTGCCCAGAAAAATGTCATCTCCTTGAGAAGTGAGAAAACCGATCGCATTGGCCCCCACCACCCATCTCCCAAAATCGAACAGTTCTTTTACCTTCGCCCGTTCTAGACGTACTCGCGGGCGGTAGGGTTGGCTTACATACGATACGATGGAACTGACGAGACTTCCCGCCAGAGCCCCCAACACCAACGCCCAGACGCTCCGCAAAAACAGCGCCGCCACGACCGCCACGAACAAATTAGCAACCGTATCACTAAACCGGTAAACGAACTGCTTGTTAAACTCCAGCTCTTTCTGAAAATAAACCACCCCAACGTTGCTCAGACCATAGAATACCATCGCTGCCCCGATCACGCGTGTGATGGGCGCAGCTTCCGGCGTATCGAAAAAGAGAGCGATATAAGGAGCGGCCAGATAGAGAACGACAAAGAGAACGAGTCCCCTCAGAGCAGAGACGGTCCAAGCGGCATCCAAATAATCTGCAATATCCCCCCTCTTCTGAATCAAGGCCGCCTGGAAACCGGTCTGAGAAAAAGCCCGCAGCGTCGACATCGCCAGCAAGGCGATACCCATCAGGCCAAAATCGGCCGGGGTCAGGATTCGGGCCAGGACGATGGTGCGAACGAGCTTCAACAGGCGGTCGGAAATCCTCAGCGCGAACACCCAGAAACCGCCACGCACCGCCTGCTGGGAGAGGGTGTTTCCCGGCTCCCATAACTTCTGGGCCGTCTCTCGCAACTGCTCCATCACAAATCAAAACCTGCCTTCTCGCTACAGATCGGTGGGCAAAGACCGGCAGGCGCATTAATCAGTTCGAGGAACAGCTCAGGGCTAGTCATCAGAACCTTCACGACTCGATTATACTCGCATAGCCCCCTCGCGTCAAGCATCCTGCCGCAAGCTTAACACATGCATCCGAGATGCACTTGCCTTTTTCGACATCTGATGGTAATATAGTCGCAAGCGTCCCCCAACGGCCTCGAGTTCGTCTGCTTTTTCCACATACCAATCAGGAGAGGCGCATACACAACGGCTATCACTCCACCTCACTTCGCTATCAGACCCCGAGATATGATGAATGACGAGTCGTTCATCACGCATAACTAACCTTAAAGGAAAGGAGCTAAAATGTTACCAAAAAACTGGAAAAAGCGATTGTTGAGTATTACCCTGTTGCTGCTGCTTACGCTGGGATCGCATTCACAGATCGGCTTGAATGCGCCCCAAGCCGCAGCGGCCAACGACTATCCACTTGACCAAGCTTCAAACCCTGAACCTTCCGGCCTGAACGCACCCGAACTGGCGCCAACCGATGCCTGCCCACATCCTCCGGAGAGCGGTGCGCCTTCATTCCTCGGTGACGAATGCTATGTCACGACCCATTTCATCGTCTACTACACGACCGACACGGCAGACGGAACCGACCGAATTCTCAGCCAAGATCAAGCTGAGTGGGTGGCCGACAATCTGGAGGTGGCCTGGGATCGCTACGTAAACGACGCCGATTTTGGCCTTCGCGTCCCTCTCAACACAGACGTAGAGGAATTGGAAGTCTGGATCTATGATCTAAGCTACCTGGGCTCCACTCATAGCTCCTGGAACCATATGAACTTGGATTCCGGTTTTGTGCGTGGCTGCGACCCCGTCAGCAGCCCCACCAGTATGGATTGCCTGCAAGCCAAGGCGACCCCCCTGCACGAGCTGCTCCACCGGGTGCAGTACAAGTACACGGGTTTTGGTGACGAGTATGCCGCCGAAGGTTTGTTTGCCATTGAGGGGCACACCAAGTTCATGGAGGACGAGGTCTTTGCCGACCTGGACGATACCCCTGGCACACAGTATCACCTCCGCAGCAACTCCTACCTGGCCAATCCCAACTGGGACGTGACGACGGCCAGCTACAACGCCTGCCTCTTCTGGAAGTACTTTACCGAGCGCTACGGCACTGCGACCGACGAGCCAGAGGTCGGCGTTGACGCCATCCACCACTTCTGGGAAAACAGCGAAGTGGGAGGGGTGGCGGGGATCGGCACTGTGAACCTCACATTGGATGACCTGGGTGCTTCAACGGTCACCTTCCAAGACGTGTTCCGCGACTGGATCGCGGCCAACTACAGCAAGGACTTGGGCACGCTTCCCGACCCCAAGTACGGCTACATCGACGACGATGGCGCCAGTCCGGACTACAGCTCGGTGCCCACCATCGTCGACGAGAGCGTCGGCGCCGGTGACTATTCGACCAGCGCCAATCAATCCGTCGTACCCTGGGGGGCCAAGTACTACCGCGTCCGCCCGGAGGCGACCTGCGGCGCGGTCAACTTTGAGTTCGAGCGCGATTCAGGCGCGCCAGTCTACCACGTCATGACGATCAAGGACGACGAACTGGTGGACCACTGGACCAGCACCTCGCACGACTGGAGCAAGACAGTCATCAACGACGATTACGACGAGGTGGTCGCAGTCGTGGGAGGCTACGACAGCGCCGCCCAGGTGGACGTCAGCTACGGCTGCGTCGACATCTACCTGAACATCGTTGACCCAATAGCCGCTCAACCGGCTTTTGTCGGCAGCATCCTCGACCCCGAAAAGTTCCTCGTTCGCCTGGAGGTGACCAGCACCCAGAACATCGAGATCGAGGGGCTGAACGCTCAGGACTTTGACGTGACCGTGGGCACACAGCCGGCCGGTATCATCCTGGGCGCCTACGTACAGAGCCAGTACTGGCTACTGACCCAGGCCCCGATTCAACTCGACACGGGCGACTATGACCTGACCGCCGCCTTTGGCTCTGCCAGCGACACCGAAAGCACCGCCGTCAAGTACGTCACGCGCGTGCACGACGATATGCTGATCGTCGACCGCTCGGGAAGTATGACGACCAACGACAAGATCGGCGCGGCCAAGAACGCGGCTCGCCTGTACGTAGACGCCACAGCTGATGGCAACAAACTCGGCCTGGTGAGCTTTAGCGGAGATGCAACACTAGATCACGACTTGGCGGATGTCAACAGCAGCGTCCGCTCCAGCATGAAAATCTCGATTACCAGCCTGACTGCTGGAGGCATGACCTCAATCGGCGATGGGCTGGAATTGGGCCGCCAGCGATTGGCCGCCCTTGGCGATTCCGAGCATCCTTGCACTATGGTCCTCTTGAGCGATGGCGACGAAACACAGGGCAGCTACTGGGACGACGTCAAGGCTGACGTCATCGCTTCACCTTGTGTCGTGGACACCATCGCCCTGGGGCCACTTGCAGACGAGCCCCTGATGCAAGAGATCGCAAGCATGACCGGCGGCACCTACCACTACGTCCCTGACGATAACCCCAGTCTGCTCAGAGGGATCAATCAAGCGGGCGGAGACTGGCAACATGACTTGGCTGGGACCTACGAGTTCATCCAGGGCGACATCGCGGGCCGTTCCCGTGTCTTTGAGGTTGACGGTGAATTCACTTTTGGGGAACCTGTCACACACACGATAACCGTCGAAGACGATGTAACCGAGGCCGTCTTCTTCGCCAATTTTCCCGAAGGTATTCAATCCGCGCATTTTGATCTCTATACCCCAGATGACGCAAAGATCAACTGCAGGACGGATCCAGGTGTGCGGTGCGAACACGATTGGCCTCACCAGGTTTTCCATATTATGACGCCTACGCTCAAAGCAGGGGACTGGAAAATGGTCATCGTTGCGGTCGCTCAAGCGGCTGGCGCGGGACCGGCGGCTACCCTGCAGGGCATGCCTTACCTGGCCGGTGCCAGCGGCAATACCCACAACACATTGCACGTGTTCCTGGGAGCGCCCCTCGGCAGCCGCCTGGCAGGTGTGCAGATGCCCGTTCTGGCGGCGTTGGCCAACAGCGGGCCGATTCCAGGAGCACATATATCAGCGACGGTTATGTGCAACACGGGCAAGCAGCAGCTCTTGCCGCTCTTTGACGATGGGGAGCACGGTGACGGCAAAGCCAACGACGGTCTGTACGGCAACCTCTTCACCCTGACTCACATAAACAGCGACCTCGAAGGGAGCTGCCAGGTCAAAGTCCAGACCGACGGCGTTGCCGGCAAGGTTGGGCCACGATACGGTCACCTGAGCTTTGCCGTCGAACAGCTTGACACCGACGAAGACGGTATGCCGGACATCTGGGAGGACACCCACGGCCTGGACAAGCTCGATGACAGCGACGCCAGCGAAGATCCCGACCTGGACGACCTGGACAATCTGGCCGAGTATAACAACGGCACCGACCCGAACAACAGCGATACTGACGACGGCGGCGAGAACGATGGCTCGGAGGTGAACCTGTTCGGCCAGGACCCGCTGGACCCGGCGGACGACGAAATCCCGGCCATCGAGTGGGTGAATGCTTCTCCCCACATCTCTGCTACCGTGATGACCTTTGGCGTCGATCCCGACTACGACCATCTGCGCTTGGCCCGTGATCCTTTCCTGACTCGTCTCACCTCCGTAGACGCGAACTATGCCTGGGTGCAGGAAAACGTCCCCACGACCGGTGTGTACACCGACGCCTTCGGCGTGCAAAACGACATCACCTACTCCTACCGCATGATGGCGGTTGACGCTGACGGCCATCGCAGCGCCGTCAGCCCGGTCCGGGATGCCACCCCCAAGGAAGATCCTTTCCCGCCGGCCCAGATCGGCGTACTCATCAACGACGGGGCGATCAGCACGACCGTGCGGAACGTCACCTTGAGCTTCTTCTTCGAGGAGCCAGCCCCAGACCCCGAGACCCAGGACGTGGCCGAGGTGCTGCTCTCGAACGACCCGGCGTTCACCGAAGCCTCTTGGCAACCCTACTCCGCCACCCTCCCCTGGACCCTGGCAAGCACGTTGAGCAATGGCGACGTCGCAGAAGTGTACGCCAAATTCCGCGACGAGGCGCTGAACGAATCGCCCGATATAGCCGGCGACTCGATTCTGTTTGAAGGCACTGGGATGTTTGACGTATACCTGCCGCTGGTGCTACGGAACCATCCCTAGTCTGACCTCTGACTCAGCGTAACCCAGAAGAGGCCCTGCCAATCGGCAGGGCCTCTTCTCCTTCCACTCTACAGATTGGGACTTTTGGTTTCTGCCTAGATGTGATAAAATAACCATCCAGCAAAAACATAGCAAGATTGAAGGAGAAAACAATATGAAAGTCCTATCCTATAATCCGGAACTCTGCGTCGGCTGCTATGTCTGCGAAGAGGTCTGCTCCGAGACCTGGCACAAGGTCACCGACGCCGAAAAATCGAATATCCGCATTCATGAGGACGGCGAGGGTAATTTCAGCGCCGTCTACTGCGTCCAGTGCGGTGAGTGCATCGATGTCTGCCCCACCGAGGCCCTGTACCGGGACAAACGAGGCATTGTCCGCCTGCGAAAGAACCTGTGCGTGGGATGTCTATCGTGTGTGGGCTTTTGCCCTTACATGGCAATGTACTATCACCGCGACCAGACCGAGCCTTTCAAGTGTATCGCCTGCGGTCAATGCGCCAAGGAGTGTCCCGCCGACGCTCTGGAAGTCGTCGAAGTCGAAACCTCGCGCGCTCCAGGCCTCCAGGTACAAGAGTAAGGAGAAAAGCTATGTCCGAGAAAACCAAAACATCCCGCCGTGTACTGGCCGAATTCACCTACCAGGCCGCACCTACGAAGCGCGGCTACACCGGCCAGACACTTTACGTCAACCTGTCTGATAATACCATCGCCGCCCGCCCGGTCACCGATGAAATGAAAGAGACATTCATCGGCGGTCGCGGGTTCGGCCTGTGGCTCCTGTGGCACGGGGTCGAGGACGACACCAAGTGGAACGATCCGGAAAACGAGCTGGTCATCTCCTCCGGCCCCTGCGGGGGCCTTACCCAGTACCCCGGATCGGGCAAGTCGCTGGTCGTATCCATCTCCCCTTTGACCAACGTGCCGATAGACAGCAACGTCGGCGGCCACTTTGGACCGCTGCTCAAGTTCGCCGGTTGGGACGCCCTCGAAATCCAGGGCAAGGCGGAGAAGGACGTCATCGTCGTCATCGATGGCGTCGAGGAGCGCGTCACGATAGAAGAAGCGGACGACGTGCCGGTGAACACCCACCTGGTGGGCCACTGGCTCATCGATCAGATGGCAGAGACGGAAGAAGACCGCTACTTTATGTCCGCGGTCTCGGCCGGAACCGGAGCCGAAAATACGCGGATGGGCTGTCTCAACTTTAGCCTCTACGACCGCAAGCGCCAGGCTCCCCGCTTCAAGCAGGCCGGCCGAGGCGGCACCGGCACCGTCTTTCGCGACAAGCGCATCAAGGCGTTGGTGGTAAAGAGTGGCCCCTTTCAGGGCGATTCGAATCGGCCCGCCGACCTGGAGCGCATTCAGCGCGTGGGCGCCAAGCTCCACAAAGAGATCCACGATTACGACGATCAGCAGGGCCGCCGCATGCGCCGTCGAGGCACCACCTATCTGGTCAAAATTATGGACGACTATGACCTCCTGCCCGTCCACAACTTCAGGTTCGGCTCTCACACGGACACGCACAAGATCAATGGGGACGTGTGGGAGGCACGCCTCACCCAGGGGTTGCCCGATGGATGCTGGTACGGCTGCACGCTCGCCTGCGCCCACGCTGTCGACGGCTACACCCTCCGCACCGGCCCCTACAAGGGAGAGACGGTCATTGTGGACGGCCCCGAGTACGAGACCATCGCCGGATGCGGCTCCAACTGCGGCATCTTTGACCCGGAGGCCCTCCTGGAGATCAACTTTTACTGCGATACCTACGGCATAGATACCATCTCCTTCGGCACCAGCACAGGTTTCGTGATGGAATGTTACGAAGCCGGCATCCTGGATCGGGAAAAGACGGGCGGGCTGGAGCTCGAGTTTGGCAACGCCGAGGCGGCCATTGAGCTGCTGCATCAGATGGGACGCGGCGAGGGATTCGGGCAGATCGTCGGGCAGGGCATCCGCCGGATGAAGGAGCACTTTATCAAGGAATACGGAGCCGATCCCCAGTTTGTGCAGGACATCGGTATGGAGGCCAAGGGGCTGGAATACTCCGAGTACGTCACCAAAGAATCGCTGGCCCAGCAGGGCGGCTACGGCCTGACGAACAAAGGTCCCCAGCACGACGAGGCCTGGCTCATCTTTTTGGACATGGTGAAAAATCTCATGCCGACCTTTGACGACAAGGCCGAGGCGCTCCATTACTTTCCCATGTTCCGCACCTGGTTCGGCCTGTGCGGTTTCTGCAAACTCCCCTGGAACGACATCGAACCGCCCGACAACGTCCAGACCGAAGAACCGGCCAAGATACCCGAGCACGTCCAGAACTATGTCGAGCTTTTCTCCGGCATCACCGGGCGGGAGATCACGAAAGAAGACCTCATCGCTATGTCCGAGTCGGTCTACAATTTCCAGCGGGTCTTTAACATCCGCCTGGGCCACGGCCTGCGAGATCACGACGACATCCCCTACCGCTCTGTGGGGCCGGTGACCGTCGAGGAGTACGAGTCACGGGCCGAGCGGTACGACAAGCAGTTGCAAGAGATCCTGAACCTGGATCCGGCCAGGATGACCACCGAGGAAAAGATGGCCGCGCTGCGCAAGCACCGCGAGGAGCAATACGAAAGACTGAAGGACGCCGTCTACGAGCGACGCGGCTGGACGAACAACGGCGTGCCCAAGGTAGAGACATTGAAGCAATTGGGGATCGCCTATCCCGACGTCGTCGCCGTCGTCGAGCAACATCTCTAATCGAAAAGCGCCTGACGTCTTGGGGATGTCAGGCGCTTTTTCTTGGGCCGACGACCACGATTTTCAATAGCCCATAATGACTATTGAAAAGATGGATTGCTTGGTGTATGCTATGAATGTCGCGTGCTGATAGTATCCCAAAACACCTGCAGGCCCCAAGCAACCCTTCACCCAACCCAGGCCAATCACTCTACATGATTAGAAAAGGAGATTGCGATGTTTAGAAACAAAGCAAGTCACTCGTTGGCTGCCAAATCCATCCTCGTGCTGGTCGCCGTGGCCGGGTTGTGGCTGCTGGGAACCTGGCTAGTATCCGCCCCCCAATCGAATGCATCTGCACGGCTGGCGCCGGCACCATTCCGCAGCCCCATCGGAGACGTTGAACTCAGCCTGGTCAAAACGGTGGACAATGACGCCCCGCAACCCGGAGACGTGATTGAATACACCCTCGCTTTTTCAACTACTAATGAGGGTTCACAGGCTTTCAACGTACACGTATATGACTTTCTGCCGGCGGGCGTGGTAGCGGTAAAGCCTCTGGCGCCAAACGGGATGATCGAGTTCCAAGTTCCCACCATCACCACGACCAACGTGCTCACAACCGTGCGCGTGCGCGTGCTGGAAGGATATGAGCAGTTGTACAATCACGCCCTGATAGCGGCGGATTTTCTCCCCGCCACCCACGCCTCGCTGCTGACGAGCGTCGATCAGCCGGCCCTCCGATTGAGTCTGAACAAACTCGGCCATACAGCCGTACTGACCAACTCCACCCTGGTCTATACCATACGCTGCGAAAACACCAGCGACGTCACGGTGAACGACGTGACCGTCACAGACATTTTGCCCGGTGGCTTGTCCTTGATAGGAGCCTCCCCACCACCGGATGAAGTTTCGTTGCCATTGCTCTCGTGGTCGCTGGGGGACCTGGCGAAGAATGAGGACCGGGTGATCGTCATCACCACCACGTCGCCATCCGTGGCGGGCGTGATCACCAACACGGCGCTGGCAGACACCCGGCAGCGGGTGATGACGCACACCCTGTTTGCGACCCAGGTCATCACCGAAGGGGCGATCCTGGAAGTAAGGAAGAGCAGCTCTGCTCCAAAGGTCGATCTGGGCGACGAATTGGTGTACACGTTGCGGTACGAAAATATCGGGAACCAACTGGCGACAGGCGTTGTGCTGACCGATACCTTGCCCTCGGATATCACCGTGACAGGTGTGTACACGTCAACAGCGGTCAGCACATCTCAGCAGTTGGTGTGGAATCTGGGAACGCTAAGTCCGACCGTCCCGGGAAAAGTCGTGTTCACGACGACGGTGGAGGGATTCGGAGGCAGATGGCTGTACAACGTCGCCGACATCACAGGACAGCCCGGCAGCTTCCCCGGTTACGCGGAACTCTACACACGGGTTCGATTGGTCATACTCTACCTGCCGCTCATAACGAGAAGCTATGAGGCTCCAAATTAAGTTTGGTTATCGTCGCTGAGATTCTGACGCAAGCACAAAAACAGCCCGCCACTATGGATTCAAAGAGAATGAAACCGAAATGAACCAACGATTAACCGAACTCTGCACTCGCATGGCCAAGGCGGGGATGGATGCGGCCCTGCTTCTCCATCCCCGCGACATACTCTACTACGCCGGCACCGTGCGCCCGGCGACCCTGCTCGTCACCCCCCAGGACGCGATCCTCTCCGTCCGGCGCGGCATCGAGTACGCCCGAAAGGAAGCTACCGTCGACCGCGTCGAACCGATGAGTGGGCTGAAGGGCGTCGCCGAAACCCTCGCCGAAATGGGGTTGACCGACGGTGTGTTGGGTACCGAACTGGACGTGATCCCGGCACAGATCTACCAGCGGTTGATGCAAGTTTTTCCCACCTGGAACCTGGCCGACGTCTCCCCGCTGGTACTGGCTCAGCGCGCCATCAAAGACGAGGGCGAGATCGCCGCCACGCGACACGCCGCAGAGATAGCCGACGCCGGTCATCGGATCGTTCCCCAGGTCGCCGCGCCGGGGATGAGCGAACTGGCGTTGGCCACCGAGGTAGAGGCCGCGATGCGACGAGCCGGTCACGAAGGGTACCAATCGCTGCGTCACCCGAATGCCCGTGGAGGTGGCGTGCTGATGATCAGCGGGAAGAACCAGACCGTGCGGGGCGGCTACGGGCTGGTGGTGACCGGCTCGGGCTTGAGTCCGGGCACGCCTTACGGTCCCTCTCGGCGGGTGCTGCAACCGGGCGACCTGGTGGTCGTGGATACCGGCTCGACCGGCGACAGCTACACCGGCGACGAATCGCGCGCCTACGTCCTGGGGCGGGCCACAGAACAGCAACGGGCGCTATTCTCGGCGACTCTCGCGGCGCAGAACGCCGTTTTCGAGGCGCTGCGCCCCGGCGCGACCGGAGCCGGTCTCTACGCCACAGCCGAGGCCGTGGTCGCCAGGGGAGCGCCGCCCCACTTTGCGCCCGGCAGCCTGACGTTGCCCGGCTTTATCGGCCACGGGGCCGGGCTGGAACTCGACGAGCCACCCGTCGTCTGGCCACGGGAAGAGCTTTATCTACAGGCCGGCATGGTGCTGGCCATCGAGGTCGAGGTCAGCGCGCCAGCTCAGGGAATGATGATCAAATTGGAGGATACCATCGTCGTGCGCCCAGACGGCTACGAATTGTTGACGGGCGCGCCGCGAGAATTGATCGAGATTGGAGAATAGAACATGACTCATCGCATCACAATTACAGCCGGCACCGTGACGATGGAGGCCGAGTTGAACGACAGTCCCACGGCACAAAAGATCTGGGACGCAGTGCCCATCACCGGGCGAGCGAATATCTGGGGGGACGAGATCTATTTCGAGATCCCCGTGCAGGTGGAGCAAGCTCCCGACGCCCGTGCCGACGTCGAGGTGGGCGAACTGGGCTACTGGCCCGTGGGGAGTGCCTTTTGCATCTTTTTTGGCCCCACGCCAGTCAGCACGAGCGAAAAACCTCGCGCCGCCAGCCCGGTCAACGTCGTGGGCCGTGTGCTGGGGGATGCCACTGCCTTTCGAAAAACGGGGGCTGGCGCGACGGTCACGCTAACCATCGCTGCTGCAGAAAAATGATGCCTTCCATCGAGACCGTCTAATCACACTCTTCCTCGGCAACCGGCGTTGTGAACGTGAAGGTGGTTCCCTCTCCAAGCTGACTCTGCACCTCGACCGCCCCACCCTGCAATTCCACCAGGTTCTTCATGATACACAATCCCAGGCCCGTCCCCACCACCTCGCGCACCATCGGATGCTCAGAGCGAAAGAACTTGGTGAATAACTGGGCCTGATCCGCCGGGGAGATGCCGATGCCCGTATCAGAGACAGCGCAATGCACGTACCCATCTTTCAGCCAGGCCCGCACGTCGATACATCCACCTTCAGGAGTGTACTTGTAGGCATTGCTCAGCAGATTGATCAACACCTGCGCCAATCGCACCGGGTCCGCACAAACTGGCGGCAGATCATCGGGCACCTCCACCGTCAACTGCTGTGAGCGGGTCTCGATCTGCGACTGGGTAGCCTGTAAAGCGTTCTCCAACGCATCCGCCAGGGCCGTAGGCTCCTTCTCCAATCGCAGCAGCCCGCTTTCAATCCGAGATATGTCTTGCAAGTCCGAGACCTGAACCTGCATCCGCTCCGCGTTCCTGCGAATGGTGTTGATAAACTGCATCTGCTGCGACGTCAACGGACCGATCATGCCCTTCTCCAACATGTCGGCATAGCCGAGGATGGACGTCATCGGCGTGCGCAGTTCGTGAGAGACGAGAGAGACAAACTCCGACTTGGCCAGATTGGCCTGATGGACCTGCTCGTAGAGGCGGGCGTTCTCGATGGCGACGGCGGCGCGATCCGCCAATCGTTCGGCGAACTGGGTATGTTCGGATCGAAAGGGAACATTCCCATTGCTCCGCAGATCCAACAGTCCCACCATCCGGTCCTCGTAGCGAATGGGAACCAGAAACCGCAGACCTCCAACGACGAGCGGCTTCTGGCTTTGCATCGCCCTCTGTATCTCCTCCCGCTCCGGCCTGGCGGAAGCTCCGGCATCGCCAGCGGTAGCCACGGTGAGAATCGCCCCCTCATCGTCCAGGACACACAACAAACCCTCGCCCGCTCCCGTGGCCCGCAGTGCCCAGGAGAGCGTCAAATCCAATACCCGTTCAATATCCAGCGTGGCGTTCAGTTCCCGATCGATCTGTTGCAGAATAGTCAGTTCTTCTACTCGAGCAGCCAGCGCCTGATCGGTCATTGTGAACAAGCGAGCGTTCTCAATCGCGACGGCGGCCTGGGTGGCAAAAGCCGTCAACAAAGGCAAATCATCCGGCGAGAAAGCGCCCACCCGAATGTGATTGTCCAGGTAGAGGGCGCCGATCACACGTTCCCGGACGTGCAGGGGCACGCAGACGATAGAGCGCAGGTGGTAATCAATGACGCTCGATTGCCCGGAGAAACGTGGATCGAGTTGAGCGTTCGTGGTGAGCACAGGTTCTCTCGTCTCCACCGCCTCCCGTACCACGGTGTGGCTAAGCTCCAGATCTGTAGTATCCACGCTCTGTCGATCAAAGTGCTGGGCCGCCTGGATCTCCAGGTTCCCCTCCTCATCGAGCAACATCAAGCAACCTCGCTCGGCCCCTGTGAGATGGATGAGCGAATCCATCACCAGGCCCAACGTATCCGCCAGATCGAGCGAGGAGTTCATCACCGCGATGATCTCGTACAGAGTCGCCAGTTCTCCTTCGTGCGCCAGGCCCTTGGCTAATCCCTCTACCAGCCGCTGCCACTTTTGGAACCGGGTGATCAATTCTTGAGAGGTGAGACCGGGCGGACGCATCAGCGCCTGCTGCGCCGACTGAATATCCTTCAGAAGCGCCGCCGCCGCCTTTTGTTCCGCTCCAAATTCGATCTCACTGACCACAGTTCCCCCTAATCCATCAGTCAATCCCCGCCGCTTGCCCCAATATCAGAAGGATACCACAAATAGGAAATACTACAAATACAAGCCCCACCTCATCATGAATCACCTTCAAGGATACCACAAAAGCATCCGGTAGAGGTTGCAATGAGGTTACGATTTAGTTAAGGCTATCTCAACCTTGCGTCGCCTGGATATTAGAGGTATACTTGATTCTCTACAAATATACCCGTCGGGGTTTCATCGAGCGACTGAGTGAAATCCATCCTGTTGGCGATGTGACAAAACTCACTGGAAAGAACGCTCTTGACAGCGTACTATTGTCGATGCTGGAGGTAAAATGGAAGCAGACGTGTTGTTAAATGCGCAAAACCTGTTGGTCCGACGGCCTGGCGCGGAGGTGTTGCGAGACGTCCATCTGACGGTTCAGCGCGCCGAAGTGCACGCGCTGCTGGGCCTCAACGGATCGGTCAAAACCAGCCTGGCGCTCACGCTGATGGGCATCAGTGGGTACGAGCCTGAACGGGGTCGCATCTTTTTCGATGGACAGGACATCACTCCCCTCTCTGTGACCGAGCGGGCGCGGCTGGGGCTGACGCTGGCCTGGCAGGAACCGGCCCGCTTCGAGGGGCTGCCTGTGGCCGACTATTTGGCCCTGGGAATGAAAGAGCCGACGCGGGCTCGGATCGAGGAAGCGTTGATGGCGGTGGCGCTTTCGCCCGCGGCCTACCTGGGCCGCGAGGTGAGCAGCGCGCTCTCCGGCGGGGAGCGGAAGCGGATCGAACTGGCGGCGATCTATGCGATGCGCCCCCGGCTGGCCGTCCTCGACGAGCCTGACTCGGGGATCGACGTGCTCTGCCTTGAGGACATCATGGCCTTGATTCGCCGCATGGCGGATGAGGGCGCCGCCGTCCTCCTGATCACGCACCGCGACGAGATGGCGGAGGTAGCCGACAGCGCCTCACTGATGTGCGGGGGCGCGATCATCAACACCGGCACGCCAGCCGAGGTGCGCGAGTATTTCGCGCATCGTTGCCGGCCTCACGGCGATCTGCTGGGCAGCCAGCCCTGGGGCGAGGATGCCGGCGGCACGTATCAGCGCGTGGTCAGCGAAGGAGTATGCGATGAGTAGTCATGCCCCCTTGTCCCCTCAGTCCTCCCTCCTGCAACAGCGCGATCCGGCCTGGGCCCGCGAATTCGAGGCCATGCTGAAGGCGTACGAAGAGGCCGGCGGCAAGCCGGACATCTTGCGAGCGCCCAAGATCGCCAGCGCCGTCATCCATGCCAACCGGGTGTTATCTGTCAATCAGATCGAGGGAATCACTATTGAGGCAGATGAGTTGGAGCACGGCATTCACGCTCGCATCAACGTCGCGCCGGGCACGAAAGTGGATTACCCGGTCCATCTCTGTTTTGGAATGATCGCCGAAGAAGGATTGCAGGAAATTACCTCCGAGTTTGAGATTGGGGGGGGAGCAGAAGTAGGCTTCCTGGCCCATTGCACGTTTCCCAACGCCGTCGAACTCCAGCACGTGATGGATGCGCGCGTCCACGTCGGGCCGGGCGCCACGATGCGCTACAACGAGAGCCACTACCACGGCCCGCGCGGCGGCATCGAGGTGTTGCCCACCACCCACGCGCAGGTGGACGAGGGCGGTCGCCTGGAAACCGAGTTCAACCTGGTTCACGGCCGGGTGGGACGGCTCAAGATCGAGTTCGAGGTAGACGTAGCCGCTAAGGGAGTGGCCGAACTGGTGGCCAAGACCTACGGCTCGGACGACGACGAGATTTGCGTGAACGAAGTCGTGCGGCTCAACGGCAAAGGGGCGCGCGGTTTGACCAAGACCCGGGCCGCCGTACGAGATCGGGCCACCAGCGAGGTCTATACCACAGCGGAAGGGAACGCACCAGATGCGGTGGGACACATGGACTGCACCGAGATCGTGCGCGGAGAGGCGACGGCCCGCAACGTGCCAGTCGTCGTCGTACGCCACGACCGGGCGCGGGTGACCCACGAGGCGGCCATCGGCAGCGTCAGCAAAAAAGAGCTGGAGACGCTGATGGCTCGCGGCCTGGACGAGGACGAGGCGGTGGACATTATCATCCGCGGGATGCTCAAGTAGCTTGGCTGGAGTTGCACATTTTTTGAATTGTGGCATAATATCCCGTCGTTCGCACAGTTGAAATGCAAAACGTGGAAACAGGAGAATCTATGCCGTCGAGATACCGATTAATAATGATCTTGTTGGTTCTGGCGTTGGCTATTGCCTGGGGAACAGGCACAGCCTCTGCTCAGAGCGATCCGGTCATACGAATCGTCTATTTCTATGCCACCGACTGTCCCCACTGCATGACCATCATCAACGACGTATTGACACCGCTTCAAACCGAATATGGCGAGCAGATGGAAATCAAGATAGTCGAGATCTCCGAGCCGGATCACTACGAACTCATGATCCGCGCCGAGGAAATGCTCGATGTAAGCCCGGAAGAGCGCGGCCTGCCGACCCTGGTCATCGGTGGTCAGGCGCTCATCGGCGAAGACGCCATTCGGGATCAATTGCCCTGTTTGCTCGATTCCTGCCTGGGGGCAGGAGGCACATCCTGGCCAGACATTCCCGGCCTGGAAAACGTTCTTGTGGGGGGTGATAGCGCCCCTTCAGGTGAGAGTAGCGGCGCCAAAAGTGGAGGAGGATCCAGCCTCAGCCTCAGTCCGGCAATCGGAGAAGAGTTGGAAGCCTGCGACTCGGAGGAAGCCGTGGCTTGTGAGGGAGCGGCGCCGATCTGGGCGGCCTACTTTTACCAGGTTGGCTGCCAGGAATGCAGCCGTGCCGAGTACGACATCCAATACGTGCGCAGCAAGTACCCTCAACTGGTGATCGAAGAATACAACGTTCAGGAAGAGACCGCGCTGGCGGAATGGTTAGGTGAGCAGTTCAACGTACCCGAAGAGCAACGCCTGGCAACTCCAGCCCTCGTTATCGGCGAGGATTATTTGGTCGACACCGAAATCACCGCCGAGACGCTGCTGGCACTGGTCGAGAAATACGCTCCCACCGGCGCGGAGCAGGCGTGGGCCGATTTCGATCCCCAGGAGGCTAAGACAAACATCGTCGAGCGATTCGAGTCCTTTGGCGCTCTCACCGTCGTCTTTGCGGGACTGGTGGACGGCCTCAATCCCTGCGCGTTCGCCACCCTCGTCTTTTTCGTCTCCTACCTCACCCTGAGCGGGCGCGAGGGACGGGAGGTGCTGGCGGTGGGCGGGACGTTTACGGTGGGGGTCTTTTTAGCTTATCTGGCAGTGGGATTGGGCTTTTACAAGGTGCTGGGATTGATGGGCGATCTTTTGACCACGCTTGGGCGCTGGGTCTATGGACTGACGGCATTGCTGTGTGCAAGCCTGGCGATCTTGAGCTTCCTCGATTTCCTCAAGGCCCGGCGAGGCGAGATCGGCGATATGAGTCTGAACCTACCTCACACGTTGCGCATGCGTATCAACGCCGTGATTCGCAAGGGACGAGGATCGCAAACCTATGTATTGGGAGCTTTTGCCACCGGCCTGGTCGTCTCCTTTCTGGAGTTGGCCTGCACCGGCCAAGTCTACCTGCCTACGATCATCTTTGTCACCAGCGTCCCCGAACTGCGCGTCCGTGCCATCGGCTATCTGGCGCTCTACAACCTGCTCTTCATCGCGCCGCTGGTGGTGGTCTTTATTATGGCCTACTATGGAACCACGTCCAAGCAACTGGCCAACTTTTTGGAACGGAACGCGGCAGTCGTCAAACTGGGGATGGTCGTGCTATTCGCGTCGCTGGCGGTATGGCTGGGGCTTTTGTTGATCTGAAAAGGCTATTCCGGGCAACTTTCTGACGTGTAGTACACCTTCCGCCACACAATCTGGTATCCTGGACCTTCACACCAACCCTCGTCACCGCGGCCACATGCCTCGGGTATCGGCCAAGAAAGCGTGCCCGACGTCACGAAATAAGTCATCACGTGGGGAAATCTTGAGACCTCGTGATACGGTCCTGGTAATTCGTATTCGGGGGCCACTTGACTGAAAAAGTAGCGGTATTCCTCACCTGGACCTCCTCCAAAAGCCCATCCAATCTGCCCCTTTGTCCTGGAAGAGTTGCACTCATTCAGACCTGGTAAAGACATGGAGAGCCGCTCGTCAGGCGCGGAAGTGAGATCTGGTGTGAGAGTAGCTGCAAGCGTCACCGTTGGACGTGGGGTCAGCGTCGGACCTACGCGGTAAGCAATTTCCAGTTCCCCTCCAATAGGATTTCCCGTGCCGTCCTGCAATTGCCACACGCTGGTGTATGCATCATAGTCCACCGGCGCCCGCAGGGTGAATTCGATCTCTGTGGTCTCGCCCGGTGCCAGGGGTTCGATCTCCGGTTCTGCCACGATCTCTAATTCATCCCCCGACACCGAGACGAGCTGAACGCTCTCCGGCCAGGGGCACGTGCCTGTATTCTCAACCTCCCAGCGCTTGACGAACCGCTGGCCTGGCCGAAGCACAGGAGGCCAGACGGGCCTATCATCGACCACCTCGACATCAAAGAGACACGCTGCTACTGCAGTGGCCGTCAGGTCTGGCGTGGGAGTAGGCGTGGGCGTGAAAGTGGGTGACGGCAATGGAGTATGGGTGGGTGCCCCCACCGTGGCCTGGAGCGCCGCTACCGTCTCTGCCATCTCTGTGGCGGCAATATTCAGGGTTGGCGTGCCCTCAGCCGTCGGCAGAAACCCCATGCTGCCCAGCAAGCTCCCCCACCGGTCTCCGGAAGCCAAGAGGCCAGCCGTGCCCAGAAGGAGAACGAGCACGATGCCCAGCAACGCCAACGCCCCCCACCTCCGCTGCCGAGAAACCGGGGCCGGGGTAGAAGTAGGAGTGGATGACGGCGGTGGAGTCTGCTCTTGTGTAAGAGACCTTGGGATGTTCCGGGTCAACGACGGATCGGCCTCCGCCTCTTTAACTGGTGGAAGCACGATCGTCTCCCCAGCTGCCGCTCGCTGCAAGTCGGTCACAAACTCTGTGACCTCCTGGTATCGTTGAGCCGGGTCCTTTGCCAATGCCCGCACGAGCACTTGTTCGACCATCTCCGGCAAGTCCGGTCGGAGAGTGCGCGGCGATGGCGGAGGCTCGCTGATGTGCTTGAGGATAATGCCCATCGAGGTCTCGGCGTCGAAGGGGAGATCTCCCGTGATCATTTGGTAGAAGACAATCGCCAAGGAGTAAATATCTGACCGCTCGTCGCCTGGCCGGCCCATTGCCTGCTCGGGAGAGATGTAAGATGGCGTCCCTATGATCGCCCCACTGGCCGTCAGGCCGCTCAGGTTGATCATCCGGGCAATGCCAAAGTCAGTGAGTACAACCTGGCCGTCATCCGTAAACATGACATTGCCCGGCTTGATGTCCCGGTGGATCATCCCCCGCTGGTGAGCGTAATCCAGAGCCTTTCCGAGCGCGGCCGCAACGCGGACAGCTTCGTCCAGCGGCATTTGCTTCTCGTGCTCGGCGAGGTCCTTCAGTTGTACCTTCAACGTAGGGCCGCCGATGAACTCCATCACCATGTAGTAAACGTCCCACTCTTCATCGTAGTCAAAGTCATAGACCTGGACGATGTTGGGGTGACGAAGCATCGCGATAGCCTTCGCTTCTCGTTGGAAGCGAGCTAAAAAGTTCTCCTCGTCCGCCAGAAAAGCATGGAGCACCTTGACGGCCACGTACCGATCCAGGCGAGGCTGGTATGCCTTGTAAACCTCCGCCATGCCGCCGCGGCCCAGGTGCTCGATGACCTGGTATCTATCCAAAGTTTCGCCGATCAACGTAGAACTCCTTGAGGCAGGATTGTACTCTCATCAGGCCAGTTTGTCAATCTCTCCTGACAAATGTTCTTAATCATATCTCACTTTCGATCGCGCTTGGGTTACAAGTCTGTTACAGTTCCCACTGGCAAAGAAACCGACCTGGGCGGACGCTGCCAGGTCGGTTCGAACATCCAGGGCCAGAACGAAATCTATTTCAACCACGGAAAAAGCGATGGCTCACTCGCGCCTCCACGGGCAGCATCAACCGATCGCCTACCTCCAATTCCTCATATGGCTTGTCCCAAACCTCGCGCGGGGGATAGGAAAAGACGTTGATCTCCGTTCCCTCGTCTGCGTGCCGGCAGTCAATGTAGGCCTGACCTACCAGGTAGCCCTCGGTGTCCATCGCGCACGACGTCACCTGGCCAATGACCTTGCCGTGACTTTCGGCCACGGCGTCCCCCTGCTTGGGCACGCGCACGCCTCTCGTCTCGACTCGAAAGCGAACGACCTCCATCTTGCGCTCCTGAGCATGCTCGATGTACGCCTGCCGCCCCACAAAGAACGGCTTGTGCAGCTTGACGTAACCCGCAAAGCCCGCGTCGTCGGGGCGCAGATCGAGCGGCCCGGCCAGCTCGTGACCATAGAGCGGCAGTCCGGCTTCGATGCGCAGGCTATCGCGGGCGCCCAACCCGATCGGCCGCAGTCCAAAGGGAGCGCCTACCTCCATCAACCGGTTCCACAACGCCTCCAACACGTCAGGGTGGATGAATATCTCAAACCCCATCCGCTCGCCAGTGTAGCCGGTGTGGGCGATGAACAGATCAAAGATGCCTCCTGGTGCCTGGCTGGATGGGATATGAAGCTCCATCACCTCGGTCCGCTTCAACGACAGCAACCGTCCCTGCATCTCGGTGACGCCATTGGAGGACGGGGCAGCTTCGAGGAGCGCCAGCAGAACATCGCGGGAGCGGGGTCCCTGGATAGCCAGGTCAACCAGCCAGGCGTAACTTTCGTCCGGATCGTGCAAATTTCGCAGATCGGCCTGGAAGCTGGCCCGCGCCCAGGGCCGCCGGTCATCTATGCGCACCTCGCGCCCGCTCACCGCCTGGAGCCAGGCCCAGTCCTTTTCCGTATTGGCGGCGTTGACCACCAGCAGGTAGCGCGAGGGGGTCAATCTGTAGATGATCAGATCGTCAATGACCCGGCCATCGGGCGACAGAAGATATGTGTACTGAGACTCGCCGGGACGAAGCGCATTGACGTCGTTGGTGGTCACCAGGTTGAGGAAATAAGCAGCATGGGGGCCGCTCGCCTCCAGGATCCCCATATGAGAGACATCAAAAAGACCTGCCGCTCCCCGCACCGCCCGATGTTCGTCATTGATAGACGTGTACCACAGGGGCATCTCCCACCCGGCGAAAGGGGCCATTTTTGCGCCGCGCTTGACGTGCCAGTCAAAAAGAGGCGTGCGGCGATGCTCTCCCTCATCCACACCTACATCCAGGGAGGGAGCAAGAAAGTCAGGAAGTGGTTCGCCAGCAGGCTCGGCATAGTCTGGCGCAGAGAGACCGATAAAGTAAGACTTTTGTGAAAGCGGTGGCGAAAAATCCACCCCGCCCTCCATCTCGTGCTCCCCATCCGCCGGACCCAGATCGCGCACGACGACCGGCCCCGGCAACTTGGCCCAAAGATCAGCATCGTCAAAGCGCACGTAGCCATCAGAAAGATGACGCAGCCAGGCGATCACGCGCTGCGCCCGGTCAGACGGCACGATCAGGCGATAGCGATTGTAGCCAAAGCCAAACCGTTGGAGGAGCGCGGTGCTCATAACCTGCCCGTCCGGATTCAGCAGCGCTACCGAGCGCCACTCCTCCTGCTTGAGATCGCCAATGCCCACCGGCGTGAGTTTTTCGACAAAGGAAGCGGCGACGTTTCCCTCGACCTCGATCAATCCGTATGGCTCCTCTCGCTGACGCAGTTCGGGAACCAGGCAGTGGTGAGGATAGCCGCTGCACGGGAGCTCAAAATCAATGCCAGCCTGGTCGGCCAGTTCAGCCACCTCAACGCGCAAGGCCTCCAATACGTCAAAATCTATTTTGCCGCGGTAGACCGGTCCGCGCACGCTGGTGTAGACAAACGGCTCGATGGCCCTCATCGTGCGGGCGATGATGACAGCCATCTGTTCCATCTCCGGCTCCCGCAGGCCACGCTGCGTGACCCACGGGGTTCCCAGACGGATGCCGCTGGGATAGGCAGCGGACTTGTCGCCCGGAATGGTGTTCCTGTTGACGACGATGCCTACCATATCGAGGATCGTCGCCGTGATGTCGCCCATCAACGGCGTGCCATCCCGTCCTTCCACCGTCTTGCAATCGAGGAGCAGCAGATGCGTGTCGGTGCCGCCGCAGGGCACGCGCAGACCTTGCGCGGTCAGCGCGCGGGCGAGGGCTTCGGCGTTGGTCACGATCTGCTGCTGGAGTCGTTGGAACTGTTTCGTCTGCGCCAGACGAAAGGCGACGGCCATCGCCGCGAACTTGTTGACGTGCGGGCCACCCTGGAGACCGGGAAAGATGGCACGATCGAGCTTTTGCGCCAGATTAGGATCGGTGGTGAGAGTGCAGGCTCCCCGCGGACCACAAAGCGTCTTGTGCGTGGTAAAGCTGATGACGTCGGCGTACCCCAGCGGCGTGGGGAACGCGCCGCCGATGACCATCCCGGCCACGTGGGCGATATCGGCCAGGAGATACGCTCCCACCCGGTCGGCGATCTGGCGGAACTTGGCCCAACTGGGCTGGCGCGGATAAGAGGTATACCCGGCGATGATCAGCCGGGGTCGGTGCTCCAGCGCCAGAGCTTCGATCTCGTCATAGTCCAGCAACTCGGTCCGCTCGTTGACCTGGTACGAGACCACGTTGTAGAGCCGGCCCGATATATTGACCGGACTGCCGTGGGTCAGGTGGCCGCCGTGAGAAAGCGCCATCCCCATGATGGTGTCTCCAGGCTTTAGCAACGCCTGCTGAACGGCTGCATTCGCCGGCCCGCCGGAGAGGGGCTGGACGTTGACATAGATTTGATCTGCCGAGATGGCATCGGTGGCAAAGGCCTCGGCGCAACGCCGGCGGGCCAACGCTTCGATCACGTCGGCATACTCCACGCCGCGGTAATAACGCCGGTCGCCGTAGCGACGGTAGTAGGCCAGGTAATGCTCATAATCCAGAATCTCCTCCTCGGTCATCCAGTGGGTCTCTGGATTGGGATAGCCCTCGGCATAAATGTTCATCAGTGCCGAGCTGAGCGCCTCTCGCACCGCCCACGGCGAACTGCTCTCCGAGGGAATCATGATCAGTTTGCGAGCCTGGCGTTCCTTCTCCAGGTCGATCAATTGGGCGACGGCC
>Ga0180434_10002722_pt1 | contig 23136 bp, 27 predicted proteins | sample SS_ome_7_FD_132453 | JGI IMG/M metagenome (GOLD analysis project Ga0180434, IMG submission 132453) | Hypersaline lake sediment archaeal communities from the Salton Sea, California, USA - SS_1_D_2 metaG | ecosystem: Environmental > Aquatic > Non-marine Saline and Alkaline > Hypersaline >...
ACACTTCGTAAAATGCGTAAAACTTACATGTTAAACACAATATGGAAGATCAATCCAGTTGTGTTTTTTCAAGACATTAATGGGAACGGATCATGGAAAAGAAACATTCGTCGTATGCGACTTGTTGACGACTTTAATCGACCATTGGATTTGACACGCGTGCCCAACTTGACGTCTCTTCACCTTGGATGGGTTTTTAATCAAGAATTGGAACTGGAACATGTGACCAAGCTGATGTCTCTTCACCTTGGACGGCACTTTAATCAAAAATTGAACTTGAAACATGTGACCAACTTGACGACTCTTCACCTTGCATGGGAATTTAATCAAGAATTGCACCTGGAACATGTGCCCAACTTGATGTCTCTTCACCTTGGAATTGACTTTAATCAACCATTGAACCTGACACGCGTGCCCAAGTTGACGTCTCTTAACCTTGGAGGTCGGTTTAATCAACGATTGGACCTGACACGCGTGTCCAACTTGACGTATCTGAACCTTGGAGTTGACTTTAATCAAGAATTGAACCTGACACGCGTGCCCAAGTTGACGTCTCTTAACCTTGGAGGTCGGTTTAATCAACCATTGAACCTGACACGCGTGTCCAACTTGACTTTTCTTCACATTGGATACGCCTTTAATCAACCAATGCGCTTGGAACATGTGCCCAAGTTGACGTCTCTTCATCTTGGATACGACTTTAATCAACGATTGGACCTCAGACTTGTGCCCAACTTGACGTCTCTTCACCTTGGATACGACTTTGATCGACCAATACGTGTACGAAACGGTGTGGTAGTGACATACACTAACGGTAATCAGCGTGCGTTGGTAACTTTTTATTGAACATAAATAAATGCTTGGTTACATATACTGTTCTTTTATTGCATCTTTTCGTCTCTGATTGAATTTCTTTTGATGTGCAGCTTTTGTTCTTTTCCAATGTACAGCAATACCCACAGCAATAATAATACCCACAATTACACAACCTGCACCCACAAGACCCCCTATCAGTGCCTTTGATGTACCAGAACGTGTTGTATCATCAGGTTTATTAGTTTGCTTTTGTTGCGCAATAAGTTCCAAATCTGTTCCCAATTCTTCTACCACCGGAGAAGCGCTTGATGGCGATTGTGTCATTATGGACGATGTTTGTTTTCCATTATTGCCGTAAAGCATGCCCATTGTTGTTGTAGGCGGTGCTTGTTTCTCATAATTCCCATAGAGTGACCCCAACCTACATAATGCACACATACATAATCTCTTTTTATTCAAGGCCATGGCACATGTAGAATGGTTGTTGTGCTCTTTCATGCATTTCTTATATAATATGTGAGCGCGAGGTTTACAACTGCATTTTATCGAGTGTGTTTTGCATGATCCTATGCGTATTCGTTTTGGTTTGATTCGACGACACCTTTTAAAACATTTCAATGGACAAAAAGATTCAATGCACCACGCGCGTTCCTTTTTCGTACACACGGGTTCGTTATTGCAAAATATAGGAGCATCATTGAAACACTGTTGATACATACGATTGCATTGATGTGTGCAGTGATGCTTGCATGTCACACGGGTACTTTTGGCAAAAATGATGCACAACAACAACAACAATACTCCAGTGTGGATGCACCCCATCAAGTGTGTTTATTATTCTATGAAATGAGTTTATTTTTTCATTTTATACCACGCACGGGTTGTGTTCCCATGCGATGCGTTGACACAAACGACTGCAATAAGGTGTGTCGCATGCTTTACATTGATGAGTGGCACCAATTCCACACATGATGCACGTCACTGGACCCGTGTCATTCGTAATGGCGATGTAAGAGTGTCCCCTTATCATTCCAAGACACAAGTTCAATCACGGGACGTTTGACATCTGACACGAGCTCAATGATACGCGACCAGATCCGTTGGTGAACCGTGACCACCAGACCTTTGTCTTGCACAAACGGATTATCATCAAGACGCAGCTGATACCGTAATGCGTAATCAAAAACAGGAGGTTGTACCAAGGTGCATGCCGGCAAACGCGACAAGTTCATGGTCAATTGATGCTGTTCCTCTGCTCGACGCGTCTCTTTGGTGATGCGTGGTCGTTTCTTTGTTTTTACATTGGATTTTTCCAACCATGCGCGTGCCAACACGCGTGGACGATTCCGTAATGCATCTGTATCACTCAATTGCAATGCATGACTCAATACAATCACACACATGTCCCGATTTCCCTGAGGTGTATCTGCTAGGCGATCCGCTTCATCTAGATCCATGTCTGCATAACCAGACACGTGTTCTTCGACATAATCCAACAGAACCAATTTTTCTTCCTCATTCCATTTGTCAACTTGACCCAAAAGAAACCACGCTGCCAACTGTGGCGCTGTGGCCTGATCACGACCTTTCATGTTTCAACATTAAGCCGCCTGTTACACGTTTGTACTATTAAAATTATAATGTCAAATAAACATGAAAAAAAAAAATAAACAACTTATTTGACACACAAAGGGTCGGTCATGTCAGATTCGATTCAAGCCTTTTTATCTCAAATGGAATGTGCTCAAAATGAACATCAACTAATGCAATTGGAACAACAATTGGATCAACATTTAAAGTCGTTGTCGCGCACGAAATCCAAAGTGCGTCGTAAACGACGTCGCATCCAACAAGGTGGTCCTCAAACCGAGTTGGACCGTCACATTCAAACCTTGGCAGAATTGGACGCAGAATACACCTTTAGACAACACAATGTGCGTCACAAACTCAAGGAATTGGTCTCACAGCACCCGGATGGATTGAAAGCCAAGCGGCTGATCAGCTCGGTGAAACGAAAGAGTCGTTCTGCGTTGCAGGCGCGCTTTGATGACTTGCAGGTTGATCCATGTTTGTACACCTTATACAGTCGAGCACGCAGAGACGCCATCACATACACCCAAACACGTTCTCATGTCTCATACGAGTGTGCCATTTGTGCAGACACACATACAATTGGATCCAATCCATCCGTGACATGTTCCAACGGTCACGCGTTTTGTGTGGAATCCATTGTGGAATGGGCCAAATCGGGTCGTTCGAATAGCAAACGGTGTCCAATGTGTCGTTGTGATATGACAACTCAAATGCGTGTGTATTTGTGAAACAAAAGTATGAATTACATAGAAAAGGGAACCAAACAAGTGCGTCACGCCATTGAACTGGATGAACAAGGCGATTTGTCACAAGCGTACCATTGTTACCTAAAGGCGTTATCGTGGTTTGAAATGGAACTAAAGCATGGTAAAAATCCTTCGACCAAAGTTGAAGTGCGAAATAAAATGTGGTCCTATTTGGAACGCGCCGAACAAATCAAAATGAATCTTCGCAAAGAAAAGAATCCTCAAAAAGAACACGAAGAGCCTGTAGACGATGCCATGTCACGCGCGTTGCAATCCACCATTGTGACCGATGTGGATCCTGTCCAATGGTCAGACGTTGCAGGGTTGGATGAAGCGAAAAAGTCCCTGAAAGAAGCCGTCATTTTACCCATACAAGCACCGCATCTGTTTCAAGATGGCACGCAAACCTGGAAAGGCATCCTGTTGTATGGTCCACCTGGGACAGGCAAGAGTTATGTGGCGCGTGCAGTGGCAACAGAAGCCAAGGCTACTTTTTTTTCTCTAAGTGCCTCACGTTTGGTGAGCAAGTGGCTGGGAGAGAGTGAACAATTGGTGCGCACATTGTTTGAAATGGCACGGGCTCGTGCGCCCTCCATCATTTTTATTGATGAGATTGACGCCTTGTTGAAATCGAGATCTGCACAAGGTACGCATCAGAGTATGGCTCGTGTAGTAGGTGAATTTTTGACTCAATTGGACGGAGTGGGCAATGATCAACGTGGAGTGGTCGTGCTGGGTGCCACCAATTTACCCTGGGATTTGGATCCCGCAGTCATGCGTCAAGGACGTTTTGATCGAAAGATTTACATTCCTTTACCCAACAGCCACGCACGTACACAACTGTTTCGCATTCATGCCAAGAGTGCACTAAGCAACGAGGAAATCAAACAATTGGTTGATGTGACCGATGGCTGCTCGGGTTCCGATGTTGCTGGCATTTGCAAAGCGGCTGCCATGCGTCCTTTGCGGAAGTTACAAGAAGCAACTCATTTTCGTTTGCACGGTCAACGTGCCTATCCGTGTGATGCAACGCACAAGGACGCCGTGGCCATGAGCTGGGAAGAGTTTGATGACATGAGCATTTTAGAAAAACCACCCATTGTATTCCCAGATTACGTGGATGCGTGTCGTGCAACGAAGAGCAGTATTCCTTTGGGTTTATTGCAACAATATCGTGATTGGACTGCTGAATTTGGTATGAAATAATGTTATAAAGCCAAGTAAAAGAAAGAGATGTCACAATACGATTATGTGTTTAAAATATTGATTGTGGGAAACAGCAATGTAGGCAAAACGTCGTTATTGGTACGATATGTGGATCAAGAGTTTCCCAAACACGCAATGGCCACCATTGGTGTGGATCACAAATTCAAAACGATTCAGGTTCCAGAGTACGACAAAACAATCAAGCTTCAAATCTGGGACACTGCAGGTCAAGAACGATTCCAAAGTTTATCGCGTGCGTACTGGAAAGGTGTCACGGGTGTCATTCTTGTATTTGATTTGACAGACAAGAGCAGTTTTGATGATTTGAATCGATGGGTCAAAGACATCCGAGCAGAGCGCACATGTAAATACATTCTATTGGTGGGAAACAAATCGGACGTCACACAAGATCAACGCAAAGTCAGCGCCAAAGAAGCACGTGAATACGCAGAATCCGAAGATATGACGTATCAAGAAACCAGTGCCAAATTAAACGAAGGTGTCGAACAAGCCTTTTTAGACATGACATGCGCAGTACTTGAGCAATACGAAGCACATGGCATCACCGCTGATGATGGAACGGGTCTCGTTCGATTTCCAGTGGTATCCGATGAAGCGGATGAAGACAAGGATGTGAAAAAGAAAACATGTTGTTCAAATCATTAAACATCTATTTTTATTCGTTTCTTTCGTTCCAATTCTTCTTTGTATGCAGTGCGTTCACGTTTCAATTCCATTTCAGATCCAATACGTTCTATTGCCTTGATTAATTTGTGATCACGTGTGGCTTGATTTTCTGACATCACCACCAATTTTGTTGTCAATTCTGCTACGCGTTCCTGTAATACACGATTGCTCTTTACCACTTCATATACGACTTCCACAATATTGGTATATCCCAAGTCAGGAAGATGAGCAGCCAAGTTGTAATCGGACATAAATGCAAAGAAGAAAAAAAAAACCCACTAATGAAACAATTGTTTTTAAAAGTCGCTGCAATTCAAATCCTAAAAACATTATAGGTGCTTAAAATACATGTGCGACGCAATATTGAACGACCTTTCCAATGTACCACGAAAACAAAGACAATTGTTGTATGCATACATCTTGAAACGCACTGGAATTGCAATGACACCCACTGAAGTGAAAGAAGAATTGGAAAGAACGGGAATGACCTTTGAATACGTTGGTCAAGACATGTCACCCATGAGAACGTTGCCGTTTATCTCCAGTCCAACGCGGGGCAAGTACGCATGGAACACACACTACAACAATGACATGGTGGATTTGTCTTTGTGTTTTCCCAATTCAAAAGAATCAAAGGAAAAGGAAATGGCTCTACAAAACATGGAAATGCTACTTGCGATCATCTAACACGTGTGTGAAACATAAAAAGATTTGAATCGAAACCAATCTTATTCATTTTATTAAATCTTGAATCATCTGTTTTGTTTTGTGATCCAATTCAACATGTCCACTTTCATGTGCTTTTTTCACACGACATATCATGGATTGAAACTCACTTAACAAATCGTCTGTGTATTCTCTCTTTCGTTTCTTTAATCGTGTTACACGCGTCGAAGGATCAACACATGTCTTGCGTGTGATAATGCTAGCTTTGCACGATTGTATGCTCTTTTTAAACGCATCGTTTTTGCTCACATAGTATAGTTTTAGAAACAAATTGCCAAGTTCACACACTTTGTAATGTGTATCATCTATAAAGGAACAAAGTGTGTCGTTGTAACAAATGTTCTTGTTGGGATTTCTTCGATTCCGTTTTGTAAAGTCCATTAATTCAATGGGTACCTCGGCATGTCCATCTACAATACGTATTGTAAGATTGTCGCGTGCATCCAATGGATAAAACGCAGGCAAATTGCCCAATCGATAATGTTGAAACTCTCGATTCTTTCTGATTCTACAGTGTTTTGTTACATCTGTGATGTTATAATGCACAAACATATCATTACTCAGGTCTTTATTTTCTTCTGCAAACACATTCAACCATGGTGTGAACCAATCTGTCTTGTATTCACGTAATAAAGACACGTAAGCGCTGCATTTACATGTTGGAAGATCCATTGTTTTATAAAATAATCAACCCTTGACACATCGGCTTTTTAATATTATTTGCCAATCCCCGCTTTTTTTTCAAATTGTATGTCAGCATAAAACACAATAGTTGCGCGGTGTTTTTATCGCACTAAAATAATAAACAAACATTTATTTATGTTCAATAGAAGGTTACCAAGTTACGCTGATAACCCTTACTGTAATGAACAACCACTCCATTTCGTACACGTATTGCTTGATTAAAGTTAACTCCAAGGTGAAGAGACGTCAAGTTGGGCACGGGTTCCAGGTTCAATTCTTGATTAAAGTCCCATCCAAGGCGAAGAGTCGTCAAGTTGCGCACATGTTCCAGGTTCATTGGTTGTTTAAAGTCATGTCCAAGGTGAAGAGACGTCAAGTTGGTCACATGTTCCAGGTTCAATTCTTGATTAAAGTCCCATCCAAGGTAAAGAGACGTCAAGTTGGTCACATGTTCCAGGTTCAATGGTTGATTAAAGTGAGCTCCAAGGTCAAGAGTCGTCAAGTTGGTCACATGTTCCAGGTTCAATTCTTGATTAAAGCTGTATCCAAGGTTCAGAGACGTCAACTTGGGCACAAGTCTCAGGTCCAACGGTCGATTAAAGTCGTCAACAAGTTGAATACGGCGAATGTTTCTTTTCCATGATCCGTTCCCATTAATGTCTTGAAAAAACACAACTGGATTGATCTTCCATATTGTGTTTAACATGTAAATATTACGAATTTTACGAAGTGTTTCTTTGTCCGTGAGGGATAGATTCCTTGCGTCTTCAAACGATAAGAATCCTAAAATGATACTCATCACATTATGATTCAATGCAGACCAATCCCCAAAGTTTCCATCCTCCGGTTCTTCGATCAAGCACGGGCCAACAGCACGCATGATCAGCCCACCAAAGAACATGATACAAAATAGTCCTATTACCATCCATACGTCACGATCCACTTTTGCGACGTGCGGACTTGTCGTGAGCACAAGGGTACCGATGGGACCAATGGCACCAAAAAAAAGCAACATTGCTACGCATTGATTCCATGCATCTAGTCTTTCACGAAAAGAAGAAACCATTTTACACTGATTTATTTTTCATTTATTGATTCTTTTTCGTTTGTTTGAATTTTCACATTTTGGTTGTTTGTCTCTGTGATCGATGGCATATCCGCCGTTGCATCTTGCGCAATGGCTTCCTCCATGGCAGCAATCTCCGCTGCAATGTCGTCGTCCAACTGAATGTCAGCACCATGCACCGATAAAATGGGTCGCGACGTTGCCTCGCCAATTTCATCAATGTCTTGCACATGATCTGCAAACTCGTCGTAAATGTCTTCAATCTCTTCCACATTGATTTGTTGTGTGAGCTCGGATACCATACTGTTACCCTGTTGCATGGTTTCAGCAACGGCGACATGGGTTGCGGCTTGTTGGTTGGTGCGTTGCATTTTTTCCAAATTGGCAATTTGTCCCGTCATTTTCCTCAATGATTGTTCAATGTCTTTGCGACGTCGAATGTGTGTAGCCAGAGTTGCTTTTCCCGCTGCGCCTTGTTTCAACCATGTGGTTTGATTGGCAGTTATCTTATCATTGATTTCGTTCAATTTGAATTCTTCTTGCAATTGTTGTGTCACGAGCACATTGAGTGTATTATTGATTTGATCTACCGTTTCCAACTGTCGGACTTTGTGCTCGCGTTTATACTGAGGTTTGTGTTGTTCACCGTGCCACCAAGCACTCACTTTGGAGAACATGTTCCGTGTATTTGAATTAAAAAGAAAGTACTCTTTACTATGATAAATACAATCGATTTATTTTTTCATTTTTTTCGTTCACAGATTACGCTGATGTACCACATGTGCGATCCAAAGCAATGCGTGATTCTTCCCCTGCACCCGTCATCACCCGTATATAGTATCGCCACGGTTCCTTGCGTATGGCAGCAATAACGGGACGCAATGAAGTCGAACCGGGCTGCGCCTGAGTCAATTTACCAGATACTTTGTTTGCTTCACTTGTAATGTCACACGCAATCCCACTGATGGATCCACACAATTCAATGGCCAGAGGACCATCGACTGTACCCGCGGGAATCGGACCATGAATAGGCAATGCAATGATGACTGCACTTAAATTGTAGTATTGCAGTTCATACTCAATTTCACGCTCATTACTCTTTAATTCCACGCGACCCAAAATATGCGGTGGATCTGTAACGCAAAAACGAGTGATGGATGCTGCCTGTGAACCCACCACCAACGCAGCAATACTAACCCCGGCGCCTGCCAAAAGTGTCAAAATGGCAAGCACAATAAAAAAGATACGCCATTTGTCTCCATAACGCAACAACGACGTTTCGCGTTCTTTCAACTCCAGCAACGCGCTACGTTCCAGACTCATTGTGCATTCATAACAATAGTGGTATCACTTTTTATTTTTCCAAATGCATTATTCTCTTTTATACCTCATTGAGTTTATTCACTCAAGCGGATGGGTTCCAGGCGCAATTTGCACGATTGTGAAATGGCAGATCCGTTGATGAATTCATATCCTTCTTGCATGTCCGCGTACAAAGGTTCAAAATAGAACGAAATGCCATTGTCTTCACCCACAACTCGGTATTTGGTGCGTTTGCGCTGCGTTTGATACATAAACTCAGAGGCTTGCGCCCAAAATCCCTGACGCATCAGGGCAAGAAATTCATTGCGCTCACGATCCGTCATGTCTTTGGAAATGCGCACAAAATCTTGCATCAATTGTGATTCATCGGTGTCATCGGAACGACTTCGTTTCTTCTTATTGGGTGTACGTACTTTGGGCTCAATTGTACCACACACATGACCAACGTCATCTTCTTGATCTTCTGCGTCCATGTCGTCCAATTTCATATCCAATGGATCTATTTCGGGTGAATCATCCTCTTGACTCTCGGAAGATTCCGAAGATGAACTGAATCCTTCATAAAAATCCATGTCATCTTGATCGTCTTCCCTTTGATCTTGGTCTTTGATCCCAGGTTCGTACACAATGGGCGCATCATCGGGTACAACGTCTGAAATGCTCGGTTCATCACGATCGTCTACCGATTCTTGTTCTTCATCGTCGTCGTCGTCTTCAACTGCAGTCGATTTATAATTTTCAAATTCATCCGAATGTGCGATGAAATAATCCGCAATGCTCCGTATATCAGGATGTACAAACTTGAATATAATGCCTGCAGCAGTACCGTGTTCTTTGAAACATGTGCGTTTCTTTTTGTTCTTTACAATATTATCATATTGCTCGTTCATGGTCACAAGCGCACGTTTTACTTCGTCGTTTAACGCATCAGAACTGCTGATCACATCGGTGATGAAATTTTGCACAGGAACACCCAATGCGTTTTCTTTGTAATGTGTGTGACAATATCCCACATGTGGTAACACTGGAGGAAACGACTTGCGTCCTGTGTCTTGTTCGCAATACCAACAACGTTGTTTTTTGGTGCGCTTTTTGGACACGGGTTTCTTTTTCAACACACTTTGTTTGAGAGCCTTTGTGGGTTTCTCGGGCGTCGGTTTGGGACGTTCGGCTTCCTTTTTATCCGATTCAATCTCAACAAACATGGCCAATAATTCTGTAATGTCCTCATTGAACGGCTTGTTTTCATCCATACATTTCTTGCGTGTTCTGGCCGCTTTGTTACGCATGGTATTGGCACGAATATATCGTTCACGTTTGGGATCACTGTCACTCATTTTTTGTACCTGTCGTACACTCCATTCAAACAATGGTTCCAAACGATCCAATTCTTGAGAAGCAGGTGTTTCAACCACCATGGGAATGACATGGTCCTCCTCCTCCTCTTGAACGTCTTCCTCTTCTTCCTCTTCTTCTTCCTCCATTGCAGGATGACGAATGTTGTCTGGGATTTTGTTTTCTACCATTTCAATTTGTTTCATATTCATGAAACGAGGAACCACATCACCCGTGGTCTCATCACGTTTTACTTTGGATTCCAACTCACTCATGTACACAGACTTGTGCGCCTTTTGGTCTTCTGTGTATGCATTGTCGTTTTCAAGTGCACGTTTCAATGCGTGATAACGTTTTATGTATTCAGGTGCATTTTTCAAACTCTTGCGAATAGTATTCAATGCCTTTTTCAAGCCATTAAGATTATCAAACGAACCAGACGTCAACAACGCTTGCTTGGCTTGGTTGCACAATTTGAGCTTGTTTTTGCATGAGAATTGAACCATATGGATGTTTTCGAGTGCATCAAATTCGTCGCAGAGTGTTTGAAGCTCGTTGGACGATGACATTTTCTCAAATTTACTCTGACCCTCTTTACTAATAGTTTAATAATTACGGCGCGCGTTTTTTTTTCCAAAAATATGAGTCGGACACTTGAACTCGAAATTTTAGCGTTTATTGTCTTCTTTTTTTGAGTCCTGAAGTCATACGAGGAGCAGGTCTTCCTTGAATGGATGCTTCGCTGGCGGTGTAGTTGGTTCTTGGGTATCCTCTCAAAAAGGTGACACGTCCAGCTCCAGCATACTCGTCAAGGTAGATGCCGAGACGAATCAAAGCGTAGCACACAAGCACACCCAAGGGTACGGTGAACCACTCAATGACCAAAAAGTAAACGGAATCTTGCAATCCAGGTTGTGACACAGTGGTCCATCCTCCATTGGAAGAGTAGGCAGCAAAGGACAACATGGGGTTACCAACATAGGTAAATCCAACTTGGTGTCCAATGAGAGTGGCCCAGAAAATCACCAAGGTGGTTCCAGTCACAGTACGGCTCCAGTTGCGTGATTCAGGAGCAAAAGCTTGCTCAAACTTTTCACAAAATGTGTAGGTGATGGCCAAAAAGAGGGAAAGAAACCAAGAGAGTCCAAAGGCCATTTTGGAAAGACTGTTTCCTGGCAACACGTTTCCAGCGGGAGCAGTGGTCCAAGCGTTCCATCCGAGGTGTCCAATGGATTTACCAGCGGCAAAGGCAGCCAACAACAAGAATCCGCTGGTCACAATCACAGAGATGAGACCCTGATCTGAAGTGGCCAAACGGCACATGGCGAGAATGGGGTTCAAATGATGCTTGATACGATCATCGTATGGCCAATATCCGGCAAAGGTTGCCCACATGGAAGCAGACACCATGGCAATAATGACAGAAGCCAAACCAGTATTGGTGGCAGCATTACCCATGATGTACACAATGGTGAGCATACCAAAGCAGTATCCAAAGGCACCAAAAAAGGTAATGATGAGGTTGGTGGCATACAAAAAGATACCCACGGCATCAATTTTGCGTGAATACTCCTCGTTGTCTCCTCCCACTTGCATAAAAGGAGCAAGGAAAAAGGCGGATCCCTTGCCATAGGTGGTTCCGTCTTTAGCAGTGTAATTAAAAGCAGAAGCGGGTGAAAACCAATCGCGATCGTTGGAAAAGTCACGCATGGCCTTGACTTGTCGTCCTCCCTCGCTATCGAGTACACCTCCTTGGGTGACTCCGACTCTTGAATATGTACTCATGGTAATAATTCAAGTCAATCAATGTTCAACTGAGAATAGAACAATGTGCCTTTACATTAGTACTTTGGTCAAATTAATGGGTCGAAGAAGAGAAAATTTTTGTCAAACGCAAAGTTTTATTGAATTTTGTTTGTTATGAAAAAGCAACATTTTGATTGCTTTCCACATGAATTTGTCCATTGGTGATGACGCGAAAACTAAACCCATCGTTGATGGCGCCTCCAAACGTTGCTGTGAGACTGCTGCCCGGTTTGTCCCAAGACGGATTGGCACCTCCCGCGTCAATGATCACGGTGTGCGCCTGATTGGTTGTGGAAACGATGGTGTGACGCTGGTTCAAATAGGGCTTTAAATCGTTGGGTAATTGAATCTGAATGGCAGTTCCCGCGCTACTGAGTTTGTGTAAACGAACACTAGGGCTCAAATAACCCGATGCGAAATATTCCATGGTTTGTTCCTGGACATTGCCGTTGAAATACGCATGACCTCCCCACCAAAGCGCCAGCACCAACAACAATGTTCCCACCAGTATGGTGGCAATCAAGAATGGAAACCAACATCTCCAATTGACCCATTCTGTGTCGACGCGGTGATCATCATAAAATTGGGCTGTCCATTTGGTTTTTGGCACTCTATTATTCATAGTGAACATGCATAGTAAAAGGGAATAAAACACACATTTATATATACGTCATGACAACTGATCAATACGTTCGCAAACAATGGCGAGCACGCTACGGGACACCACCTGGACAACAACAAAAGGGAGCATTTCACCACGAGTACCCGGAACACGTGCAAGTGGTCATTTTGGACTTTATGCAATTTGTCAAAAGCATTGGAGATCAAAATCAAACCATTCGTCAAGTCATTCGAGAATGGGTGAATCGCATCAAAAGCTTGTTTCGAGCACACGTGCAATACGTGGTGGTGTGTGTGGACCGTGGTTCACCACCTGTCAAGACCATTCATTGCCATGCCAAACGGTATAGCAAAGTCAAACGCTTTGGGGACCAAGACAGTCCCATATTGTCACACAATTTGGATAAACCATTGCATTTGTGTGGCGTTGAGGACAAGAATTGGATGCGTTTGGCTGGCAACCAGAACTTGTTGCGTCGCGAAGTCTATCCGCTGCTGTGGAATGCACTCACCGACCCACAACAATTTCAGTTGCGCCCCGGACAAATGCTGGTCCTCAGTGGATTTCCATCCAAAATGCGTCAAGTTACCACCGTGCACGGTTTGGCATGGGAACGACAATTTACATACAAAGACACGGCATATGTGGCGGATCAATGGCATTTGGACGACGTCAACTTGTCCGATTGGCCCATCACCGCTGCATACGAGCAACAGGATCCCGAATTGTATCGTCGTGTCTTTCGCATCGTGTGTCTGGATGATCAACGCATGTTTGTCGAACGAGCACCCGAGTGGGAAAATGACATTTTAGAAGCAGACAATGCCGTATTTTATTTTCAACAGGTGGATTTGTTTCGTTATCGACCCACTATGATTCACATCAATGATGGAGACGCCATTAGTATTGCACTGTTGCAGAGTCATGAACGACTCAAACAGGACAACAGTTTTGTCAATCATCAATACATTTGTCTGAGGTACCGCGAGGGCAAAGAAGCCGCTGAAAAACGAAAAGCCATTCCCCACGAACGAAACAAACCCCCACCGCGCTGGGAATACTGCGATGTCAATATGTTGCATTGCATGTTGGATAAAGATCCTGCATTTTTCAATTCGGGCGTATCCAATCCGCAATTGACCTTTGTCATGCTCAATATATTGGCAGGAACAGACTTTTTTGCCAATTATTGCCCTGGAATTGGGAAACAATACATTTGGCAAACCTTTTTTCAACACGCTGCTAAAATGTCACACCTGGTTCAATGGCATGCGTGTGCATTGCAACCGAACCCATTGGCACCACGACGCGCCATTGTGGATGAAACCCTCTTTGAACGATTTACCTATTATGTGTATGCCAACAAGTATGGAAAAGCAGTGCGCAAAAAAAACAAAGGTTCATTCACCTTTGAGATTCTAAAAACATATTGCAGTCAATTGAAACGCAAACAAAATCAGGTACCCACACAACGGGCATGCAAAATGTTTGCCCGTCAATTGGGATGGAACATTCAATATTGGCTCAATGCGTGTCGAAACATTGACATTGATCCATTTGAAACGTGGCGTGGATTCTCGTATTGGACCTACCAACGTGACAAACAAACGCAACAACCACAAATTGCATATGCATTTTCACCCAAACAAAAACCCATGGACGAAGCGTACAAACGCAATTTATACAAACGAAAACGTGCAAAACAACCACTCGTACAACACAATCAGAAAAAGAAAAAGGAAAATCCTAAATAAAGTTTTTTTTTATTTCTGTTTATCGTCTCACCAAGACGTCCATACTTTCGCCTGTAGCAGTGCTGGAGAGCGCACGACCAATACGTTTGTTACGCTTGTGATGTGCCATTAAGGTGTATCCTTGCGCAGTCAATGAAGCACAATGCAAACGAGCATGCGCATACTTTTCAGCAGTGGTGGCCCTATCTCTGTGAATATCTGTCCTGGCATTCCCGCCATGCACTTGACTAAATTTCGATTCTGCCCCTTTCCGATCTACACCAAAAGGCAATTCGGGCCACATCATGGCAGCAAACATACCTCTTAATTCGTTTGATGGTATTTCACGCCCATCTTCATATACTCCTAATTTATCTGCGAGGTCAACAGCGATATTATCCCGTGCTTCTAATCCAGTACCATAGTCCAACAATCCGACCTGTGTCAAGTACTCAATGGCAGCTAAAATTTCAGTGACCTTTCCATAATAGAGTTTTGCATCTTGTTCTTGTGCATTGTTTAATTTATGAACGTATTTTCCGGGTTGCAACACTACTTTCAAAGGAATGCCCTGGATGCCTTTAGCTTTGGGTGCATTCTTACCACTAATAAAACGAGCAAAGAATCCTGCCAAATGAATATTGTAATCGGTGTAATCCACAGGTTTAACGATCATGGTTTGTTTATGGAGTGGTCCAGGGCGATTGCGTGATGTTATACTTTCGGACTGCGGAGGAAATGCCCATTCCAATTCATCTCCGGCCATAATGTCCACACCACTATTGTTGCTATCAATGGTTATTTTACCAGCCACATACACGGGAAATCCATGTTGAGGTTGATCGGGATCGTCTGGACGATACATCGTCTTTGCGAACCCAATGGGTGTAAAGTCACGCTCCAATGCGTCTTGTGATCCATACTCGTCGTAATTGATACCATTTGCGGTATTGATTACATTGATGTATTGTGCATCGTATGGATCGTTGCTGGTACGTCTGGCCACCACCAATTCACCCACTGACACAATATTGTTATTGGGATTGGACCCACCAGGATAACATCCCGGTCGATTCATACGATCATTGTCTGTCTTTTCACTCAACAATACCGGATCGGGAAAACAAGTCACATTGACTTCTCCCTCCACCATGGTGGGATTATAACGACTTTGACGCATGATGAAAAAAAAAGGTCTTTTGGTCTTTTTACCCAAAACTTTATTGCCAATTTAAAAAGGGAATAACACGAGAACTATTTATAGGTCGAGACATTTATATATCCAATTCCACAGTGACTTGAGGCAACGAAGCCATGGTTTGACAAGCCAATTCTTCAGTGACAGACATTCCAATGGCCATCTCACGAATGGCATCTGGTGCATCACGTGTGCTATTATATCGAATGACACCCAAATCCCATATATGCGCGCGTGCATAGCGTGGGTATGGCTCATTTGATTCCAAATAGGTACACAAACGCTCAGGAGGTGTCTCATGTTGAGCACTCACAAAAGGTACAATTTCAAAATGACCAGGTTCACCGTTCATCTTCATGGTGCGTCTCAGAATGAGCCAAATACGCGCAAATGGAGTGGATTCGTGCACGTTTCCTGCAAAATTGTACATGACTGCGGTACCTTGCACTACAGTGTTGACAATGGTGCTTCGAATCTCACTCTGAATCATACCCATGTAGGAACCGTCACCTGTATCCGACGCATTGGTGTTTAATACAATGCCCCAAAAGTTCCAACGATTCAAAATACCAAATTTGGTTTGATAACGGTACAAATCTTGAGTTGACTTTTCATGGAAATTAAACAACGTAGTCTCGCTAATTGTAATATCGCCATTTTCTGGTCCTGAAAACAAGTCGCCCTTGTTCAATTCATCCAAGGTGCCATCTTTGTTTAAACGATGGTATGCTTCCAATTGACGTTCACCGTAATAATTTAAATAGTGTTGAAAGACGATAGCGTTCGTGTCCCCGGCATTTCTAACAGATTCAAATTGTAGATGAGCTTGTTGCAACATGACATTTAATTTTTGCAGCGTGATGTTGGTTTCAAATCGCTCTTCTTTGTCCAATACGCGCGCAGTAAAGACGGGCATGTATTTGTGAATGCGAAATTGCGATCCATCACTCCATGGCATGACCACATGTTGTTGTTGAATGGTCTCGTTGACATCGTGCGTGGGTTTTCCATATTCACGGGGTGGTTCACCAAACTCAGACCACGCAGCTGCAGTCAACATGCCTTGTGATGGATCGGTCGAAGGTGTCCATTCCATGGCATGAGGTTCAAAGGGCATATTAAACCCAGTGGGTCCCGACGCACCATTGAACCCAGTGTCTTGACTTGGGACACTTGCGCTGGGATTTACTTCTGATCCCACTGCATTTCCATACGATCCCAATGACATCTTTGATCGGTGTAACGATTTAAAATAAAACCCAACCCAAATCAATTTATAGCTTTTTACTCTTAAGGTGCTTTTTATTGCCTTGCTGGTTATGATCGATTGAATAACAATTGTACACTATTTAATATTTATGTTATATGGATATGGTACATGCCAAAAGTGGAATGATGCGCACTGTGTGTTTCATCCTGCTGGTATGCGTGTGCCTGGTGCACGCGGAACGACAAACATGGGTCGTACAACTCAAACGACACACTCAATTGGATATTGACGCATTTGCCATGCAACACAATCTAGAGTATGTCAACGACATGCCCCATTTGCCTGGATATTATCTCTTTCGAACCACTGCACACACCAATCCAGAACAATTCAACATGCACATGGCACACGACAAACATAGCAATGTGCACTGGTTGGAACAGCAAGTGGATCGCAAGCGATTCAAACGATCCCAGGATCCACAATGGAGTTCACAATGGCATTTAAAAGGAGAACCGGCGGGCGTTCACGCCGAGGACGCTTGGAACGCACCCTACTCTAAGAGGGGATCAAGTGCCATCACCATTGCCATTGTGGACGATGGACTGGAAAGTACCCATCCCGATTTAAGGGACCGATTCAACGCTCGTGATTCCTGGGATTACAATCACAACAAACCCACAGTCATTCCATATCATAACGATGGGCACGGAACCAGCGCAGCAGGCGTGTGTTGTGCCACGGCAAATAATCATCAGTGTGGCAGTGGTGTGTGTCCAGAGTGTTCTGTGGCAGGCATTCGTTTGATTGCAGGTCCTGTCAACGATTACACAGAAAGTGTGGCGTTGGCACATCACGACCTTCCCATTTATTCGTGCTCTTGGGTAAGTCATGCGTTGTAATTCACCACACGTCTTACCTCATTTCAATAGGGTCCAGCCGATAGTGGGGACCATCTGGAGGGTGCAGGCAATTTGTTGCAGCGGACGTTTGAAGAGCGTGTGGGTAAACAAAAAGGTCGACAAGGCAAAGGAACCATTTACGTGTGGGCAGGTGGCAATGGCCGTGAATATCATGACAATGGGAATTATGATGGATATGCCAATAACAAGTATACCATTGCCATTGGGGCCATCAATGATGCGGGTCGTGTCAGTTATTATTCAGAACCATGTGCGTGTTTGATGGCAGTGGCCCCGAGCAGTGGTCGTAATCGCCATCGTGGCATTAGCACCACAGATTTAACAGGACCCAATGGGTATTCTTCCGGTGCATGTACCAATCGCTTTGGAGGCACCAGTAGTGCTGCACCATTGGCCTCGGGAATTGTGGCGCTGGTACTACAACAACGACCCGATCTCACATGGAGGGACGTACAACACGTCATTGCACACGGTGCCACCAAAGTGGACACACACCACAGAGACTGGTCGCACAATCGACGCGGGTACTCACATCATCATGATTATGGATTTGGAAATTTAGTCATTCCACGTCTTTTGGATGTGGCTAAATCGCACACATTGGTGCCCAAACAACGTCAATGTTCCTCTGGACGCCACAATGCACACGCACAAATTCCCTACCACACCCGTATCGGATTTGGTTCATGCACGTTGTCTTTTGTGGAACACGTGGAACTGCATTTGTCGTGGTCACACACGCGTCACGGACAAGTGGTGATTTCTGTGCACTCGCCGGAACGCGTGACCTCCCGGTTGAGCGAACTGCGTCACGATTACCACCGTGGAAACAAACACTGGACATTTTCGAGTGTCAGACACTGGGGAGAATCACTGGCTTCCAAGGCAACCTTTGCACTCGACGTTGACGATGCAACGCCTCACGATCATTACAAAGGAAACGTATTGTGGTACGAGATGACGGTGTATGGATATTGAAAATAAATGGAAAAATAAAAAAGAGTTGCGTAGATAAAGAGTTTAAACATGGACATGACAGATGATGCGTTTGATCGCTTTGATCCCATGGACGACGAAGATCCCATTGGGATGAGCGTGTTGGATAGCCAATCTTTTGTAGACCGAATGAATGGTCTCACCATTTGGAAAGTCATTGTGGTGTTTTTGGTGACTCTGGTGATCATTTTACTGACGGCATCCATTGTGTGTGGAACCAATGATCAGTGTCGAAATCACATACCCACCATCCAGAACATGCTCAATAGTCATTTGGCGTCTCCGTTTGTCGTCACAGCTGTCAATATGATGCAATTTGTTCACATGACACTGGCATTGGCCGTCTTTTACATGTGCCGAGACAAAGCGCGTTACTGGAGTATTTTACAGTTGTTATCAGCCTCGTTGTTCCACATGACGTTATTATTAACATTGTTTCTGGTGACATTTCTGGGTTGGGACCGCAATTGGACCAATGTGGCGTCGATTGTCACCTGGATCTTTTGGATGCTATTGGTTATGAAATGTTTGAAAAAATACCACAAATATCGCATACAACGCATCGAAGTCACTTTGTTAAAGTACAATTGGATTGCATTGTTGTTCTTCTTTATATCAACCATCGTCTATGTGGTGTTTCGGGCATTGAGCCCCACGCGATTGGATTTTCAGGGCAAAGACACGGCCGTATTGGTGGCAGAAATCATTGGGGGTATTTCTACCATGGGATTTATTGTATTGCTCATTTATCACATTCGAAAAGTCACATTTAATATGTACGCGCCCAAATAAAAAACAATCTTGGTTCCTTTTTTTATTTATTTCTTTTGTGTCGACAAACGACATTCGTCACATAGCGGTACCATGGTACTCAGTTGCACATGTGTGATGCGTTTGCACAACTCGGGTTCCACGTAATAATCCATCAAAATATAGAGACGATTCTCTTTGATTGTTTTTTCGTCCTCTTGTGTGATCCAGTGTGATGGTATGCCCCACGAACAACACAAATCACATTGTACCAGATCTTGACGAGCTTCGGCAACGGTGTATTTACGAATAATGTTGGAGCCCTTGTGACTCATTTTATTTAGTTTTTTAAAATGGTGACATGGGTCTTTATTGTCGTGGTGGGTCTTTTTGTGCTTATTTTATTCGGATGGTTTACCACATATCATGGTAAACGATACCACATCCAATTGAAACAAGATCCCAAAGAGTTTCCCACAGTGGCACATGTGTCACAACACCTGCAACGCAAAGGACTCGCCTCGTGCAACGTAACGTTTGCCATTGATTATCATGTAAAAAATCAAACACAAGGCAAACACACGTGGTTCAACCAATCATTACACCACCTGGGTGAAAATCACATCAATCCATACCAAGAAGCCATTCGAGTGTGTGCCATGGTATTGCAACCTATGCTTGCCAAAGGACCCAGTCTCTTTATGACTTTATTGGAACCAAACGATGACGAAATGCACCCGTGTCACACATTTTACAATGTGATGGAACATTATATACAGCATGCCACCACCGCAAGTACGGAAATGCCACGCATTGTGCCCACGTTGGAACATATAGCCAGTCAAGTGTCAGACCCACACATTGTGATTGCAATGACATGCCATGATGAATTTGATTTCAAACGCATCGATCACATATTGAAAGAACAATCCAATCTTTATTTGATCATCATTGGAGTGGGAGACGGAGATCGCAATGCACCTGCCCAATACGAATGGTCACGCATGATGAACAAACACACATCTCGAATCACATTTGTACCGATCAACCAAGCATTGGGGAATCCACAATTGCCAAACCGTCGCTTTTCACGAGAACAAGAAGTTGTCTTGGCACTCATGGCGTTTCAAAACATTTTCAATCAATAAATCAGATTATTGCCCAATGTCAGATCAAACCTCGATCATTTGTCCAAAAACACGCTTCAAAATGATGCAAAACAAACATCAAAAACGTACCCACCAAATACTCTAAAACATAGTTTGACGTTTAGAATGGTAATTCGGGCTTCCCAAGCAACAGAGAGTCTAAATAAGTTTCTGCTTCCTCGTCATTTTCAAAGTCGTGTGTTTTCACACGTTTTGTAGTGCGTTCCATATTGTAAACAATTATATATAATTATTATAGGTTAACAGTGATACGTTAATACATTTAAACCTTTATTGAAAGTCGGGGATCTCCAAAAAATGAAGAGGGGTAGACAACATGACAACTATGCATACTTTATTTGTCGAGACAAAAAGATTTACATTGGAGACAACTTGAATAACTTTAATGATGTACTTTATGACTATGAAGAAAAGGTTTTGGAACTGTTGAACAGGCGCATAGGTACGCCTTGCACAATGGCAGACTTGAAAGACCTGGTACAACAATCGTTTGCTTCCCTCATTGGAACGGACAGCTCCACCAGAGATCCAGCTGCTCGATTGTACAAACATGTTTTTGTGGCCATTCACAACTGGATAACCACTCATCTCGCTCGACCAACCATTCGATCCATTTACCATGGCCTTCCACCCATTTGCAAGGAGCGCGTGTTTACGGCAGCTCTTGTGTTTAAGCGGTTTGGTTTACCCAAGGACGTGGCTCACTACTTGCTAGAGTTTTTATATACCAGAGACGAGGTGCGCATCATGACGCGATTTGTGGCTGATCGACACGCAGGTACAATCACTCGTCAGTCTGCGTACATTGATCGTTTTTGGACACCAAAATGGCAGAAACTCGGTGTCTGTTTACACGACCTACTAGAAGGCACACCGATACAAGAACATTATGCGTATGAAAAGGTGGTACACTTTCGATTGTTGGTAGACTACATTTTGGACAAAACTTTATTCTCCGTTGCGAAGTGATTGAATGACATCCACTGCATCTTTTCCCCCCGCTGTTAGGGGGGTGTTCTGGAAACCCAAAATTTTGAAAAAATTCAATTCCCCGACTTTCATAAAAAATGAGCGTTTTTTATTTATTGTATGTTTTTTGTTGCTTAGTAAACAACATGAATAGCATTGCCACTTTGAAAATTGGTCAATTGTGTAAAATTGCTTGTAGGCAAGTATAACGTTCCTGCATATATATAACCACGTGGATTACGCATTTCGTCTGTCACCTGAAACATTCCAGGCAAATTGTCCAATACTTGATTTAAAGCGTCTGCCAACAACGCGTTCGGTTTAACATATACTGTTGTTGATCCCCACATGTGAAGCACACCACTAACAAAAGTGACAACAACTGATATAGTCCCGTCGGGGGGTTCCAAAATGGGGTTGGCTTCTTCCCATTGGCGACGAATATCGCGCATTTGTAACTCTTTTTGTCTTTCCCTTCGTACACGGTTTTCAAAATCAATGGCCATTTGTAAAGAACTAATAAATTCTTGTGTAGGCCATCCTCGATGTTGAGCAAATTGAATATACTTTGGAAAACTAGCAATTGTACCTTGTGGTCCGCCCCCCATTTGAGATTTCACAAACATGTCTAGTTCTGCTGGTATGTTAAGATCTTTCAATTGCGTATTTTCGTTTTCAATGAATAGATTAGTGAGATGAAAATACTGCCCAGCAATCTTGAAACTGAAGTTGCGTCCAAAAACAAGTGTTCGAAATGCTTCATAAGCCGTGTTGATATTAAGTTGATTGTTGCCAATGCGCGTGGCAAACAGTTTTTTGGTAAACTCAACTACACTAAGTAAAGTGGTGCCATCATACGTTGCCTTTGCGCCATTAATCATTTTAAGATTGACTTTGATAGGAAAACGGAGTTTGGCTTCTGCTTCGATATTATCAATTACATCCACTGGAAATGCTAAATTGGTCAACGGGTCATTCTGTTGACCTCGATTGAATACCCAATTGTACAAGCTCGGTAAATGATAACACTTTGATCCTATCACGAAAATCTCATTTTCAGGCAGCGTTTCAACCAACTCTTGTGTAAACACCTCTTTGTTGTTGTCACACAGTTTGTCTTCGCGTTTTCTTTTCCCTTCAATTAACATATACGAACAAATTCTGGAGTGTACCGACCAGTCTTTTTTTGCACATTCCTGACCACAGTAGAATTGTTGTTTACACTTGCCACATTCGTATTTAGCACCAAGATTGCAATTACTACATATTTTGGTATCCATAGTGTAAACAATATTACAAGTTAAATAGTGATTCATTAATACCACTAAACTTTTATTATGGCCGAGTTAAAGAAAACGCTCATTTTTTATGAAAACCGGGGATTTCGAAATATTTAATTCTTTTTTAAATATTGGGCCGTTCAGGACGAAAATTTGAAAAAAAAATGCTCTGAACGGGGGAAAATTTAAAAAAAAAATAAATATTCTTAAAAAAATGCAAATTTCCGTTAAAACGTAAAATATTTAAAAAAATCGTAAATTTTCGCCCATTTAGAGCAAAAAATTGAAAAAAAATCGT
>Ga0180434_10002723_pt1 | contig 23102 bp, 11 predicted proteins | sample SS_ome_7_FD_132453 | JGI IMG/M metagenome (GOLD analysis project Ga0180434, IMG submission 132453) | Hypersaline lake sediment archaeal communities from the Salton Sea, California, USA - SS_1_D_2 metaG | ecosystem: Environmental > Aquatic > Non-marine Saline and Alkaline > Hypersaline >...
CAACCGGGCGGTGTTCAGCGCCGCTCCGGTAGACGCTCCATAGCTGGCGGGGCTCATCCCCGCAAATGCTTCGCCGAACTGGTTCCCCTGCAATGTCTGGAATTCGCCCAGCACGCGTGACATTTCGCCGGTGGCCTCGGGGGCAATCCGGTCCAGGTAATCGGCAATCGCCCGCTCGTTGGCATTCCGGGCGACCGAGCGGAAGGGGCGGGTGCGCGCCAACACCTCCACCCGCTCGTCTTCGTCATTGTAATTCAATTCAAAGCGAAGCAGCTGCCGCGCTTCGGGCAGGCTGACCGCCGGGAAGGTGTCCACCAGTTCTTCGGACCGGATGATCGGGAAAACCTCCCCATTGTGATAGGCGCGATGTTCCGCCAGAACCGACAAGGAACCTCCCAAGTCCGCCATGCCATCGACCCACATCTGCCCAAAACCGTCTAGATGGATCCGCATCAGCGCCGATCCCTCATCGTCAAATAGATAGTCGTCTTCGACGTGAAGCGTGCCATCATAAATCGCCAATGCGTTCATCGTGGGCAAGCTGGTCAGCGTATAGGTTCCCGCATCGTATTTCGTAGCAGTTTCAAAGCCGCTAATCTCGTCACTGTATGCGCCCTGGCCGTAGAAGACGATGTCGTCCCTACCGTCACCACCCATGGCGTCGCCGTCGAGCACTGCACTTTCGACGAGATTCAGACGGTCGTCACCGTCGCCAAGGTCCACGCTGCCCGTTGCTGCGGAATCGGGCATGAGGGCCACCACATCATTGCCGGCACCGGTGGTAATCGCGATGCCGGCCCCAATGACATCCACGACCTGCACGGAGGTGATGATCTCACCACTGTTCACAATCACATCATCTCCCGCACCGGTCTGGATACCGATGGCTTGGATCGGTGCGGCCAATTGGTTGGCCGGAGGCGGGCAGTTGACACAAGGAGGCGAAGGCGATGAAGCGTGCGCCTCGATCGAACCGTTATTGAAGACGACATTGTCGCCGTCACCAGCGCGAATGCCGGTCGCATAAGCCTCCACAGCCGCAACGACTGTCGCACTGTCCGCGCCAGCGTTTACCGATGAAGCGATTTCAGGTGCGGCCGTCGCGATGATGGTGCCATCATTGATCACCTGATTGTCGCCGTCTCCCAGGTGGATTCCGAGAGACTCCGCGTAGACGGATGCGTTTGATGTCCCCACGCCATCACCACCGCCGCCGCACCACCAGCCGAAAAACCAAATACAGATGTCCCCACCGGAAACCTCCGATCGGGATTCCGCTATCGGAGAAGCCGTCACATCGATAGTGCCGTCGTTGTAAACGCGATTGTTCCCGTTTCCGAGATCGATGCCGTAAGCGCGTGCAATGGCATGGGCCTGACTGATGCCAACCGCATCGCCAAACGCGTCGCCATCGGAAGAAACCTGAAAGCGGGCCTCGGCTTCGGCGCGAACCGTTATATCGCCGCGATTGTCGACAACATTATCCCCATCCCCCAAATAAATACCGCGCGCTTCGGCCACAGTCGTTCCGGTGCCCTCGGCGTGGCCGTCGCCGTCCAGACCATTGCCGTTGGCCGCCGCATAAGATGGGAAGTTGTCTTCGACAATGGTGACCGTTTCCGCGAAAACCTGCTGGGTCAGCTCCCACTGCCATTGATCATAAGGCTCTTGCTCGCCGTCGGGGCCGTCGGGATCGACCTCGGTGACGACCACAACATAGTACGCGCCTTCGATGCCCACATTGGGATCCTGCTCGTCCTGCGGTGCCTCGGTCCAAAAAAGAATTGTGCCTTCGGGATACGCCGTCCGGTTCTCCTCAAGGGGATTGCCCTCGTCATCGACGAATTCCGGCAGTTCGTCTTCGTTAAACGTCTGCGGCGGGGCGATGGGTTCTGCGTCATCGCCCGTGTTGTAAACGGTAATCGACGTTTCAAGCCGTTTGGCCGTCGTTGCATCTGCAGTCACTGTCACTTGTCCCGCATTGGCGATAATATTATCGCCGTCAGTGGCGCGAATACCGGTAGCCGTGGCAGCGGCATGGCTTTCGGCTCGGGTCAGGCCGTCTCCGTCAAAAGAGACACTGGCGCCGCTGGCGTAGGCAAAAGCGTACGCCGTACTGTCGGCCGTCACCGTCAGATCGCTGTCGTTGGCCACAAGATTGGTGCCGTCTCCGGCCGATAGTCCGACAGCGTCCGCCGTGGCCCGGGTTATCGCACCGACCTGGTTGTCGCTGGTGATGGACGCCCCGCTGCGGGCTTCGTTGAGAGCTTCGGCCGCCACTTCCGCACGAACGCTGATCTGTCCAGAGGTCACAATCGTGTCGTCGCCCGCACCACCGTCCAGACCGAATGCCTGGGCGGACGCCACGGATTGGCCGGTGGACTCGGAATCACTCGTGAAACTGATTGTATTTTTAGCCCCGCCGGTGGATTGCAAGGCCGCTTCGGCAACGACCTCGACCACGCCCTGACTGGTCAGGCGGTCATTGCCCAGTCCAGCGTCCAGCCCGACCGCAACCGCTTCACCGGTCAGAATGGCGTCGGTACCCGAGCCGCCCCCGAAAGTGTAGGCAATGGATTCCGTCGTCACTTCGGTGGAGGATCGGACATCGACGCGACCGCCGGCACTGTTTTCAATAAGATCGTTATCTTCACCGCCGGTGATGCCCGCGGCATAAGATTGGCCACCGGACACCACGCTGGCGGACGACCCCCCGAAAGTGGCTTCTGATTCACCGCTCGAATTCAATGCCGCCCGGGCATCGACATCCAGTCGACCGCTGTTGGTGATGCTGTCTTCCCCTTCGTCCCCTGCGATCCCTTCCACACGGGTCAAGGCGGCCAGGACACCACCGGTGTCGCCGCTGCCGCCGAAGGTGTAGGAAGAGCCATCGAGCAGCAGTTCGGCGTTGGCATCCACCGTCAGGTTTCCGCCATTGTCGATGCGATCGTCCCCCTGGCCGCCGCTGAGGCCCTGTGCCACTGTAAAAGCGCCGGACGCCCCGGCCGCGCCCGAAGATCCGAAAATAGTGACGGTTTCCGAAGACGAGCGATTGAGCGCGCTGGCGACAACCGTGATTTCCCCCGTGTTGCCGATCTGGTCATCGTCATCGCCCCCCGTGATGCCGGTCGAGGTTGTCCGGGCAAAAGCACTCGATTCGGCATTGGTGCTTCCGGCAAAGCCGAACGAGGAGGCCTCGGTGTCGAGAAGCGACATCCAGCGCGCGTCCCCCGTCGCCCCATCGGCCGGTCCCACACGCAGGATGCCGGTATTCATGAGAATGTCTTCGCCGTCTCCGCCGGACATGCCGGTGGCCGTTGTCTCCACTTCGGTGCCCGCTTTGGCACTGGCGGAACCGGCCACGCTGATGGCCGAGCTTGAAGCCGAACTTCGCGACAGCGCCAGGACTTCGAGCGCGCCCTGGTTGACCACCAGATCATTACCGCCATCGCCGGTCAGCCCGACCGCCGTTGCTTTGGGCAGCGTACGCGCTTCGCCATCAGCGGCACCGGCCACGGTAATGCTGACACTTGTGGCCACCGTATCGGCCGTGGCGACGATACCGATGTGGCCGCTTTCAGCACTGACAATCGTGTCGTCCTGATCACCGCCCGCCAGGCCGGTGACGCTGGCCGTAGCATTGGCGTTGGCCTGGCCCAGTGAATAGCCAACCGCCGTGGCAGCGATGCTCCGGACCGTTGTCGACGCCAGGGCGTCCAACGAGATTTCCCCCGTGTTCACGATCGTATCTTCACCGCTGCCACCTTCGATACCGGCGGCCTGCGCCAGGGCATCGGCGTTGGCCTCTCCGATGGCCGCCCCGCCGATGGCAACGCTGACGGATTGCCCTATCGAACGGGCGTGCGGGTTAAGGTCGACCACGCCGGCATTTTCAAGCCGATCGTCACCTGCGCCCCCTGACAACCCGGTGGCCGCCGCATGGCCGAGCGCATTGGCGGTGGCGTCTCCCAACCCAAGTGCCGTGAAGGTCACCGCCCGTGCAACGGCATCCGCGTGGAGGAGATCCGATCTGATCGTGCCACTGTTGACAACCGTATCGTTGTCGGCCCCACCATCGAGGCCAACCACCGCCGCGCTGGCGATGGCAGTGGATTCAGCGGCGGACATGCCGGCAAGCGACAGCGCCACGGCCGTATTCGTCGTACGGGCTTCCGCCTCCAGGAGAATCGCGGCGTCCTCCTCGTTGGCGATCACATCATTCCCTGAATCGCCGGCAAGGCCGATTGACAGGGCGTCAGCGGTGGTGGCATTGTCAATATAGGCGCCGGCCACACTCGCGCCGAGGGGCGTAAAGGTAACACTCACACCCTGGGCTTCGGACAGCGTCTCCGCGGTCAGGTCGGCGGCGTTGACAAGTACGTCTTCACCGGCGCCGCCTTGCATGCCGGCCGCCTGGCTCGTCGCCGTGGAAGCGGCAACCGCGCCGGCCAAGCCACCACTGAAGGTGGCGGCCACGGCCACCGACGTGGCATGGGCGGTGGCTTCGGCATGAATACTTTCCGTACTGGCGGCGTTGTCGTCACCGGCACCGAGGGCGATACCGGTGGCGTCCGCCGTGGCGCGCGTTCCGCCGTCCCAGAAGGAATCGGCCGCCATGGCCACCCCGGCGTTGGTCACGGCAACGCTGACGCTCGTCGCCCCGGCGTCGGCGATGCTCGACAGCGCTCCATCGCTCCGGACCACATCGTCACCCGTTCCGGCATCGATGGCGGCGGCGGTGGCAGTTGACGTGGCCGTGGACGTCGCACCGGAAACACCGGCCACCGTCATGGCCACACTGTTTGAGCTAGCCGTTGAAGTGGCGCTGGCATCGACCTGGGCGGTATTTTGAATAATGTCATCGCCCAAGCCGCCGTCCAGACCGCTGGCGTGGGCCTCGGCCGTGGTCCCGCCGTCCCACACGGCGTCCGCGGCAATGGCAGCGCCGCCCGCGCTGGCCGCAAAACTGACACTCACGGCCGTTGCATCGGCCGTGCTGTCAAGCGCGCCTTCGTTGATCAACCTGTCGTCGCCGTCACCACCTGACAGGGCGGTCGCATCGGCCGTGGCCGTGGATGTCGAAACCGCCCCGGCAACACCGGCCACGGTAAAGGCCACACTGTTCGAACTGGTCACGGCATCCGCATCGACATCGATCGTGCCCGTGTTATGGATCCGGTCCTCTCCGGCGCGGGCATCCATCCCCACCGATGTCGCCATGGCCTTGGTGCCGCCGTCCCAAACGGAATCCCCGGCCCCGGCCACCCCGGCGCCGGTAACGGCCACATTGACCGATACCGCCGTGGCATCGGTCGCGACCGTCAAGTCACCGCTGTTGGTCAATTCGTCGTCCTGATCGCCGGAACGGATGGCCGCGGCTTCCGCGTCGGCCGTGGAGGTCGATATGGCCAGCGGCACCCCGAAGGTGACATAGCTGAGCGCGGCCGAGACACTGATCGCATCGGCCGCCGCCGTCACGCTGCTGGTGTTCGCGATACGGGCTTCGCCGTCACCGCCGTCGATGCCGGCCGCCTTGGCCGCGGCCAGGGTACCGCCGTCCCAGGCATTGTTGCCCGCGACCGATACGCCCCCGACACCGGTCACCGCCACATTGAGGCCGTCGGCATTGGCAAAGGCCTCGGCATTGAGCGCGCCACTGTTGTCGACTTCGTCTTCCCCCGCGCCCATAGCGATGGCAACGGCATCGGACTTGGCGGTGGAGGTCGAAATGGCGCCGGATACTCCCCCGACACCGGTCACCGAGACGGAACCGGTCGCTGTCACCGTGGTGGCGGAAGCACTGATATCGCCGCTGTTCTCCAGGAAATCATCGCCGTCACCGCTGTCGATGCCCCTGGATTTGGCCTCGGACAGGGTGCCGCCGTCCCAGGCGTTGTTGCCGGAGACGCTGACCCCGCCCACACCCGTCACCGACACATTCGCCGCAGCCGCGATCGCCGTTGCTGCGGATGTCAGGTTGCCGCTGCTGGTAATCTCATCGTCACCGTCTCCGGTATCGATCGCCGCGCTGTCCGATGTGGCGGTAGCGGTTGAAATGGCGCCCGCCACGCCTCCGACCCCCACTACCGACACGGCGCCACTGGCTGTCACCGCGGTCGCCGTGGCACTGATGTTACCGCTGTTATCCTCTATGTCGTCATCGCCGGAACCGCTGTCGATGCCCCGTGACTTGGCCTCGGACCGGGTGCCGCCGTCCCAGACATTGTTGCCGGAAACACTGACCCCGCCGACGCCCGTCACTGAAACGCTTACCGCATCTGCGTTAGCAATCGTATCGGCGGTCAGGAAGCCGCTGTTGGTGATTGTATCGCTTCCCGCGCCGGTGCTGATGGCGGTGCTGTCCGCTTTGGCCGTGGCTGTCGAAAAGGCCCCGGCCACACCGCCCGTCCCAACCACCGAAACGGCCACCGAGGGTGCCACGGCAATCGCCAGGACATCGATGGCTCCCTGGTTGTCGACGATATCATCGCCCGTGGCCTGATCTTCGGTTTTATCTTGGTCGTAGTCCACCGAAGAACCGATGCTGATGGTGGTGGTGCTGGCGCTTGAGGATTCCCCCTCGGCATCGATGCCCAAGGCCTTGGCTTCCGCCGTGGTGCCGCCGTCCCAGATGGCATCCGCCGCCAGGGCCACTCCGCCGCCGGCATTGACCGATACGTTGACCGCCGCCGCATCCGCATTCGCAAAGACGTTCAGGTTGCCGGCGTTCTCGATCGTGTCGCTGCCGTCACCCCCGCGGATGGCCCGAGCATCCGCATTCGCTTTGGCGGTCGAGATGGCGGCCGACACGCCGGCCACGGTCACGGCAGTGGCAATAGAGGGCGACACGGCCACGGCGGTAATATCCACATCGCCGGAATTGACGATCCGATCATCGCCGCCGGCCATCTGGTTGCTGCTGCTCTGCTCGATGCCGACCCCTGTGCCATTGACATCGACGTTGATTCCAGACGTGCTGTAGTTCTCGCCGTCACCGTCGATACCGATGGCCAGGGCCTCGGCCTTGTTGCCGCCGTCCCAGAAGTTGTTGCCCGCCGCTGATACCCCTCCGGTGGGAACTACCGAAACATTGACCGCAAATGCATCGGCGTTGGACACGGCGGTCAGGTGGCCCGTGTTCTCGATGAGGTCATCCCCGTCACCACCGCGAATAGCCCGGGCATCGCTCGTGGCGGTGGCCGTTGACATGGCCGCCGCGACGCCTTCCGCCGTCACGGCCACGCTCAGGGCCGGCGCCACCGAAACAGCCACCGCTGTCACATCGCCCTCGTTCCGGATCTCGTCATCCCCGCTGGCCAGAATTTCATGGTGGTCGTAGGCAAACGCCGCGCCACTTCCGTCAGCCGTGAAACGCGTCTGTGTCTCGGAGGCCGTTTCACCATCGGCATCGATGCCGAAGGCACTGGCCTTGGCCGTGGTGCCGCCGTCCCAGAAATTGTTGCCGGCGACACTGCCCCCGGTGGGTGCCACGGCCACATTGACCGCCACGGCATCCGCGTTGGCCACTGCTGCGATGTTGCCCCGGTTGGTGATGTCGTCGCCGGCATCGCCCGTGCGAATCCCGAAGGCTTCCGCGGTCGCGGTCGACGTGGAAAGAGAAGCGGCCACGCCCTGTGATGACACCGCCACCGACACTTCGGGAGCCACCGCCACAGCCGTGGCCGCGATATCGCCGTCATTGATCACGGTGTCTTCACCGCTGGCCAGTTCCTTGGTCTTTTCGTAAGTGACGGCAACCCCATCTAAAGACGCATCGACCGCGATGGCCAGGGTATTTCGCTCGCCGCCTTCGGAATGGATGCCAGCCGCTTGGGCATCCGCCTGGATCCCGCCATCCCAGACGGAATTCCCGGCCACGGCCAATCCTTTGCCGGTCACGGCAACGTTGACCGCCGCGGCCGTGGCCGTGGCCGTGGCACTCAGGTCGCCGCTGGTGGTGATGGTATCATCACCGTGGCCGCTTCGGATGGCCGTGGCTTCAGCGGTCGCCTCGGTGCTGGCCAGCGATGCCGCGATGCCTTCGCTGGTGACGGCCACACTGACTTCCGGTGCCGTGGCCGTGGCCACGGTGGTGATGCCGGCCGTGTTGGTTATGGTATCGTCGCCATCGCCTTCGATGCCGTCGACGACTTTTTCAAAATCAAACCCGACACTCAATTCGTCGAAATCGATGTCCAAGGTGACATCCAGACTTTGGGCGCTATCCATTCCTGCCCCTGCAATGCCGACAGCCCTAGCGTCGGCGGTGGTCCCGGCGCTGAAAAGCCCGTTGTTGGCGATGGTCGTTCCCTTCCCGGAGACAGAGACCTCGACCGCTGCGGCCGTGGCTGTTGCAACGGCGCTCAGGGCACCATGGTTGTCGACCGTATCGCTGCCGCCACCAAGGTCCAGCGCCCTGGCGTCGGCTTTGGCTGTGGCGCTGGCATCGCTGCGGGCGGAGCCTTCGGTCGTCACAGCGACCGCCCCTGCGCCGCTGGTGGCTGTGGCCACAGCATTTACCGCGCCCGTATTGGTGAGAAAATCGTCCCCCGCCAGCGGGGTTTTGGCCTGGTGATAGCCCGCACTGAGACCGTCTTCGGTAATGACGAGGTCGATTTCGAGCGCCGTATCCTGCTGATGGCCGTCGGCCGTCATACCCACGGCCAATGCTTCCGAATTGGCGGCAGCCTCAACATTCGAACTGGCGTCGCTGCTGGAACCATTCTGGACGCCGACCCCCACCCCGAGGGCCATTGAAGTAGCGGTTGCCGTCGAAGTAATGTCGCCCTGGTTGTCGATCGTGTCGTTTCCCCCCCCGGTATCGATACCCGTAGCAACGGCTTTGGTGGCCGAAGTGATATCCACCGCCGCGGCGCCATCGATGGCAACGGCCACGCCGGCGGAACCGCTCGAGGCGGTGGCCGCGGTGGTCACATTGCCGGTATTGGTGAGGGTGTCATCACCGGCGATGGCCGTTTGGGACTTGCTGAAGCCGCTCACCAATCCTTCGTTGGTGAGGGAAAACGAAAAGGCCGTATGGTGATCGCCGGCATCCCCGTCCGTCGCGATCCCCATAGCACTGGCCGTACTTTCCGCAGCAGCCTTGACTTCGACCTTCGTCTTGCCGGTGGATTGGGTCTGCTGGCCAAACCCCACCCCGATAGCCGCAGAGGTCGCCTGGGAAGCGGCCGCAAGGTCGCCACTGTTGTCGATCACATCATGGCCGCCGCCCGTATGGATCGCCGTTGCGGCAGCAGTCGCTTTGGAGGTGACATCCGCCGATGCGGCACCGTCGATGCTCACCGGAACGGCTGCGGCACCACTGCTGGCCGTAGCAACGGTCGTCACAGCCGCCTGGTTGACCACCTCGTCATTCCCGATTGCAGCCGTTTTGGTGTCATTGTAGTTGACGTGCAGCCCGTCGCGGGACAGATCCAGGGAAAAGTCCACCTCGTGGGAATCGTTGTCGCCCTCGGTATCGATGCCGGTCGCCTGGGCCGTACTGGTGGCTTTGGCTTCTGCCCGGGCTTTGGTGTCGTCACCATCCGCGTGGGCGACACCGACACTCAGGGCGCCCGAAGTTGCCGTGGCCACGCTCGTCAACGCGCCGCTGTTGTTTACCGTGTCATCGCCACTGCCGGTTCGAATGGCGTCGGCCTGGGCCGTGGCGGTTGAGTTGGCTTCCGCCGCAGCCGTGCCATCTGAATTGATCTGGATATCCACCCCCCCGGCACCGCTGGTGGCGGTGGCGACCGCATTGATGGCGCCTTGGTTTTCAACAAGATCATTACCGCCGGCCTGGGTTTCTTCATGGGCAAAAAGCAAGTCCAAAGACTGCCGGTCGAGGGAAAGATCTCCGGCAATGGATTTATCTGCGACCGCCCCTTCGGTATCAATGCCCTGGGCCGTGGCCGTAGCCGTGGCATTGGCCTCGCTGTGGACTGTCGGCCAGAAGCGCTCCTGCAGGTTGTCCAAAATGCCGCCATCATCATCCTGGTCGGAGGAATCGGAAATACCCAAGCTGACACTGACAGCCCCGGCCGTGGATGTCGCCACCGCACCCAGCGCCCCCGTATTGGCGACCGTGTCATCCCCGGCACCGGTAAAAATGGCAACGGACGCGGAAGTGGCTTCGGCGTTGGCTTTGGATTCCACCGAGCCGCCGGCCATGATGTCGATGGCCGCGCTCCCACTGCCCGCAGCCGCGGTCGATACGGCGGTGACATCGGCCTGGTTGTCCACCGTGTCGTTGCCGGAGGCCGCTTCCTGACGGTAGTCGAAACCGGCTTCGATACCCGAGCGGCTGATATCGACATCCACTGCCACGCTTTTTGATTGGGCATCCCCTTCGGTATCGATACCCTTGGCCGTGGCCGTGGCCTTGACTTCCGTTTCGCTCTTCACACTGCCGGGGTCATTGGCCTGGTCGCCGGTATCGTCCCCTTGTTGCGATTCGGCAACCGCCAGTCCCACACTGAGTGCATCAGCCGTTGCGGTGGATATGGCATCCAACACCCCCGTATTGGTAATGTCGTCGTCACCACCGCCGGTAAAAATCGCCACGGACGCGGAAGTGGCCTCGGCGTTGGCCTTGGATTCGACCGACCCACCTGCTGCAATATCGATCGCGGCACTCGCCGCACCGGCGGTGGCCGTTGCCGTCGCCCCAATATCGCCCGTGTTGATCACCTGGTCGGCATCACTCATGGTGCCTTCCGACTGCTGGTAACGGGTGACCAGGGCCGTGTCGGTTATCTCCGCAGACGCCGCGATCGTCTTGAACTGGCCTTCGCCATCGGATGCGATCCCGACGGCGCGGGCCGTGGCCTTTACGTCACTTTGGCTGCTGGCATTGTTTTCCGACGAGTCGTCCGTGGTTGGCGGTGGGTCTCCATCCGACGTCGGTGCGCCTATCTGAAAAGTGGCACTCAGGGCACCGGCTGTGGCAGTTGAAACGGCATTCAGATCGCCGCTGTTGATAATGGTATCTTGTGCCGCGCCGGTTGACAGGCCGATGCTTTCGGCCTTGGCTTCGGCATTGGCTTTGGTCTGAGCCGCACCGTCCGCGGCAACATCTATCGATGCCGAACCGGCTCCGCTGGTGGCTGTGGCTGTGACCTGCACATCGGCCGAATTGGTTAGGGTATCTGTACCGCTGACCGCCGTGGTTTCTTTCGTATAAGTTACGCGCAGCCCGTCCAGACCGAAAGGCGAAGCCTCTTTATCTTCTTCCGCAACATCGTCACCATCGGATTCTATGCCGATTGCCGAAGCCTCGGCCGTCGCCGAGGTATCCAATGCGATATTGACCTTGTCGCCTTCCGCATTTTCTCCCGCTGCAAGACCCAAGCCGAGCGCGCCGCTGGTGGCCGTCGCAATGGAAGTAATCGGGTCGGTGCTGCTGATCTGGTCATCGCCGTCGCCGGCGGCAATACCGGTGGCTGCGGCTTTGGCCGATGATGTGGAGGTCAGTGACACCGCCCCCTGGGCGTCGGCCGACAATGAATAATCCGTACCTCCGACCATACCCCCGCTGGTCGCTGTCGCATCGGCGGCCAGCGTCCCGTCATTGTTCACCGTATCATCGCCGTCGCCAGCATCCATGACGGTCGATGCCGCCTCGGTTGACAGGGACAGGTCGATTTTGCGGTCATCACCGTCGCGGTCACCGCTATCGAACGAAAGTGCCCCGGCATAGGCACCGTTGGCCACCGCGGTAACCGCCAAAGAACCGCTGCTGGTAAGCGTATCGTTGTCATCGCCGGCTACAAGCCCCATCGTCTTGGCCAGCGCCTGGGTTTTAGCATCCAGGATCTGCAGGAGCAACGCCGTCGCGTCTGCATTCGCGGTGACGTCGGCCCCGCTGAGAATCACGTCGTTGCCCGCCAGGGCGTCGAGGGCCGTTGCGGCAGCCTCGATCGTTTCGCTTTCATCCGTCAAAAGACCGGCCTGGGCATCGATCGAACCGGCAGGGGTCATCGTATCCGCCGTATCGGTGCCAGTGACAACCGTGACCCTGTCCTCGTCATCGGCCTGCACCGGGTGCGCCAGAAACAGACTGCTCCCCATCAGTCCGAACGCCGCCAAACCCCACACCACCCAAATCGTCAAAGCAAGGCGCTGGATTTTTTTTCCCGACCGTGCTTGCAAGCCTAATTTCAAGGATCGATAGCGATCCGATGTGACGACGTCTCGACTCAACGTGATTCCCCCATGCATTGGCTTATGAGTGGTTGTGCAAATCGTCCTGTTTGGAACATAAAAAAACCGGCCTGCCCATCAGGTGACGTTGACGATGTCACGCTCGGCAGCCCGGCTGTCTTTCATTCAATCGCGCTGCTGACTGACCCCGTCAGTTCAGCAAAGCAAAAAGATCCGTGGCTTTCCGCCCCCTTTTCACAAAGGGTTTGGCCTTAAAAGAAAAGCCCCCTCACACGCACCTTGTGCGCAAGAGGGGGCTTACACAGGTCTGAGAGAAACGGTCCGTATCATCAACATCTCGAATGTGTCCGGGCACTATCGTGAAGAGCTGAAAAATACCGTCAGTGAGCTCGAATATGGACTCTCAGGCGCGCTGGCGACATCATCTGCGCCGGGCCGTATTACTCTATTTATCTTTGGGGACGACCTGTAATTACTACAGAGCCACTAGAACAGCAAGTTTTATTCCAAATGCGCATTATAAATAATTTTATATATTATTACAGATACTTGAATCTATAATGACGGTACGATATCAGCGATGTAGGAAAAAATTTTCTCTTGTATAGGAATTGGAAGCCCTTTAAATGACACAAATGTCGCCATGAAACGATCTAGCGCCAAGGGGACCAAAACCGCATTACCACCAGCACCGTGCCGCCCAGGATGATCGCCCCCCCGACATAAAAGATAGCTGCGATACCGAAAGCATCGTGAACCATGCCCAGAAGGATCGGCGACACAATAAATCCCAGGCTCAGGGCGGCATCAAACAGCCCCATGACCGACCCCATGCCGACGCGCGCGCCTTCGCGGCCGGCCAACACCAGGGCGGCGGGAACCGCGATACCGTTGGCGACACCCATGAGAATATTCATCACCAGGGCGCCGGAAAAATTCTGTACCAGGGGCATACCGGCCACGGCCAGGCCGGACAGGACAATCCCCCCCACCATCAAGGCAACGGGATGCGTGCGGTCGGCCAGACGGCCGCCCGGACGCTGCAGGAAGGCGATCAGGAGCACGTTGACCCCCAGCAGAATCCCCACCTGGGTGCTGGAAATACCGATGGCGACGCCATAGAGCGGCAGAAAGGTGTAGACGGCCCCCTGCCCCACGGCCGAGAAAAAACGAATGCTAAAAACGGTTTGCAGGATGCGGCTCTGCCTGAGGGTCTGTCGCATCGAAGTTGAGGGTTTTACGGTTTCGCCCGCCTTGCGGGCGAGGGAGGGCACGAAGACCAGAATGCCGACCGAGGTCACGAGCGCCAGACCACCCATGGTTAAAAAAGCCGCTTCCGTACCCAGCCAGTCCTTGATGACGCCGCCCAGCAGGGGACCGGCCCCCACCCCCAGCATGAGCGCCATGCTGAGGGTGCCCATGTAGATCCCCAGTCGTCGCGGCGGTGCGATCTCGGCCACCACCGCCATGGCCACCGGCGCCACGCAGACCGCGGCCAGGCCGTGGGCCAACCGTACGGCAATCAGTCCCGCGACACTGGCAGACTGGATGTAGGCAACGGACAACAGCGCATAGCAAAACAGCCCGGTGAGCATGAAGGGCTTGCGCCCCAGGCGATCGGAGAGCCGCCCCACCACCGGGTTGAAAAGGCTGCGGGCCAGGTTGAAGGCCGCGATGATAAACCCCAGTTCGGTACCGCCGGCCCCCAGTTGAATCGCGTATAACGGCATGATGGGCCAGATGATGCCCATCCCCACCATGGTGACCCCCACCGAGGCGGACAGCCAGAAAAGAATCCGGGCGGGGACCGGTCCGTCTGATGTATGGTGTTGGGAGAAACTCACGCTGCCGACCTTATCCCAAACCCTGCCCGGCATCAAAAGCTTTTGAAAATTTTATCGAATACCGCTATCATCTATTATATTTTTTCCACCATGCCGGCCAAAGGTCCTATGTGAGACGTTTGCCTGACAACAAAGCCGCCCGCTAAACCGGCGCCACGCAATGCGATGAAGCATCCGAAGAAAAAAGCCACCGCCCCGACACCCACCGAGGCCATCCTGGAAAGCATATCGGATGGTGTGTTTACCGTCGACCTGGAGTGGCGCATCTCGTCTTTCAACCGGGCGGCCGAAACCATCACGGGGGTGTCACGCACCGACGCCATCGGACGCCGCTGCTCGGAGGTCTTTCGCTCCAGCATGTGCGGGCCTGACTGTGCCCTGCGGCAGACCCTCAAAACGGGCCAGCCCGTCATTGGCCGGGCCGGCTATATCATCGATGCCGAAGGCGGCCGCATTCCCGTCAGCATCTCGACGGCCGTATTGCGGGAAGCCGACGGCCGGGTGATCGGTGGGGCCGAAACCTTCCGTGACCTCAGTGAAATCGAAGCCCTGCGCCGCGAATTGGAGGGCCGCGCCCGAATCGGTGATCTCGTCAGTCGCAGCACGCTGATGCAACGCATCTTCGAGGCCCTGCCCGCCATTGCCGCCAGTCCCAGCACCGTCCTGATCCTGGGGGAAACCGGCACCGGCAAAGATCTGGTGGCCCAGACCATTCACAACCTCAGTCCCCGCAGCAACGCCCCCTTTGTCGCGGTCAACTGCGGCGCCCTGCCCGAAACACTGCTGGAGTCGGAACTCTTTGGCTACAAGGCCGGCGCCTTTACCGGCGCCACCAAAGACAAACCCGGGCGCTTTGCCATGGCAGGAAGCGGCACCCTGTTCCTGGATGAAATCGGCGAAATCAGCCCGGCCCTCCAGGTAAGGCTCCTGCGGGTTTTACAGGAACGGTCCTATGAACCCTTGGGGAGCACCCGTTCGGAAGCCACCAAAGCGCGCCTCATTGTCGCCACCAACAAGGACCTAGCGGAGCAGATGCGCAAGGGCGCCTTCCGGGAAGACCTCTACTACCGTGTGAACGTAGTCCGCATCGAGCTGCCCCCACTGCGTCGACGCAAAGAAGATATCCCCTTGCTGGTGGACCAGTTCATCGACCGTTTCAACCGGCTGCAAAACAAATCGATCCAGGGGATCACCGCCGAAGCCCTGTCGCTCCTCATGGTGCATCCCTGGCCCGGCAACGTCCGCGAACTGGAAAACGCCATCGAACGCGCTTTCATCATGTGCCGGGAAGGGCTTATCAGCCTGGAACACCTGCCCGATGAACTGACGGCCCATGGCGTATCCCAATCCACAGCCCCCGGCATCAAGACCGCCCATGACGTGCTCGACGCCCAGGCCATCCAGAACGCCTTGGCCCAGCACCACAACAACCGAACCGCCGCCGCCCGGATGCTCGGCATCCACAAAACCACCCTCTTCCGCCGGATGAAAAAACTGGGCATGCCCCTCCCGAAACGGGACGGGCGCTCACGCCACCCCAAATAGTGGCGAAAACGCACCTATAAAACCAATATACCGTAGCGTAAATGCACCTATATCATTCCTGAGCGCACCTCTTTTAAAATTCATATTTTAAATCATTCTAGTTAATTACAAAAATTTATCGCGATCTGTCGTTTCCGGCATGGGGTATGCTTTAGATCAGGTCGAACAACAGACAGGACGCCTTCTATGAAAATCGCCGTGACCATCTGGAATGATCGCATCGCCCCGGTTTTCGATGTCGCCCGGGACATCCGCCTGGTGGAAGTGATCGACGGGCGCATGATCGATCCGCAAGAGGACATCCTGACCGGCGAGCTTCCGGTTCAAAAAGCGCTTCGGCTGGTTGAGCTGGGCGTCGACACGCTGATTTGCGGCGCGATTTCGCGCCCGGTGGGGGCCATGATTGCCAGCTACGGCATTCAGGTTGTCCCCTTCGTGGCCGGCAACCCGGAAGCGGTTATCATGGCCTGGATAAAAGGGGGCCTGACGGAAGAGGTCTTCATGATGCCCGGATGCCGGCGGCGGGGGCGCCATTCGATTCACAGCAACACCATTGAAAACAGGGAGGTCAACCTCATGAATGGAAAAAAACAAGGCGGCCGCGGTCGTGGTCAGGGAGGTGGCGGGGGCCGTGGGCAGGGAGCCGGCGGTCGCGGTCAGGGCGGCGGCGGTCGAACGGTCCCTGCCGATAACGGCACCACGGCGCAATCGAGTGGATTCTGCCGCTGCCCCCAGTGCGGACAGCGCGAACCCCATGAACGCGGTGTTCCCTGCGTCATGCAAAAATGCCCCACATGCGGCGGCACCATGACCAGAGCATAACCCCAACGTTAATCAAAGGAGGACAACATCATGCCAGGAAGAAATCAAACAGGCCCCATGGGAATGGGCCCCATGACCGGACGCGGGGCTGGATACTGCAGCGGAAATGCCGGAACGGAAATCCCTTACCCCGCCGCGGGATTTGGTTATGGAATGGGATTTGGCCGCGGACGCGGCTTCGGCGGCGGTAGGCGTATGGGACGCAATTTCGGCAGAGGCGGCGGGATGCGTTTCGGCGGATATGGCGCCTCCTATGGTTACCCCGGAACGTACGGGCAGCCAGACCCCGAAGTTGAAAAACAAGCCCTCGCCGGTCAGGCCCGGAGTCTTCAGGCGGAACTGGAGGTGATTCAGAAACGCCTTGCCGCCCTCGAATCCGAATCGACCACGGATTAAGTGAGGTTACGACCGCTAAACTCGAGCCGCACCGTATACGGGATGGTGCGGCCCGACATTGACGACACCCAAGATTCCCCTTGGCGCATAGCCGAAAGGGTTGGCAGAATTTGCCTTACGTTTGAACCACGAGGAAGAACACGCTTGGCCGTATCATGAAGACATCTTTGGATTGCATTCCCTGCTTCGTGCGCCAGGCGCTTGATGCGGCCCGGCAGTTGTCCGTGGACATGGCCTTCCATGAAGGCATTTTTCAATGACGCCACAATGGCGGACGTCCGGACGGCAGGGTTGGATACACTGGTCGCGGTGATCGACAATGGTTCGGACGCTCCCGGCACCCTTCTCGACGACTGCAGCGAGGCGTTCCTGCAATACTACCACAGGGCCGATCTCATCATCGCCAAGGGGCAGGGCAATTTTGAGACACTGAGCGACGCGCCGGGCAATATTTTCTTCTTGTTTCAGGCCAAATGCCCGGTGATCGCCGCCCATGTAGGGCATCCTGTGGGCACCCATATCATGATACGGTCGAACGGCAGGCCTGGTCATTCCGGTCAAATACGTCATGCCGGCGACGAACCGACAGAGCATCCATAACGGTTGGCCGGTCACCGCCACGGAGAAAAAACCATGAAGCCATCTGATATGCGACATGTATACGGGCCGGTACCCTCGCGGCGGTTGGGGCGATCGCTGGGAATCGATCTTGTGCCGTTCAAGGTCTGCACCTATGACTGTATCTACTGCCAACTGGGAAGAACGACGGACCTGACCCTCGAAAGGAAAGCGTACGTCACGGCGGAAAATATCATGGCCGAGTTGGCGCCTATATTGACGGCGGCCGACAGGCCCGACTATATCTCACTGGCGGGCTCCGGCGAACCCACACTGAACAGCGCTATCGGCAATGTGATCCGCCGCATCAAGCAGCAAACCGACATCCCGGTGGCCGTCCTGACCAACGGCGCGCTGCTCTGGATGACGGAAGTCCAGCAAGCCCTGCTGGCGGCCGACCTGGTGCTTCCCTCATTGGATGCCGGCGATGACGGTCTGTTTCAGAAGATCAACCGACCGCACCAGGCCCTTTCGTTCGAACGGATGGTTGACGGTCTGGCCGCCTTCACCCGGCGTTTTGCAGGAGCGGTCTGGCTGGAAGTCCTTCTGCTAAAGGGCATGACGGGCACGGCGGCCGAGGTTGAAAAAATCGCGGCTCATGTGAACCGCATCGATCCGGCACGGGTTCAGTTGAATACGGTTTGCCGTCCGCCGGCGGAAACTATGGCATCGCCCCTTTCCAGCGGCCAACTGCATGCCCTGGCAGCTCTTTTCGCCGTGCCGGTGGACATCGTCAGCTACGACGACACCGCAACCGCGACCGTGTCAACCGCTGAAAACGTCCGGGAGACCGACATTCTGGCCATGCTCGAGCGACGCCCCTGCACGGCCGATGATGTCGCTCGCGGTCTCGGCATCCATGTCAACGAGGCCCTCAAACATCTGGCCGCCCTGGTCACAGCCGGTCGACTGGCCACAAAAACCAACGCGGGGCGCAACTTTTATACGACGACAGAGGAGCATGAACGCTAATGGGTGCATCACCGATCGCCATCACCGTCCTGGTCGACAACCAGGCCGGACCGGGCCTCACAACCGAGCATGGCTTTTCGCTTTGGATCGAAGCCGACGGCCGCCATATCCTTTTCGACACCGGACAGGGGCCGGCCCTGCCGATGAATGCCCGGACCCTCGGGGTCGATTTGCGGCAAACCGGCATGGTGGTCCTGAGCCATGGGCATTACGACCACACCGGCGGCATACCCCACGCCCTGCATGTTGCCCCCAACGCGCATGTCTATTGTCACCCCGGTGTGGTGCAGCCGCGCTACAGTCTGCGCAACGGATCTCCCAAGCCGGCGCACATGCCCTCCGAATCCATGGCCGCCCTCGACAGGCTGCCCGAAAAAAACCTGCACTGGACTTCCGAAACGATCAGGCTGTCCGACAACATCGGCCTGACCGGGCCTATCCCCCGCCAAACAACCTTCGAGGATACCGGCGGCGCCTTCTTTCTCGACCCGGAAACCCGCCATGCCGACCCGATCGAGGACGATCTGGCCTTGTGGATCAAGACGGACCAAGGCCTGGTGGTCTGTGTCGGCTGCTGCCATGCCGGCATCATCAACACCCTCACCCATATCAAACGCCTGAGCGGCGTCGCGCCCATTCGGGCGGTCATCGGCGGCCTGCACCTGCTGAACGCCGATAGCCGGCGATTGAATCACACGCTGGCGGCCTTGCAGACCATGCCCATCGAAACGGTGATTCCCTGCCACTGCACGGGCGACCGCGCACTGGATGAACTGGAAGCGGCCATGGGCGACAAAATGCGGCGCAGCCGCTCGGGAGCGACTCATCATTTTTGACGACATAACGCCGGATGGAGGTGGAGAACAAGAGGCCTCTTGTAGACTTTTCCAAACAACCCGTCGTCCTATGGTTCAAACGCCGGCCAATCGAGCATCGGCCACCAACCAAGGAGGACTGACATGAAAAAGAAAATCACCCTTATCAGCCTGGTTTTGATCGGATTTGTCTTCGTGTTTTCAGGCAGCGCCTGGGCCGGCCATGATGTCCGCCACGGTCACCACTACCAGAAATGGCACCACAAAGGTGCTCCTTTTTATAAGAAACACCCTGGCTGGGGCCATGGCCGCAAGGGGCACCTTGGCCCGCGCTACCACAGCCGCCATCATCGCCCCTATCGCCGCCCGGTCGTCAAACACATCTACCACCACACCAGTAGCGACCACCGCTACAGCGATTACGACCAGTACCAGGCTGCCGGAACCGTATCGGAACCCGGTTTCTCTTTTTCCTTCGGTATCAGCGGCGCCCGGTAACCCAATTCCCCTGGTGAGGGGCAGGCACTATGATACCTACCCCCACAGTCCATAATCCAGCCAAACCGCCGGGAACGTATCGACCCGATGCTTCCCGGCGTCCCCTTCTAATTCGGACGAATCTCAAACGCCTTTCGTAAATGACAGTCATGGTGCGTTATTTGGCCACAGCACCTTGACGGCCTCCTGATAGCGACCCATCTTGATGTGAAAATGAACCCATAAAAAAAGTGCACCCAATGATATCAATGATCGTCAAAGCGATAGCGGCATTGTCCGTGATCGGCATTCTGGGGTGTGGATCCGCACCCACCATTCCCACGGTGGATCGCCTGGATTTGCAGCGCTTCATGGGCGACTGGTTTGTCATCGCCAGCATACCGACCGTTTTCGAAAAAGAAGCTTTTAACGCGGTCGAGTCCTATCGCCTGGACACGGATGGCTCCGTGGAGACGACCTTCCGGTTCAACAAGGGCGGATTCGACGGCCCTGAAAAGGTCTATACCTCGCGGGCCTTTGTTATCGATACCGACTCCAACGCGCACTGGGGCATGCAGTTCGTATGGCCGTTCAAGGCCGAGTACCGCGTGGTTTATTTGGCGGATGACTACTCCCGGACCGTTATCGGAAGAAGCAAACGGGATTATGTCTGGATCATGGCCCGGGCGCCGTCGATCCCCGACGCCGACTACGCCGGATTGCTGACCCTCCTGGAATCCTACGGCTATGACATTCGCCAGGTTCAAAAAGTCCCCCAGCAGGCGGCAGGCCATTCCCCCAACGGCTGACCCCACCGGCAGGCTTCATTCCCGACCCATGCGCCTGTCATCCCCCCAGGCAGCCACCACCGCCTCTCGGGCATCTTCAATTACATTGACATTACTTTAGGTTATGCCGTAACGTCATATCCAGCACCAGATTCCAACCGCCGCAAACCAACAGACTGCCGAAATTCGCCGAACCGTGCCAAGCACTTCTCCGGCGCACACGGCAACCACTGATATTATTCGTCGTCTCAACCATCACCTTTATTCTAAAAGGAGGTGTTCGGATGCTGCGAAATGTCCAATGGTTCATCGTCATTTCGGTTCTTGCCATCACGTTTGTCGCGAATGCGATGGCCGGAGAGGTCGAAGTCCTGCACTGGTGGACTTCCGGTGGTGAAGCCGCCGCCGTGCAGGAACTCCAGAAGATGCTGCAGAACGAAGGCCATACCTGGAGGGATTTTGCCGTGGCGGGAGGGGCGGGCGCCAACGCGATGACGGCCCTCAAATCACGCGCTGTTTCCGGTAACCCACCGACAGCCGCCCAGGTCAAGGGGCCTCAGATTCAGGAGTGGGCCCAATTGGGGGTTCTGACCAATATTGACGACGTGGCCCAGGCCGAAGGCTGGGACACCCTGGTTCCCGGCGTGGTGGCCGATATCATGAAATACGAGGGCCACTGGGTGGCCGTGCCCGTCAATGTCCACCGCATCAACTGGTTGTGGTGCAACCCGGCAGTCTTCCAAAAAGCCGGCGCTCAATACCCCCGAACATGGGAGGACTTCTTTGCTGCCTGTGAAAAAATTAAGCAGGCCGGTTTTATTCCCATAGCGTTCGGCGGCCAACCATGGCAGGAAGCCACCGCATGGGAATCCATCGTGGCGGGCGTCGGGGGTCCGGAATTTTACAAAAAAACCCTGATCCAGGCGGACGAACCAGCGCTTGCCAGCGACACCATGGTCAAAGCGCTGGACATCTTCAAACGCATCAAATCCTACACCGACAAAAACGCCCCGGGCCGCGACTGGAATCTGGCCACCACCATGGTGATCAAGGGCGAGGCGGCCATGCAGTTCATGGGCGACTGGGCCAAGGGGGAATTCACGGCGGCCGGCAAAGTGCCGGGGAAGGACTATGATGCGTTGACCGTGCCGGGCACTGCCGACGCCTTTCTCTTCAATGTGGATTCCTTCATCATGTTCGCGGTCAATGATCCTGCGGCCAAAGCCGCCCAGAAGGCCATGGCACGCCTCATTCTCTCGCCGGATTTTCAGGTGGCCTTCAATGTCAGCAAGGGCTCCATCCCGGTACGCGCCGGTATTGCCGAAACACCGTTTGACCCGGTGGCCATCGCGTCCATGAAAGATTTCGAAGCCACGGCCAAGTCGGGCGGCCTGATGCCCAGCATGGCCCATGAAATGGCCGTTTCACCGGCCGTTCGGGGAGCCATGTTCGACGTGATTACCAACTTCTACAATTCCGCCATGCCGGCTGCCGATGCCGCGCAGAAGCTCGCGGACGCTGTCCGGGAAGCGAAGATGTAATGCTTTGAAACAAGATGAAGGTGACGGAGCCGGGCGCCCCGCCACCTGCTCCGGTTGCGCCGTTCATCGACCGGTCCTATAGCGCACCGGCGATGGACGGTTGAAAGGCCCATGCACACAACCACCCGGTCGTCAAAATGGTTGGCGGCACTGGAAACGGCGCTGCCCAGAATCGTCGTGGCCCCGAGTTTCATGGTCATGGTGGTTTTTATCTACGGGTTTATCCTCTGGACCCTCTACCTGTCGATGACGCGGTCCAGCTTCCTGCCCAGCTACGATTTTGTCGGTCTGGCGCAGTATGCCAAGCTCTGGCGCATCGAGCGCTGGGGGGTCGCCGTTCGCAATCTCCTGGTTTACGGCGGCCTCTTTATCTTCTTCTGCACGCTGTTCGGGCTGCTGCTGGCTATTTTTCTGGACCAGAAAATCCGCATCGAAGGTGCTCTTCGAACCGCCTACCTCTACCCGCTGGCGCTGTCCTTCGTCGTAACCGGCACGGCCTGGAAATGGCTCCTCAATCCGGGGCTGGGGATCGAACGGCTGGTGCGGGAATGGGGCTGGTCCACCTTCACCTTCGACTGGCTGGTAACCTCCGAGATGTCGATCTACTGCGTGGTCATCGCGGCGGTCTGGCAGTCCACCGGGTTTGTCATGGCCATGTTCCTGGCCGGGCTGCGGGGCATCGACGACGCCATCATCAAAGCCGCCCAGGTGGACGGCGCCAGCCTGCCGCGCATCTATCACAAAATCATTATCCCCAGCCTGCGGCCCGTTTTTTTCAGCACCTTCATCATCCTGATGCACATCGCCATCAAAAGCTTCGACCTGGTGGTGGTCCTGACCCGCGGCGGCCCGGGGTATGCGTCCGATTTGCCCGCCACCTTCATGTACAGCTACGCTTTCACGCGGGGGCGGCTGGCATTGGGGGCGGCCAGCGCCATGATGATGTTCTTCATGGTCATGGCGGTCATCGTTCCCTATCTTTACTCGGAGTTGAGGAGAAAACAGCATGCCTGACACCTCTCGGCCAGGCTACAGAGAGATCGCGGGCCGCCTGTTGATCTATGGCGTACTGCTCCTTTTCGTCCTCTATTTCCTTTTGCCCCTCCTCGTCATGCTCATCAC
>Ga0180434_10002725_pt1 | contig 23097 bp, 44 predicted proteins | sample SS_ome_7_FD_132453 | JGI IMG/M metagenome (GOLD analysis project Ga0180434, IMG submission 132453) | Hypersaline lake sediment archaeal communities from the Salton Sea, California, USA - SS_1_D_2 metaG | ecosystem: Environmental > Aquatic > Non-marine Saline and Alkaline > Hypersaline >...
AAACGGTGGGCCCTAAGAGCCCACCGCTGGATTAGTCTTCTTCCGAGTCCTCGTTTAGACACTCATCAGGTTCAATGAAAACGATCTTTATGGCCACGTACTTCCCATTCTTCATATTACCAAAGGCTTGGTAACTCCCATCCCCATAACCAGAGGAGGACACCACGCCACCGGGGATGGTACCCCAATGGTCTTCGCTCAGGGTGACTTTGCAGCACTGGCCATAGAATGTATTGGTATCATCATATTCGCCGGTTGAGTTATCACGCGGATAAACTCCCTCGTCGAAGATACCAGCTTGGCCAGAATCTACCCCAATGTTGCCGATTAGATTCATGGGTTCGTCCTGGTCAATTACCGGGTGATCTTCATGGTAGGCGATGAGGACTGCGCAGCGTATACCCCAATCGCCCTCGTCGCTCTTGACAACGTAGGCCTTCCATTTGCCATTCTTGGCCGGAAAAGAATCGATCTTGCACCACACGTCATCGCTATAGAATGGATCTGTAATGCGGATTTTACCGGAGGCAACTTCGAATTCTTCGGTGTTTACTGTCGTCATTTTATTTCTCCCAAAAATTTCCTGCATAGCATGTGTATCTCATGGACATCGTCCATATCCAAGATAGCACGTAGCGTAGCCCGGCAAGCCTTAAGGTCTCGAGACGGCATGTCTGAAGTTTGAGCGAACAAGCGCTTAAGTGGCTCCACATACATCTCCTGTCTGTTAACTGGCATTCGGTCTCCTCTCTAATAAGTGGGTCAGAACGGCTATTATGGCATTGCCCTCTCCACTTCCGTGATCCTCTTCCGCTATGCATGCAACTTCGCACCAACATTTGTTACCAAGGGAGTCCATCCTGGGCGAATGGATTCGAATTATGACTTTAGACTGCGCTTTTGCATCCATTGTTACGCAAAAGGTTCCCTTGGATGAGTGGAATTCTGGTATGATTATTTCGTCTTCTTTGGCCATTTCTTAATCCTCCGAGGTTTCTCTGCTGACGAGGTCTCCATTGTTGAAGGTCTGAACAAACCAAGATCCATCTGCTTTGACTTGTTCTGCTCTCCCGTGAGACTTACCGTCTCTCCAATTTCCAACAATCCAAGAACCGTCTGGGTCTACCAGTTCCCATTTACCGTGGAGTTTGCCGTGTTTCCGGGTTTCAATGCACCAGGAGCCGTCTGAGGAAACCCATTCAAATTTGCCGTGGGGTTTGCCGTCTTTCCAATTTTCGATTTCCCAAGAACCATCTGGATTTACCCGCTCCCATTTACCGTGGAGTTCATCATTCTTCCAGTGTTCAACTTCCCAAGAGCCGTTTGAAAATACTCGTTCCCTCCTGCCATGGAGTTTGTTGTCTTTGTAGGTTTCAATTTCCCAGGAGCCGTCTGAGTTTACCCGTTCCCATTTGCCGTGTTTTTTGTCGTTTCTCCAGCTTTCAACACGCCAAGAGCCATCCGCGTTTACCTGTTCCCATTTGCCCTGGAGTTTGCCATCCCTGTAGTTGCCAATTTCCCACGAGCCGTCTGAATATACCCGTTCACATTTGCCGTGGAGTTTACCATTCTTCCGGCTCTCAATAGACCAGGAGCCATTGTCATTTACTGTCTCAGTTGTTACTGGTTTCATTTTCTCGGCCCTCCCTGCTCTTCCGCCCTCTCTCGATCTTTCTGCTTATACCACGCGTCGACTTTATCTCGGCTGCCCCAGCAACCAGAAGGCAGCTCATTGTAGACATACTTCACTATGTCTACAAGGGCGGCGAGGCTGATTTCGTCAGCACAGCTGATAGCCCTACTGAGGCTGTCTTCCAGTACCGCAGTTAGGAATCCTCCAACAGGTCGGCCGCGCTCGGCGTAGGCGTCTAATGCCTCCCTAAGATGATCTGGTATCCGAAATCGATTATTCATTGCTTCCTCCTTCTTGGGTGGCTATAATGGTTATGGGAGAAGGGCCCTAGGAGTTGTCCCCATGAGATTGTATTTTGCCCACTCCCAGTCCGATAAGCTCGCATGTCGAGACGCTCAACTTAAGATAGAAGATGAGCTTGGGGTTGAGATCTTCAACCCATATTTCAACGACAGTACTATCCCATTCCGCAATCAGCTCCACAATGCAGACTCCAAAAACTATGTCGCTAGAGTGACATACTGCCTGAACAAATGTGACGGAGTTCTCGCTATGCCCGACAGCGATGATCGTGAAATAGCGTTCGTCGTTATGCTAGGCAAGGCGATGGGCAAGAAGATTTACACCATCACGGAGAAGTATCGAGACTGCCCATGGTTCCAAGTGTATTCAGATTGCATTTTCGATAGGATAGAGGCCTTCGTGGCCATGGCTGATAGATTGCGCTCCTAATCCGACTGTGGCTCATTTCTGTCCAATCGCTCTTTGAGCTTAGTCGCGTCTATCCCGAGCTCTTTTGCTATGTCCTTGATTACTTCCTTTCGGATTTCTTTCCGAAGACCCATTAAATCTTTAGGATCGGCTATACCGCCAACTGCTAACACATTCGGGCAAACGCGACCCCTACCGGTTGGATGTGGTTCGAAGGCGCAAATTAATGTCACCTCGGTTTTCTGCGGGTCTAGCCATATTTTGTCTTTTTCGTTACTGTGGAGGGTCCCATATTTTCCTGCAAACTGATAAGACCTATCGGCCGCTATGCTTCTAGCCTGCGTTGCAGAAGGAGCCAATATAACCATGCGCCTGGGCCTGAACCAGTCATTTTGCTTAAGTATTCGCAATTCATACAGCCCCCACTTTGAGGATGGCTCCGAATCTACCGCTACTTCTTTTATGGTAAGATCCGGGTGCCTCTGCATTAGGCGACGCAGATATTCCAATATGTGTTCCGCTTCGTAATCTATTCCACCTATCCGCATCATCTTCTCCTTCAGTGATCAAATTCTTCCCAGGGCGTCCCAGAATAGGTCTTCCACAGGAATGCGTCCAGCCCAGCTACACTTAGGCCTTCCGCGTCGGCTATTTCCGCAAAGGCTTCTTCTAGTATGAGGTAGTGTTTGTCTGACGGCGTTTTGCCCTCTGGCTCATTGAGGAATTTGAGAATGTGCGTGTCAATGATGGCTAGACCTAGGGCGCCTTGGTTGCGCAGAAAGTGGCTGGCCGCTTTCATACCAAAGCCCTTGACCATGGATTTCAATTCGCTGCGCTTCTTGTAATCGGCACCATTGCCGCGAACAACCTTAAGGATGTCCGGCATAATGTGCCGTGCAGCTAACACCCGCTGGGCTTTTGTGCGGAAGAATCTTACGGGAGTTAATGTCTCCTCGAGTACCCATTCCGGCATTGGAGTGCTATAGAAGTCTGCTGAGCGTAGTTGCTCTATGCAAGGCCGATTGGCCGCAAAGGTTGTTTGCGGTGCGCATATTGCAAAGCAAACGTCATAAAATACATCAGCATCTGACTTTGTTACAGCAAATTTTTTGAGAGTTTCGTTTATGTGCTGCCTATCTTCTGGTGATATTCTCAGTTCGTCCATGCCGCTCTAGCCTCCTGCATGCAACACCAATAAAAAAACGCAAGCCCATAACATATATGAGCTTGCGTTAGTCTTATACCTCAATTGTTACAATTGTAACAGCTTACCCCGGATTGTCTTCCTCCAGCAAATGTCGGTTTTCCAGATATTGGCGCATTGCTGCGTCTCTCTGGACCCCACTGAGGCGCCCAAGCCCTCCTCTGTTGCGCTTAGATCCAAAAAGCTGGACACGGCGTAATGCTACAGCCCCCCGTAATTCTTCCCAGTTCCGCTCTACAACCTCTTCCGGCTCCTCTACCGCCTTAACCATACTCTTTCTCCCTTCTAGATAAAATGGACCATACTATGGCCCATCTCCCCTTTTAGGGGGGAATAATACTGTCGTCAGTTCCCGTACAAAATAGTACGGAAGCAAGAGCAGATAGAAGATGACGAACAGGAATTGATAGACTGGAGAGTCCATTTCGTTTCCCTCCTTTCCTGGGTCCTTTGTACGATAAGCCTTCATACGCAGCCTTTCCTACTATTCTTATACCGCATTTCATGCCCTAACGTTCGGCTGGATTAGACCTTATTGCGCTTGACATGCTTCTCGTCTACTGCTATAATACCATAGATTACATTCTGTGGCAATATATGGTGGAGGCACGATATGCCAAACTTGACGATTACGCCCCTGAATTTTGCGGAATGGGGCCATTCCGCGTCTGACCAATTCCTCGCCGATGGTACGCCAATGAGCCAAGTAATCACCAAGATAGCGGCGGAAAACGAACTCTCCCCGACGCAAATACAGCGTGTTTGCGAGATTGCCAACCACCGAGCCTACGCAGAGCTCTTCAAGACAGCAGAAGACAAGACCTTCGGCTTCCCGCTCGCGAAAGCTGAGGAAGTTATGGAAATGCTACAAGCTGAGCCGGAGAAGGTTGCGTCCGACTATTACTTGGACCCGGTCGGCACCCGGCGTGGAGTGGACTGTAATAAGATCTTTGGCATTGAGGAGCTCGGGAATAGCGCTTCCGTATCAGAAGCGGAAAAAATTGCCGGGATTGTTCTCGAGAAGATTGCTGCGGCGAAGGATGAGATTCGCAGTCGTCTGTCTATCATGGGTAATGAGATTGACGGACTAGAGGGCGAATTTTACAAACAAGCGAAGCAGATGGTTCTTGATGATACGCCAATCTCTGAGATTAACGCTGCTGTTCGAGACCAGTGGCAGGACGAAGAAGCTACCAAGCTTATGGCCAAGACTGCAGTTGCTCTGGCAGCGGAAGGTATCTTCGGGGCCCGGATCCAGCATATGGTTAAGACCTCCGAGGCCGTAGAACAGGACCTTATCTCCGGGCAACTTGCTGCAGAGAATAAAGGCGTGCCAGTTCGAGTGATCAATGGTAATCACCCCATTATCTGCACGATCAATACCTTAGCTGATCGCTGGAAAGACGCAGGCAATATGGAGCAGAGCCTTGAGGTTTTGGACGAAAAGGCCCGGATGGTAAAGACTAAGATGAAAGACCTCAATACCTCTAAGAAGGTTGACCAGTTCGTACAGACGGAGGTCTTCTAATCGTCGCTCTAGGCGGACAAAGCTCTAACATGATAACGCTCCAGGATTACACACGAGAGTTCATTAAGCAAGCTGCGGGAGAGATACCGCTTTCCAAGAGCCTTCTCGGCCGCTTCGCCGGAGGTGTATCGGACGCTACCAGGAAGGTCCTAGACGCGGGTAAAGGACTGGCTCGAAAGATAAAGCCAACACCAGCTGAAGAAAAGAAAGCCATAGTGGCCTTTTGGGACAGCTTAGCTGGCAAGGGGGTAAAGGCTACCGGTAAAGCTATGGTCGCGGGGGGCAAATTAGTTGGCAAGGCCTTTACCCGAGACGTTGGTGGTGGAAAAAGGAAGCTTGACATCCTCAGGGGGCTTGCTATTTTCGTGCCAGCTGCTGGTGCTTACTACGGGATAAAGAAGGGCAAAATGAAGGCTCGCCAATCCCGTTATTATGGCCAGGCTAAATCGCCTGAAATCTTTGCGGATCCTCGACGGAGACTACGTTAATGAATACAATTCAAACTCTCTATGAAGCCGGTCACATTACCAGCGACGAAATGGGGCAACTGGCAGGCATCCGCGAGGACTTTATCGAGGCGATGGAGAAGGGTGCCGGAGCCGTTGTGGAATTTGTGCAAGAGACCTTCGGTGGATGCAGCGAAAGCCAACTTGAGAAAGTCTCTGAAATGGTAGAGGCTCTACGCACCGAAACTTTCTCTTCGAGTGATAGCCCAGAAGACTACATCTTTGCAAACCTCGTGGACGATCTCGCCTTCGAAAAGAGAGCTGGGCCAAAAATTGGGGCCCTGGGGGCTACCTCTAAGTATATCATGGGGAAGATGCCACCGGCCCTTACCAGCGCTACCAAGAAGGCGTTAACGGCTGGCATTATCGGTACCGTTGGGCTCCATCTACTGAACACCATTTCCCAGGGCGTTAAGACAATCGGCCATCCCATACAGGAGCTCATGGACCGCTCCCGTACGGCCCGTCAGTCAGAAATGGCTTTGACGTCTATCCTGAAAGACAACCCGGCGCTTAAGGCCGACAGAAAGACCTTCGAGAATTTTGCCATTCTCCAGAAATACGCGCCGCAGACGGTGGCAACGAATAAGCCCCTGGCGGAAACCATGCTCAAGAAGATGCAGCAGTGGGGTGGAGTTGATCCTCAAAGCTTGAGCCAAATGATCCAAATGGAAGCCAGGCACATGGAAAACATAAAGACCAAGCACATTGTTCCAGAAACCGAACAGCCGAGCTTGAAGGTTGGTCCGGATTTGCTTGGGGCCCTAATGTAAAATGGTTTACGCCATCCTGAGAGATCGCGTAGCGAAGGAGCCCATAGTCGTTGCGGTAGTTGCATTAGAGGGCCAGCAACTACGTGTAATGGCGAACTCGAAGCTTTTGATTGCCTTACTGGAAAACATATTCTCGTTTCCGGTAAGGGTCAAAGAGCGAACGCCGGAAGGAGTGTTCAAGAGACCGCCGAAGACCGTCGCAGAGAACCTAGAAGCGTCGTTAAAGGCAAAGCTCTTTTATCCTTATAGGATTGGAAACTCACGAGAAGCCGCAAGTCTGGCGAACGTGCTGAAATACAAGAAGGTGTATCCAACGAACATACTGTACGGAGAGGCGAGACATGAGCAACCTACTGGAGCAACTGCGCAATCGGCATGACGACGATAGCAAACTCGAGAAGACGGCCGAGGACATCTTCACGGCCGCCTTTGTAGACGAACTCCAGAAGCTGGGATATAGTGCTGAATTTGCCAAAAGGGCTGGATTTATGTCGAAAACGCTGAAGGGTATCAAGAGCGCTTTTGGCTCTGCCAGTAAGCTAAGTAAAGTAAAGTCGGCCCAACTCGTGAAGAATGTCCAAGCCGGTCCTGCAATTGCGCGGATGCAAGCCGAGGCCCGTCGGGCCACTTCGCTGGTGTAAGGACATGGGTGTGCCTATTTTAGTCAAACTCGCAGGCGCATTGGAGGATTTCACCAAAAAGCATCCGGAGCTAGCCAGGCACGTTCCTGTTCTTACGGGAATGTATATGGCTAAGCCCGGTGAAAAACTGGAGAGCACCCTCAAGGGGGTTGGGGCATTAGCGACGGGACAAGTTTTAGGCTCCATAGTCTCGCGCTTACTTGGGAAGAGGTTTGGAGTTCCACAAAGCATGACAAAGAAGATCGTTATGGGATTGCCTGGGGGCGTTTTGGGGGATATGGTTACCTATTATTCCGCCAAGAAGCTTCAGGCCCCCCACGAAACTATTGTGCATTGAGCGTTTATCCCTTTTTGGATGGAGCTTATTTTGGTTAGGAGGAAAGACATGGAATTGCAGGAATTTGCTAAGGCTCTGATTGCAGAAGAGGTGGAAAAAGACGCGAGCGCCGTTAAGACGCTCACCGAGCTTGGTGGGAAGTCTACCTTCCTTAAAAACCTCCTCAAGGGTGGCCTAGCTGGCAAAACTGCTCGTGGTGCTGTTGGTACAGATGTTGCGGCGCTGGCGAAGGTGCTCCGTGGGAAGGCTGGCGCTGGTGCGGAATACGCCAAGGGTAAGGCCGGTGGCGCTTTGGAAGCTCTGAAGGGGACTGCGGCCAAGGGCGCCAAGGCCGACGTAGCGGCTGCCAAGGCTATGGGCGCAACCGCCGCCCAGCTCAAGCCGTATCAAGAAGCCCTCGCTAAGGCCGTGCGCAAGCGTCGCATGGCACGCGCTGGCGCAGGTGCTGCGGCAGCGGGTCTTGGTTATGGTGCCTACAGGGCAGCCAAGTAGTAGGAAAAGAAATTGGACAAACTCCTAACCATACCTCAGTACGATAACAGGGGCGAGCCTAACACCCGCCTCTTGCCAGACTTGCGTCCAGAAGGGTTTCGCAAGACGGCGGGTGTGCTGCCACCTGAGGTTCAGGAGTACCTGGCTGGGCTCAACCCAGACCCCAATTTCCTTTATCTACTGATCGTTGCTCTTGGTGCTGCTGACTTTTGGGGCTCCAATGTTAATGGCGATGCGTTCTTCGAGAAGGCATTGCTACAGACCCAAAGCCCAATGGAAGCCATGAAGAACCCGGCTCCATACACTGGCCAGCAGATGCCTCGGTACAAGACCTTCATCTTTGCTAAGATCCGGAAGCATCACCAGAACAAGGATGAACATCCCGACTACGGTCATGTGGAGCTGCCGGTCTACGATAACGCCATGAAGCGTGTCATGCTGATTGTCGCCGTTGATAGAAAAAAGGCTCCTGATATTGTCAGTGAAGCGGAAGCCGGGAATCCTATTGTGTGGTCGATGGGATGCAAAATATCGCAAGATATCTGTAGTATTTGCAATAAACCCTCGAAGAAGATAAGCGAATACTGTGATCATCTGAAGTTCCAGATGAACCAAGTTTTACCATCAGGTGAAAAAGTGTTCGCCATAAACCCAACGCCACGATTCTTTGATATTTCAAAGGTTCTGATCCCGGCAGACAAAACCGCCTTCACTTTAATGAAAGTCGCTAGTGAAAGGACTAGCGAAATCTTGCATATTCCGAACTACTACGCTCCGGTACAGGATTGTGGGGAGATGGCAAAAGTGGCTTCGGCGCAATCAATTATCGTGCCGTCTGCGTTTGCTGCTGAACACATGAAGATGGCCGAGAAGATGTCGTCGGAAAAGCAAGGCGAAATCACCAAACAGATCCCAGCGGTTACGGCCGATGGTGACCTGTCTGATGACGCGGCAAGCATCAAGGCGGTGCGAGCAGCTCATGGAATAAGTGGTAGTGAGAAGTCTCTTCCTGACGCTACTCTTTCCGCTCTTGGAGAATTGCCGTTACACCAGATTTTATCGTCTATGGCTGGCTTAGGTATGGTGGCGAAGCCGAAAGAATTTCGCCGCATAATTGTCATCAAGGTTGGGCGCGGTGCGCTTCCTGGTGACATGAACCCCATAGTTATGCCAGAGGCGGTGAAAACAGCAGCAGTAGAGCTGCTTGCTCCCTTTATCCCAGAGCGTTCCGCGTGTTCGCCTTGGATTGAAAAGAGAGCCAGTCGGGAAGGGATGCCCGAACACTATTGCCTGGATGGCAAGATTAATGAGATGTATTCGCAATACCGAAGAGGTCTGCTGGTGTGGGACCAGCAAAGCACAGAACGCGTAATGAGTAAATATGCCAGCCTTATCGAGTCCCCATACGGCGCTGAGGACGAGATATTTGAGGCTTTGGTTGGTATGGCCAAGACTGCAGGTCTTGGCAGCAGTACAGCGAAAACCGGCCTGGCGGCGGGTGCCTTGTTTGCCCCCTATCTGGCTTCTGCGCATTTACGATTGAAGTCGGCGTATGGCGGCAAACCATTGAGTGGTGCTAAGAAGGTTATCGCTGAGAACCCTGGTGCTATTTCGGCTGGCACTTTAGGGAGTGTAGCTCTAGCTAAGTTGCTAGGCAAGATCTGAGAATTGTGAAAGGAGCAAGAAATGCCGACAGTTACTGATATCCTCTCTCAGATGCTCAATGCCGATGGTCAGGAAACCGAGAAGATTGCGGCGGAGACGCAGGCCCCCTCTCAAGAGGACGACATTCAGAAGCTCGCCACGGAGTATAACACGACTCCCGAGGAAGTGAAGAATGTTATGGCCGAGATCGACGAGGAAGAGAAGCGTGCCGAAGCTGAGAAGCAGGCTGAAGAAGCTATGGTTCTTGGCCGATTTATGGCTCGCGGATTTGTCGATGAGCTGCAGAAGATCGGTGCCGACCCCGGCTACGGCAGTGGCGTAGGGGGCTCTGAGCCCACTACTACGAATCAGGGTAGCACGGTGCCCCAGGATGGTTCTACCGCGAATCGACTCGCGCAGGCCCTTTCTGCGGCGCATGGGCAACAGCAGACTCCGAAGAAGGAAGAGCTCAAGGCGGCCTTGATGGCTCGCCGGGCGAACTTCCAGGCAGCTGGCAAGGACGCGACTTCGCCGTCCACTGCCCTGGAAACCGAATCCAAGTAGGTTCTGTTTGAAGCCATTTTTTGTCAAGGAGATAAGCAATGAGCCTTGTTGACATTTACCGTGAGACGTTTGGTGGGCAAGAGCCGGAGAAGACCGCTCAGGAAGAGCCTACCATGACCAAGGAAGCGGCCGACCAGGCGTTGGCCGAGGCCATGGAATCTCTCACAGAGGAAGAGTGTGAAAAGCTCGCCCAGGTCGTCGAAGTGTTTGACGAAGAAGGCCTGGAATTTGAGCATGACCTCCAGAAGCTCGCTTCTGCGGCCGAGATCGTAGACGAATACGATGAGCGGCTTGAGGTTGAGAAGCAGGCTGAGGAAATCGAAGCTGGTGGGCGCCTGTTCGCCCGTGCAATGGTTGACGAACTCAGCAAGATCGAGGAGTAGCGTACCGGGAAGGGCCACTCACGGGTGGCCCTTCCTTGGTAGCTTTGCGCACTATAAAGTGAGTAATTATGAGCAGAAAGTTGATTGGAGCCTTGAGTGCAGCATTAGGAGCGACCGGGGGCTATGCCCTAGGTTCTCGCGTGCAGCGTAAAAAGCTTCAAGGAAAAGTGGATGAATCCGTCCAGGCTTCTGAGCTGGCGACAAAGCTACGGGAACGGGCTGAGTCCACAAATCGCAGACTTCGAGTTGAGAATTACTATGTTCGTAAAGCGCTTAACGAACTCGCAAGGCGAATGAGAACACAGAAAATAGGAGAGTAGGAATGTCGATGATCGATGAGCTCGTAGAGGCTGCGCTGCAAGAACCAAAGAAAGGCATCACCAAGCAGGCCGAAACGGTCACGTCGGTTCCTGCTACTCCTAGCTGGGAGCAACTGGCTAGTGAGCTCGAAAAGCAGGCGGAAGAATGCCTGTCGGAAGAGGAAGCGCGGAGGTCAAAAGACCTTGATGGTGTACGCATGCACAAGCTTGCGATGGCCACCATCTTGGACACTATTGATGACCCCAGATGTCAGCCAGCCCTAGTAAAATTGGCTAGTGGGATCCAGGAAACAGTGAAGAGTGCTTTTGGGTCTCCAGAACCGGGAAGCGTGGGTGAGTTGGCCCAGCTAACCAATATGGATGCGCCCACCTTCGTAAAGCATAAGGTAGGCAAAGGCAAAACACTCTTCGAGCGACTGCAAGTCGATAATGGTTCAGCGCCAACAGCGGAGGAAAAGTAATGACGCCCGAACAACTGAAAAAGACAGCGGCAGCCATTCGGCACCTGGGTGCGGAGAATGAAAGCCTCCGGTCGGAAATTGTGGAGCTCAAGAAAACCGCCAGTTCCTTGGGTGACAGCCGGAAGCAATCAGAGGCCGCGCAGCTTGTTCTGCAAATGGTGGCCGAGGGCGACGTGGACCCTGAAGACGCGCTTGAGAAGTTCGCAGAAGTGACATCTCTTTCCGCTGAAGAGATTAAGCTCGTCCTTCAGAAATGTGAGGTAGAAAGCATTGGTCACGTTAAGGTTGCTTCTGCAACCGACAACACTGATCCGCTTACTGCCTATTTACTTGGCCAATAAGTACAGCAAGGAGAGATGAAGATGGGTAACAACACCGAGAACTTTGAGGTTACCAATCCCCTCAGCATGCTCTTCCGCAAGGCCGTTCCGATCAAGGCTGGCGAGGTAATTGAAGAAGGCCAGTGGTTCGAGATCGATTCGAACGGTGAAGCCGTGCTGTCTGGCGCTTCTGCTCCGACTATCGCCTATCTGGCGTTCATCGAGAGCGAGCGTCCCGACGTCAAGGGCACCTTGCCGAACGGCAGTGAAGTGTCCCTCGGTGGCATGACCGGGATTCTCGGCGTGCTTGAAGGGCACTGCAACAACACCTGTTATGACGACACCAAGGTTTATAACCAAGGTGACCGCCTGACAGTGAAGAGCGGGAAGCTCACCCCCGCCGCGAGTGGTGAGTCTGTCTACGCATACGTGCAGAAGCCCCTGGGTGCGGATGGGGTTCTCTACGTCACGGGTGCATCGGGCGTTTCTCTGGGCGTGGCTCCGTAGGCTTGAGAGCACATCAGATTCGAAAAGGAGATTACCATGAACGGTGCTGATGCTGCTACGATCAACAGCCTTTTTCAACAGGCTGTGGACGACCCTCAAGAACTGCCGAAGCTGGCCCAGGCCGCTGGTGCCTTTATCCGGCAGAAGCTCCGTGAGGTTTCGTTTGCACGTAAGATCATCCCCCCGGTGAGCGTTACCAAGGCTGATTGTCAGCGTTCCGTGAACCACGATGTGCTCGTCAAGATCGTGGACATTGAGCCTGATAGCCTGGCGATGCCCATCAACTTCCGGAGCCAACCGGATGGACAGTGGATCTCTGGCGAACGCTATGAGATTCCTTTCAGCTCCATCGGTTCCCCGGAATTCCGTAAGAGCGAGCAGGAGTTGCTCGCTTACGAAATGCCCATCACCAAGATCATCGAAGAGAACTCGGTGAAGGACATCCAGAAGGTCGAAGACCAGCGGTTCCTGCAGTATGTCGAGGCTGCCATTGCGGCTGCCACGGCGCTGCATCCCGCCGAGCCCAAGAGCATCACCGTGTCTGACACCAAGGTGACGCGGAATGCTATCGCTCAGCTGGCGAAGTTGCTGCCCGGCCAGGAACTGCGTCTGGCGACAATCCTCATGCACGAAGTGGATTTCGCCGACATCCTGACCTGGGACGCTAACGACGTTGGCGATAAGGTCGCGAGCGAAATCACCGTGGATGGGTACAAGTACCAGACCATCGGTGGGTATAAGCTCGTTAGCTCCATCAAGAAGGGCGTCGTGAACCAGGGCGATATCTATGGGTTCACGGATCCCCAGTTCCTCGGCAACTTCTTCATTCTCAACCAGACTAAGTTCTGGATTAACAAGGAAGCGAATATCATTCGTTTCCGGTCGTGGGAAGATGTCGGAATGGGGCTTGGCAACATCGAGAGTTGTGCGAAGGTAATTCTCTCGTAGCCTAACCCGCTTCGTTGAGGAGGAGGAGGGAGTCAACAGGACCCCTTCTCCCTCAGGGCTCCCCCTCCTCCTCGCGTTTTTCTTAGAGAAGGGACAGAGAAGGGACGGAGACAGCAATGGCTAAGGTTAAAATCAAGAACGTGTGTAAAGACCAGTGTGTGGGCTTTAGCTTTAAGTCCTTGAAGCCAAATCAGACAACCGTGGTTGAAGAAGAGCTCGTTACCGAAGCGGACAGGCGCCTTTTGGGCAAAGAGCCTCCTCTGGCGACCATGGAGCCCTGGGACGGAGAGATTGACAAGGCTCCGGTTAAACGTGATATCACAATCGATGATAAGCCTAAGGAGCAAAAGCCACCGCAAGAAATTATCACTGATGATAGCAAGGTGAAGGCTCCGGACGAAATCGTTACCGTAGACGATATGAAGCCTATCCACGAAGTAAACGAAGACGAAGCGACAGATTCTGCCGATAACTCGGACGATGATACACGCGAAGAGGCTCCGGCTGAAGGCACTACTGAATCTCCCCCGGCCACCGAAGAAACTACAGCGTATACCCGAGAGGACCTGGAAGGACTTGGGCGTGACGAGTTGCGAGAAATTGCTGCACCCCTTGGGGTTAAGGGCCGCGCTGTAGAAAAGCTCATCGAGGATATTCTTGAGGCGCAAGGCAACCAAGGCAATGCGGAGTAGACTAGATGGCTACGACCCTAATGGACAAGGCCGTGGGGCGCCTAAGAAAGTTCCTGCGGGATATTGATGAGCTGAACAAGCTGCTCGAGGGCAAAGAGTCCACGGATAGTCAGCTCCGCATGGCCATTGAGGACGCTCTTGATGATTGGAACACTACTCCTCCACTACTTACACCGGTAACCCTTGAGAACCATCCAGCTCCCCGCCTGCTACTGCGTGGTGCCGCTATCGAAGTGCTTATGAGCGCCGGTATCTTCTATAGTCGGAACCGTCTGAACTACTCCGACGGTGGCATTACAGTGGCGGTTTTCGATAGAGCCCAGGACTATCAGGCCTGGGCCAATAGATTCGCGCAAGAGTACGAGGCCAAGAAGGCCAGTACCAAAAAAGCGATCAACATAGCTCAGGGGTGGGGCGGAATTCCGTCTGAATACCGCGAGATCAATAGCTGGTGGGCTGGTGATGGGTATTAAGGATTTTGCCCGAGAAACAATCAAACAAGCGGCTATTATTGGCACACCCCTCAAAGCAGTGGCGCCGTATTTAACCAAAGCCGTTCCATGGATGGGATCGGCGGGGAAAACCTCGAAACTAGTCGGCCGCGTGGGCCGGTACAAAGCCATAAAGCCAACTGTGTGAGGAGGCGTCACATGCTGTTTTGGGAAGCTTTTTGTGATGAGATTGAGAAAATCTCCAAATCCAAAGGCTCCAAGCTTCGCTCCGGTGAGTTTAAGGGTGGGAAGAATGAGCCAGCCGCCAAGGCCCCAGCGGGAGAAGGCAGCAGATTCCAAGCGCTCAAGAATAAGTTAGCTCGCAAGGGTGGCGTTAAGGATCCTGGTGCTGTAGCTGCAGCTATTGGACGTGCTAAGTTTGGCAAAGGCAAATTCCAACGTATGGCGGCAGCAGGGAAGTAGATGTGCTCGAACTCAACAGTCTCACAGTCGATTGCTGGAACTTGGACTATCTAGTCGTCAGTTGGTCCATTAAGCCAACTGTCGAGAATGTTGGGGACTATACTTTCAGCGTGTACCGGTCAAATTCGCCGGATGGTCCATTCAAACAAATAGCGGGTCCGCTGGTCAATGTCTTCGTGTACAAAGATCCCTCCGTCAACCTCAAGAGTCGCTGGAGGAAATACTACTACAAGGTTAAGGTTGATCCAGAGAACGATCCGCTTTACAGCCCGTGGATAGGCCCAGGGTTTAAGCGCGACCAGCCAGACGTAATAGCCCGTGAGATTGTTCGCCGCAATGAACTCCTGTTGCGACAGTTTGTGGGAATCGATGCGCAGGTCTATATCAGGAAAACCTGGGGACAACGATGTTGCGAATGTTGGGACCCCATAAAGCAAAGAAAGCTACAATCTAACTGTTTAGTTTGCTATAATACAGGGTTTGTGGATGGGTTCTTTGCCCCCATCCCAATCAAGATCAATTTTAGTCCATCACCGGAAATGATTAGGCAAGCTAACTTCGAGCAGCAACCAGATGCAACAGATGCCTGGATGAGCAATTTTCCGCAAATCAGCCCGGGTGACGTGATTATAGAGGATGGGTGTGTGCGCTGGAGAGTAGCCCAGGCCTCTTTTACGCAGAAGAAGAGAGTGAAGGTACACCAGGTTCTACAGTTGGTGGGTATCAATCGGAACGACATTGAGTTTAAGCTACCATTGATAGGGGCCGAATAATGCACAAGGAATCGGCGCTTAGGGGTCTAGCTACCTTTGCGAGAAGTCTTCTCGGTAGACCGGCGCTTCATCAAGCCACGTCTGCCGCTAGGAGAGGTATAGCCTCCGCTGGTAGGGGAGCAAAAAAGACCCTGGGAGAATGGTTTGCCGGGCCCCGGGGAATGTTTGGTAAGGGTGTGCGGGAGGCGGGAAGAGGTATGGTCACTAAGCCTATCCAGACAATGAAAAAAGGCTTTGGAGAAATGACTGGTGGCGAAAAGGCGCTCATGGGCGGCTTAGGCGTTCTGAGTGCTCAAGAGGCTGCCGGTAAGCTCGAGCCGGGCGAAACGCGCCTGGGACGTATAGGCGCCAATGTTGGGCAAATGGCCGGGTATCTGGCTACCCCATACAAGCGAGTTGGTATGCTTGGCAATATATTGGTTGGAGACGTTCTAGGTAGGGCCGTTGGCCGCCAAGCTGGCAAGTTGACATCAAAAATAACCGGAGTGGGCGGGGTTGCAAAGCCACCACAGCGCTATGCGGCTCCAGGTTCGATGGAAGCGAAATGGAGAAGTTGAGGAGAGGGACGATGGGTGAAGACAGGATGGACATCCGGCAATACAAGGAATATGCTAAGGCTAAGCATGGCGAAAGGTCCATCAACGATAGCATGCTGAAGCATATGGACCGCGCCACGGGTGGGAAGAAGCTATCGAAGGGGGAATGGGACCAGATTAACGCCAAGGTCAAGATTAAGCAGGTGGAGGTTGATAGCCGGAAATGAGCGTTGTGAAGGTTGTAGAGCTTCAGCCTGGGTTTCAGGCGAATCCCCCAGATTTCGTTCGCATGAACGTGATGAAGGAGCGGATCGTCAACAACATCAAGGCGATCTGTTATTCTGGCATTTTCAAGCACCCGACCGGAGCCCTGGCAAATTCGATTCGGGGATATGTGAGCGGGAATTCGATATACATCATTTCCGATGCAAGTTATGCTGGAGCTCAAGAAAATGGGGTACGACCACAAACGATGTGGTGGTTGCTTGGGAAAACCATACCGATTACGGAGTATAAGTTTGGCCAACGTCGCACTATCTTCAGAAAGTGCACGTTGAAGTCTTTACTCCGTGGTGGGTGGAGGCACCCCGGGTCAGAAGGACACAGGATGTTCCAGCGAGGTATAGACCAGGCAGTAGACGAGTTCAGGGATGAGTTTGCGGACCATAACTTCTGGGTGAGGGATGCGTAATGAACTATAGACTGGCAGGCTTCAAGCAGGAAATGGACAAGATAGCACTGGCCCCGCTGCTGGGAGCGCTGGCTGGTGGAGCGGCACTTGGCGCTGGGGCCTATCACGCTTATCAAGGCCACAAACAACGTCAAGCCAAGAAAAAGGCTTTGGAGGTACAACAAGCACGTACCAATAGGCTTGGTCAATTGGCCCCGAGATTAGACCCGAGGCTTTTATAGGAGAGGAGATAGCCGTGGTTGAATTTGAAGGATTTCTCGCAGAGGTAGAACAAACCAAAGAGGCAAGCGCTAAGGCCATCGCTAAGGTTCTCGGCCTCATGGGCGCCGGGGCTGCCGTTGGTGCTGGTGGAACGCATGTCCTCGCGGAGAAGAAGCGCAAGTCGCAACTGAAGCAGCTGGCCGATCTATTTCGGCAGGCAAATATCCAGGAGAACCGCCTGATTGCGCAGCGTGCATTCCAGGCAGGGCGTAAGTCGTGATTACGCTCAAGGAGTTTGCGAAGCTAGCCGTATGCGCGTCACACAAAGTTAAACGTAAGAAGAAGCTAGGTAGCTACTTGCGTAAGACGGCTGGATATCGTATAATTAACAGTTGATCCAGATAGGAGACAATCATGGCGTTCAGCGTGGCAAAGATTGGCTTCGATCTTAGCGTCGAGGGTAATCTCAAGGACAAGAACCCTGACGGAAGCCCCAACGTCGGGAATCCTCCAAGCGGCCGCAAAGGCTTTGAGGAATGGCTGAACGATAACGTGACAACTTTGCACGATATCGATTATCATCAAAGCCAAACGCAGCAGGTGGTGATCTATGAATAGCGATATGCTTCTCGGCTTCCAAGACGAAATGCAGAAGCTTTCCGCCAGCGCCGAGGACGGGATAAAGGGACTCGGCGTTGGTGCTATACTTGGGGCCCTTGTGTCCGCCGTTGGTGTGGAGGCGCTAGAGAAGCTAGTTACGCGGAACAAAGACCTAGCCATCATCACTGGCGCCATCATGGGGGCTGGAGCGCTTGGGGGCGCGGGTTACTTACTTGGCGGGAAGCAATCTGTTACAAATGCAACACAAGCGCTACCGCCCGGGGTAATAATCCATGGCGCACCTGCACCTGGAACCCCAGTTGATTCGCTAAGGCATATGCCATGAAGCTCAAAGACTTTGCTCGAGAAATGGTAAAGGAAGCCCTTGGCATGCCCATGTCTTCGGGTCTTGGTAGGAGAGCTCTATCTGCCGGTCGCGGACTCGGTAACGTGGCCACATATATGGCTGGCCAAGGAACCAGGACGTTGGGACGAGGCATGAGCAATAGGGGCTTTGGAGGGTTGTCTCTAAGGATATAGAGATGCCGGTAAAGCGGGTAACACAGGCACTAGGGAAGCTATTCGAGAAGGTCAGCCAGCGGCAGGCCAACAAAATAGTTTTCTTGTTGGCCGCTGGCGTGTTCTTTGTTCTTTTGGCTATAGCTATCTCCATCATACAGCGAGGATGGGTTGTAGTTGGCAGGGAGGCCCCAGCAACTGAAGTTGAGGCCAGAGAAGGAGTGCCAAGCGCAAAATGATCATTACGTCATTCGCCAAAGATATTATCCTGGCTTTCTTGCAGGATATGTTTAGCCAGCAAGATCTATATGATGGGAAGAACGATTATCTCTGGAGCCCAGATCCCGAAGAAAGCAAAATCCTTATAGCAGACGGCTACACGGAGGATCTCGAAGCTGCAGAGATGCGACCGGCCATTGTGCTGAGAAGGGGGCCGATCAGATGGTTAAGACGGAGTATAGACCAGCGAGCGCATGTTGATTTTCGTACTGGAGCGAGAAGTTTTAAGGACCTCCTGTCATCGGATTTGACGGCGGAGTGTCTCTCGCGTAATGGGTTGGAGGCGGAACTGCTTGCCGATATTGTGTTCCAGGGCATTCAGTTATTCGCAAGCTCAGTCCGGACGCGTGGAGCCTTCGATGTTGATACGGTGGCCATAGGGCCTGAAACTCTTATCCAGGGCGATTCGCAACAGGAGCTCACTGCGGTACCAGTAGGCATTCAACTGTTGCTGCAGCGTGACTGGACGGTAAGTGTGGATGCTGCGTTATTGGAGAAATTCAGCACAACCAGCGTAGATCCCCGTACAGGACGGGTCATGCAGGTGTCTGAAACGTCGAAGGAGTAAACGGAGGGACAAAATATGTCTGCAGGAACCATCCAAAAGCCGGACGTCTTTGTTAAGCAGGAATTCGAAGAGCAGGCGGCGACGCTTATCCCGCCTGCATTGCCTGAGTGCATTGTGGGCGTCAACAATCAGATCGAATACAAGAAGAGCGCTGGTGTTTATAATAGCGCGGCCACAATCTACCCTTATCCAGACCTGACGTCTGGCGCAATTGTGGACCAGACTAGCGTTCTCGTGTATCTGACCAACGAATACGGCACTTTCGAAGTCAGCACCTCTGATTATACCGTAGATGCTGACAGCGTTGACGTGGAAGCAAACATTGAAATTACGCGCAACGTAATTTCTAGCGTCGGAACCGGCGAGACCACATCCACCCAGACGATCAACACTACGGCCCTCGCGGCTGATGGTATATCGGATGCCGGAGCAAGAACCTTCAATAGCGCGACCATTAACTTCCAGTCGCTGCTGGTGAAGCCTGGCATGCTGCTCTATCTCAACAGTGGGGCAGACGAGGGTATCTACATTGTCGAAGCGGTTACCGGCACCAACCAGTTACGGGTGAAGACCAGCAAGACCTTCACCAGCTTCACGGGTGATACTGGCATTCGGTTCCGTATCATTGCGGACTACTCGCAGTTCGTTGACGACCAAGCCGATTGGCTTGACGAAGGCGTACAGCCGGGTATGGATGTGATTATCGAGAGCGGCTCCAATGCTGGCACCTACCGTATCGAAAAGGTGGTCAGCGATATCGAGGTTTGGATTAACCAGATCTTGATGAACACGCAGCATACCGGCGAAACTGCCATCGGCACCACCTTTACGGATAGCGGCAAGGACTTCACCGCCGAGGGCGTGTCTGCTGGTGATCAGCTGGTCATTGAGACCGGCGCGGACGTTGGTGTTTACACTATCGACACTGTTGGTACCACGACCATGGAGATTACCGGTAGCTTTACTGCCGCTGCGACTGGCCTGGATTACCGCGTCGTGAAGAAGTTCGTGAACAGCCAGAACGTGAATTACCGCATTGACCACACTACCGAAGATATGACCGGTACCATCTTGGTAACCTACACGGCTCGGCGCACGGACAACATCAATGACCTGGTCGCCATCGAGAACACTAGCGATCTCGAAAGTCTAATTGGTCCTGCGGTGCCCGAGAACCCGCTGGGGTTTGGTGTATGGTTGGCCCTACAAAACACCGATACGGCTATCTACTGCACGGCTATCGCGGAAGATGAGGTTGACGACCATGTTGAGGCTTCAGAGTTCCTGGAAGCTCATGAGGTCTATGGTATCGTGCCTCTGAGTCAAAATCCGGCCGTGCACCAGGTTTGGGCCGCTCATGTCACACAGCAGTCTGACGAGAATTCAAAGCATGAGCGCATTTGCTTCTTGAACCGTCAGCTGTTCGTGACAGAGGAGAAGCTGCAGAGCGATACCGGAGCTATGGACTCTCTCGGCACCACCTTCACCGACACCAACGCAGATTTCGCCACTGCGGAAATCAGAGCTGGTGATTATCTGCACATTCTGGATGCGGGTGGAAGCACTGAGGCTAGCGTGCGCATTTTGCGCGTCAATAGCCCGACCGAGGTAGAGCTTGTTGACCCCGGACTCCCGGCCTATGCCAGCCAGACCAATCTCGACTACAAGATGGAGACCAAGCCCCTGGATAAGTTGGAGCAGGCTCAGTTTATTGCGAGCTATGCCTCTGCCTTTTCTAATCGGCGCGTGTTCTTGGTTTGGCCCGATGAAGTTGAAATTGGGTATTCCGATGACACCACGGGTGATGATGTGTTCGATACCAGTGATGACTCTGCCACCGCAGTGCTGCCTGGTTATTACGCTTGCTGCATCATCGCCGGTATGATTCAGAACTACGCACCGGAGCAGCCGTTTACTAATCTGCCCATGACGGGGCTGGTTGGTCTACGCAAGTCGAACAACTATTTCAGCCCGTTCCAGCTGGACACTATCGCTACGGGCGGCGTATACATCATCGTGCAGGACGTGGCTACGGCACCGACCTATAGTCGTCACCAGCTATCTACCGACGTTTCAATGATCGAGAAGCGTGAACTTTCTATCACCAAGGACGTGGACTACGTTGCCAAGTTTGTCCGGAATACTCTCCGGCCGTACATCGGCAAGTATAACATCACCAAGGTGTATCTGGAAATGCTTGCCAGCATTACCCAGGGCCTCATCAAGCTTCTCATCCGGGACGGTCAGCTGATCGAGGGCAGTATCGTGTCTCTTTACCAGGATGAAGATCAGCCCGACACGGTACGGTTGACCATTGACATCGATGTGCCGTATCCGGCGAACTACATCAGGTGTGTATTGTTGATCTGATGAGGCGCCACTTTTGGAGATAAGGCCTAAGCCTAGGAGGAATAGAGAATGGCTACCAAGGAACAAAACACTAAGGCCACCACGTCCCTCGCCAATTGGCGTTTCTGGGATCAGCATGTTCAGAATGACATGCCTAGTGGCAACTTTATCAATGCTGCAACCGTATTGATTGCGGCTGGCCCACCGCTGATTAGCCAGGCCGCGTTTGGCCTAAACACCACGGAAGGCAACACGGTTACTGGTGCGGCCGAATTGGGCGCGAACAATATCGCGTATCCGGTGGGTGTCGTTGAGAATTTTGGCTTGAACCAAAACAGAATGATCCAAAAGCTCTTTGAGATCGGGTCCAAGCGCTCCTACCACATCCCGGGGCGCACCGTTGGCACCGTGTCTATCGGGCGCGTCTTGTTCTGGGGCCCATCGCTGATGCGTGTGCTGTATGCGTACTATCCGAGCAACAAGATGCAGCAGGGCGGTGCTGGTGCCTGGCCCCTTAGCAGAAGTGGCCAAGAAAAGGAGATTGAAGGCGGTACTCCTCAGATTAAGGACCTTGCTGGTTACGGCGCGTCCAAAGAAGACCCGAACACCGCAACTCCAGAAAACAGCGACTTCTTCATCAACCTGGCATCCGATCTCTTTGACCACCCGATGGGCCTCATGTGCTATTTGCGTGACGCTGAAGACGAACCGTATGGCGCTTTTTATCTGGAAGACGCATACATCCAGACGCACAGCTTCAACATCAACGCTTCGAGCGTATTGGTAGCTGAGGGCGTGAGCTGCCAGTATGATCGGTTGGTGCCCATTAACATCACGTCTGCCGTCTCTGCCAATAGCGAGCGGAGAGCCGCTACAGGGACTGCTGGCGGATCGCAGTGAGCATCTAATAGCTAAAGATTCCTGAACCAACCGGACTTGGGGGTGGCCCGAAAGGACCACCCCCTTGTCTTTACTTGTTAGCGTATCGGTGCCAAATAAACATAGCGAAGTTCGCTACATTCACCATGTCTTTTCTTGGCGGACCATTGCGGCTGGCGCATTCGAGAAGGCGCTCTATAGCCGCATCGCTATCTACGAATTCTGGGTTATCCCACCCTGCCCATCCTTCCGTGAATTTCCTGAGAAGCTGCAGCTTCATGGCGGCCGCGAACTGGTCAACCGCCAATTCTAGCTTCCGTAGTTCTACTGGCGTTTGTTCCGGCATCTGGTTCTCCGTATCCGTATCTGCGCGGCGATATAAGCTTGCCTTGCAGCATCCTCCTGATCGATCCTCCAGTTTCAAGCTTGGCGTCGATTTCCATCGCCCTCGATAACATCCATTGATTGACAATGCCATCCAGGGCGGCCTCGCCGTCGCCTCGGTGCATGGCTATAATGAACATCTTGTGGAACAGTCCCGAATTACCTACCCCAACGGAAACCCTAGCCATGTTCTACTCCCTCAAAGCTTATGGGCCAAAGCTAGCGTATAGCCACCCAAGTTATGCGCCTGTACTTGCCCAAACATGCTTGCCAGTTCCTCCATCAACTGGCAAGTAGTAAAACCCCTCTGAAAGTGTGGAATCCCATCTTGAATAACCAGGTAGCCGTCTTTATATGGCTGCCAGTTTTCACTGCTTCTGGTTATATCGCTCAGGCTCCTAACGGCTACGTAAGCGATACTACCACGCTTAAGCGTGCCATGCATGTCCGATATGGCAAGCCTTCTTGCTTCTGGCGCCAGAACATTGAGAACGTATATGGAGATAGCCTGGTCGCAATCTGACTTGCATAATACTGATCTGTTGCCTGGACCATATCCGGGATCGTATTCGATCACGGATGTAGCTATGCTCCGTACTTTGTCTCTGTCTGGGTTCTCTCTTCTACCTGGGCCCTGGTGAAAAACTCGACCAAATCCAAGCTTAAGCCCTATTATGTACCGCAATGGTGCGCTGAGCTTGGTTCTTTTCATTGCGCTATAGAACGAGTTTTCCGCAAGG
>Ga0180434_10002726_pt1 | contig 23089 bp, 23 predicted proteins | sample SS_ome_7_FD_132453 | JGI IMG/M metagenome (GOLD analysis project Ga0180434, IMG submission 132453) | Hypersaline lake sediment archaeal communities from the Salton Sea, California, USA - SS_1_D_2 metaG | ecosystem: Environmental > Aquatic > Non-marine Saline and Alkaline > Hypersaline >...
AGCTGTGGTGATGAAGCCTCGAAGGGGCTCCGCCGCGGCAGTGCTTGTGTTGCCTCCTGTCATGCCCGGTCGGTTCGGTGTCCGCTAAGTGATTCCCACGAGCGGCCCTTGTCCCTGTGGACATTGACAGCCCATTGGAGTGGATATAGTATTGTCTGTAGACACGGTGAACGTAGTAATTGTTTGGTGCCGGTGCAGACGGGGAGCGGACAAAGGTTCTCCGGCCAGGCAACCGGGAAGGGAGGAGTCTAATTGAAGAAGGCGCTGTCATTGGTGCTGGTGTTGCTGGTGGTGCTGGGGAGCACCGGTCTGATTGCCTGTGGTGGTGAAGAGAAAAAAGTGGCGGATTCCCAGGATACCGAGGAAACCGCCCAGGAATCCGAACCGGAGCAAGAGACAGGGACCCCTTCAAGTGGAGACGGAGTTACCTGGAAGGACATGCCCGTCTACTCGGGGGCGGACCAGACAGCCAAGGGGGCCTGGGCAGTACCACCGGCCGAGGGAGACTGGTCCGAGGTGGAATGGCGCTACTATAAGGCCAAGGCAGCCGTGAGCGATGTCACCCGTTTCTACCGGTCCAAGATGCCTGAAAACGGCTGGGAGGAGATGATGTGGATGGAGGCGGGCGAGGCGGGCTGGGCCTTCTACCAGAAGAACGACGAACAGGATGGGGCAATGGTATGGGTTGCCGCTGACAATGGTAACTGCATCATAGCCCTCATGAGAGCCACCGAGTGACAGGAGAGGTTGGGCCAGCGGCGGGTTAGCTCTGGCACGGGATCGCATTTGGGCGAGCGCCGGGCGGGTTACTGGCGGAATCCAGCAGGGGTTCCTAGAAGTCCCCGGCACGCTCGTCAGGCGCTGGGGCCGGTGCTAGCATGTAGGCTCCTTGAAGGGGGAATACGGCGGCAAGAGGAGGTGTCACAATGGCAGAGAGCGTCTACAAGTTCATAGAGCTGGTGGGTACCAGTCCCGAATCCTGGGAGAAGGCGGTCGCGAGCGCGGTGGAAGTGGCCTCCAGGACCTTGCGTGACCTTCGTGTCGCCGAGGTGGTGGAGCAGGACGTGCAGATCGAGGGGGGCAAGGTGGTGGCCTACCGCGCCAAGGTGAAGCTGTCCTTCAAGGTGGAAAAAGTGGAGTGACCGCATCCACGGATAGCCGTAATGCAGGTAGGGAGGGCCGGCCCCGAAGGGGCCGGCCCTCCTCTCTTTGATTCAGCCTTGTTTAGGAAACGTTTTGGGAATCGCCGCCCGTCTTTATACCTTGTTTAGCTCTCCGGCAGTAGGCTGGTATCAGAGGGCAAGGAGGCGATGTCGAGAAGGAGGAGGTGGTGCCACACTCCGACTCAAGGCCCGAGTAGGCAGTCGCCTTACCTCTTTCCGCCGACAGGACACCGCAGACTGACGCCCTGCGGTGTCCTGGGTTTTCGGTAGCCTCTGGTGCCTTGCCCGGCACCCGCTGGAGATGACTGGATGAGAACCCTGCTTGCGGTGTCGATTACGGGCCTGCTGCTGGCCTTACTCGTGCCGGCAGCGGTGCAGGCCGCGGCCGGGGCGGTGACAGTCCAGGGTAAGGTGGGCAACGTGGCGCCCACGGTTGACGCCGTCGTCCTGCTGGAGGATGGTTCCGGCAACGAAGTCACCGCCATGACCCCGCTTGCGTTTTACCGTGTCAGGGTCACCGCCAGCGACGTCAACACGCTCGATGACATCCGGGAAGTGGAGTTCCATGTATATCACGGCTCGGACGGCTCTCAGTGGGATGCGGACGAGTTGGCTATATTCAGGTGGAGCAGCACCGCGGGCTGGTCACTGGAGAACGACGGCGCCGAGACGACCTGGCAGCTGGACGAAGAGGGCTGCAGCGTCCCTGGCGATTTCGGAGTGACCACCGGGGACTGGGTCCTGAAGTTCTGCCCCGGCAAGGTTGCCCGGGCGAGTATTCTACGACGCTGGCACTGCTCGGCCACCGTGCGTGACGAGGAAGGTGATGACTACGCCTGGTGGAGTGGGGGCGCCTCCATGGCGGCCTATTCTGAGCTGGGTTTCGATACCGGCACGGTGGTCTTCGGAGACGCTGCTGCTGGAATAGAGCTCGGGGGCACCGGCTACATCACCGAACCGCCCAGCCGTCGCCTGACGGTGGAGGTGACCAGCAACTCCTGGTACGCACTGGGGGTGAAGTCGGATGCTACCTGGAGTGACGGCGGCGTCAACACCATTGCGCTGAGCGGGACCTCGGAGGTCCCGACTGAGCCGGCCCAGTTCTCTCTCTCCATCGATGACGAGGAAGCCTTTCTCGGTCCTGACGGAAAGCCGAGGTGGCCCGAGGCAATCACTGCTGAGACCGAGCCGATATTCGGGTACTGGCTGGTCTTCCGGTGTATGACTGACGCCGGTGCTCCGGAGGCCTCTAACGATAGCCAGTTCTATATGGCGATGTCTCTATCTCAGACCGGTATTCGCGAGGTTGTCTATGCGGGCACGATCACCTTCACGGTAACGAACTAGATGATTGCCGCACCCTCCAGCAGCGGGGGTGGGCAACATGCGGAAGGAGGTCCACTATGGGAGCCCTGGCAACAATCAAGTGGGAAGGACGTTCGGGGAGGAAGTACCAGTACTTCGTCTACAAGCTCGGCACCAGGTTCAAGGAGGCCCCCGGGAACTATGTCCTTGCTCGCGAGACCGGTGATCTCACCTTTGTGCCGGTGTACATCGGCCATACCGAGGACATCAGCCGTGAGCTGGACAGGGAGACGCTGGTGCCGGATATCCTGGAGCGGGGTGCCACTCATGTGCACGTCCACGCCAACTCCCGCGGGGAGCCTGCGCGGGTGGCCGAGGAAGCGGACCTGCTGAGCATGTGGAGCCCCGTCTGTAACCAGTGAGGCTACCCGACCCGGCCGTACTTCATGCGGAGTACAGGTTTCTGTATCTTCCCGGTTGGACTGCGCGGTATCGTGTCCAGGAAGAAGCGCCGGGGCCGTTTGTAGCGGGGTAAGTGCTGCTCGCAGAAGGCGGCTATCTCCTCCTCGGTAAGGTCTGCACCGGGCTCGGGTTCGATCACTGCAGCGGCTATTTCTCCCAGTCGTTCGTCGGGGATTCCGATTACCGCCACGTCCCGCACTCGGGGGTGACCGTGAATGACGTCCTCCACTTCCACCGGGTAGATGTTCTCCCCCCCGGTTATGACTATGTCCTTCTTGCGGTCGGTCAGATAGATGAAACCGTCTTCGTCCGTGCGAGCAATGTCGCCGGTATACAGCCAGCCGTCGCGGATGGTCTCGGCGGTTCTTTCGGGATTCCCGTAGTACTCCTTCATCACGCCGTCACCTCTGACGATGAGCTCGCCGTTCTCACCGGCAGGAACGTCCCGGCCGTGCTCGTCAACGATGCGTACCTGCCAGCCCTCTCCAGCCTTTCCGATGGCGCCTGCCTTGTGCTCATTCCCGATTCCCAGGTGGACGCAGCCCGGCCCGCTGGCCTCACTGAGCCCATAGTTGGTGTCGTACTGCATATCGGGGAAGTACTCCTTCCACCGCCTTACCAGACTGGGGGGAACCGGCTGGGCGCCGATGTGCATCAGGCGCCATGAGCTGAGGTCGTAGTCCTCGAGCCTGAGCTCGCCGCGGTCGAGAGCCCCGAGAATGTCCTGCGCCCAGGGGACCAGCAGCCAGACGATGGTCCCTCTCTCACGCTCCACTGCCTGGAGGATGCTTTGCGGGCTGACCTCGGTGAGGATCGTCGCCCTCCCGCCTACGAGGAGGCTGCCGAACCAGTGCATCTTGGCGCCGGCATGGTAGAGCGGCGGGATGAGGATGAAGTTGTCTTCGTGCTGCTGATAGTGATGGCGCTGCTCGGCAATGGCGGTGAACTCCATGTTGCGGTGGGTGAGTACGATCGGCTTGGGGTCGCCGGTGGTACCGGAGGTGAAGTAAAGGCCGCAGACGTCCTCGCCTGCCAGCGCCACTCCGGCAGGACGGTCTGGAGCGCCATCTATCGCGGTCTCCAGGCACTCCATGTCGTCGGGGACCTGCTGCCCGGAGACGAGGTAGTGCTTCACCGTGGAGAGCCGAGCACGGGCCTCGACGGCTCTATCCACGAACTCCCCGCCGAGGACCATTGCACTGGCCTCGGAGATGTCTGCGCAGTACTGGATGTCCCTGGAGGTGAAGCGGTAGTTGAGTGGGACCGCCCAGGCACCGGTACGGATGATGCCGAAGTATGCCTCGAGCCAGGCAATGGAGTTCATCATCAGGTGAAGGACGCGGTGGCCTTTTCCGATGCCCCGGGCTGTGAGCACGTTGGCCACCCGGTTGGCACGCTCGTCAAATCGGCGCCAGATGGTCGCCTTGCGGAGACCCTGGCCGGGACGCAGCTCAATCAGAGCGCAGTCTTCGGGGTACCGGCTGGCATTTCTGGCAAGCATATCGGCAACGGTCATCCGGCGGGGTACCTCTTGCGCGGCAAGGCATGGCTAACGGCGGTCAGGCCGGTGCTGGGCGAAAAGCGGCGGCGTCAACCGTTACCTACCAGGGTGTCTCGCGTTCCTTGAGGGTCTGGATGAGGTCTTCGATGGTAATCGCCGCCAGGGTCAGTGTCTGGTACATTCCCTGGGCGCTGAGCCTGATTGCCAGCTTGGCAATGGCCTCGTTGCTGGGGGCCTCCAAAATATTGACGAAGTCGTACTGCCCCAGGAGGGCGTACTGGTCAAGTATCTTCACCCCCATGTGCTCGACCTCTTTGTTGATGTCCCGAAGGGCTTCCGGGTCTTCCTGGATTGCCTTCCTGCCGGCGTCGGTCAGGGTCGTAAGCATCAGATAGACGGACATCTCTTCCCCCCTTTGGCGGCGCTATGCGTGGGGCTTCGACAGAAGCCCAGCAGGTATTATAGCAGGTCTGCCGTGGAGGCGTGTCAATACCGGCCGGCCATGTGGCGGCGGCGATATGCCTGTTGAGTTGCTTGTGCTATAATGGGCTGAAAATGAAGCTACTTCTCTCTGGCAACGAGGCCCTTGCCTGGGGGGCCTACCACGCTGGTATCCTGGTAGCCACCGCCTACCCGGGAACCCCCAGCACCGAGATTCTTGAGACCATCGCGGGCTTTGATGACGTCTATGCGGAGTGGTCCACCAATGAGAAGGTGGCCATGGAGGTGGCCCTGGGGGCGTGCTATACCGGTGTGCGCTCGGTGGTGTCCATGAAGCACGTGGGCCTGAACGTGGCCGCGGACCCGTTCATGGCGGCGTCTATAACCGGTGTCAGTGGCGGCCTGGTGGTTGTCTGCGCCGATGATCCCGGTAGCCACAGCTCCCAGAGTGAGCAGGACAACCGGCACTATGCCAGGCTGGCCAAGGTGCCCGTGCTCGAGCCCAGCGACAGCCAGGAGGCGTACGACATGATGTCGGCGGCCTTCGATTTGAGCGAGCAGTTCGATACCCCGGTGGTGGTCCGCACCACCACCCGCATCTCACACTCCAAATCCGTGGTAGACCTCCACCGTAGCCGGCCAGCCCCGGCGGGTGAGGTGAGCTTCCCGCGCAATGTTACCAAGTACGTCATGCTTCCGGTGAATGCTCGTATCCGCCATCCCCTGGTGGAAGAGCGTCTCGTCAGGCTCCGCGAGTACGTGGAGACCTGCCCTTTGAACCGTGTGGAAGAGGGCGAGCGCGGCCTCGGGGTGGTTACGAGCGGAGTCGCTTACCAGTATGCTCGCGAGGTGTTCCCGAATGCGTCCTTTCTGAAGCTCGGTGTGACGCATCCACTGCCTGCGGGGATGATACGCGAGTTCGCCGCCCGCGTGGATAGGATGGTGGTCATAGAGGAGCTGGACCCATTCCTGGAGGAAGGCATCCGAGCGATGGGGGTGCAGGTGGAGGGCAAGTCCTTCATTCCCCTGGTAGGAGAGCTCAGTACCGAAGTAGTAGAGGAGGGCGCGGTCAAGGCGGGGCTGGTGCCGAAGGCCGCGGCGCTGCCCGAGGTGGCAGAGGTCTCTGGTCTTCCCAAAAGGCCGCCGCTCCTGTGCCCAGGATGTCCCCACACGGGTATGTTCTTCGTGCTTGCCACCATGGGCCAGAGGCTGAGGGCGCCCGGCGGTGAACCCAGGGCTGCCCGGAGCTCTGACATGGTGATCACCGGGGACATAGGCTGCTATACCCTGGCGACCTACCCGCCACTCAATGCCATGGATACCACCGCCTGCATGGGGGCCAGCATCGGCCAGGCCCTGGGCATGGAGAAGGCGGGTATTGCCGGGAAGGTGGTCGCGGTCATCGGGGATTCCACCTTCCTGCACTCGGGTATCACCCCGCTGGTGGACGCGGTCTACAATCAGGGCAGGATCACGGTGGTGATACTGGACAACGGCACCACCGCTATGACTGGCCACCAGGACCACCCTGGCACCGGTATATCGGCGCAGGGTAGGGAGACCACCCGGGTGGTGCTGGAGGACCTGGTGCGAGGCCTGGGGATCAACGATGTTCGGGTGGTCAATGCCTTTGACATGAAGGGGCTACGGGCAGCGGCGAGAAGCGCACTGGCCAGCCCCGAACTCTCTGTCATCATCGTGCGTGGGGCCTGCGCCGTGCGGGTCCCAAGGAGCGGGGCGCCGAGAGCGGTGGACGCCGACCGGTGCAATCGCTGTGACGTCTGCCTTCTGCTCGGCTGTCCGGCCATCCAGACCGCCGGAGGCAGGGTCTACATAGACGCGTCCCTGTGCGTGGGCGACAACTGCACCCTGTGTGAGCAGGTGTGCCCGCAGCGGGCCATTGCGCCGCAGTCTGCGTCCCCAGGTGGAGAGAGCCCGTGAAGAAGCTGGACCTCTTCGTCACCGGAGTGGGGGGCCAGGGCAATATCCTTGCCAGCGACCTTATCGGTGAGACTGCCCTTGCCGCCGGCTACGACGTCAAGAAGACTGACACCCTGGGCATGGCACAGCGGAACGGCAGCGTCATCAGCCACGTTCGCATCGGTACGCGGGTGTATTCACCCCTGATCAAGCGCGGAGAGGTCGAGATACTGCTGGCCTTCGAGAAGCTGGAAGCGGCGCGTTGGAGTGACTACCTCTGTCCGGGGGCGGTGGCAATCGTCAACAACCATGCTCTTCCTCCGCTGGCGGTGAACCTGGGGGTAGAGCGCTATCCGGAGGACGAGGAGGTACGGGGAATCCTGCGCCAGAGGACGGAGCGCGTCTACTTCGTGGACGGCATGGCGCGAGTAACCGACCTTGGGAATCCACGCACACTGAACATCTTCATGCTGGGCTGTTTATCGCACTTTGCGCCTTTCGAGACTGACGCCTGGAAGGACAGCATATGCCGCCGCCTCCCGGAGAGGCTCCACCAGGTGAATACCCGTGCCTTTGACCTGGGTAGAGAGGAAATCCAGAATGTACATGTCTGAGGAAATCCGGCAGGGCATGGCCGAGGGTTCGTGGATACGGCGGATGTTTGAAGAGGGGGCGATACTCCAGGAGCGCTATGGAGCAGACCGGGTGTTTGACCTGTCAATTGGGAACCCGGTTATGGAGCCTCCCCCGGAGTTCCACCGGGAGCTGAAGAAGCTGGCGGATAACCCCATGCCCGGTATGCACCGCTACATGCCGAATGCCGGCTATCCGGAGACCAGGGAGGCGGTGGCCCGGCAGCTATCAGTGGAGACGGGAATCAGCTTTGGTGCGGGCGATATCGTCATGAGCTGTGGGGCGGCGGGTGGCTGCAATGTCGTGCTCCGGACGATACTGAACCCCGGTGAAGAGGTCATTGTCTTTGCGCCCTACTTCGTGGAGTACCTGAACTACATCCAGAACTTCGGCGGCGTGACCCGGATTGTGCCCACGGACGAGCACTTCCAGCCACGGCTGGACAGCCTCGAGGCAGCCATCGGTGAGCGGACCAGGGCGATAATCATCAACTCTCCGAATAACCCCAGCGGGGCCGTGTACGGCTCTGACCTGCTGCGAGACATCGGCAAGATCGTGGGCAGGAAGGAGGCCCTTTTCGGCGCTCCTGTCTATATCATCAGTGACGAGGCCTACCGCAAGCTCGTCTACGACGGCCTGGAGTTCCCATTCCCCTTCCTGTGCCATCGCAACACAATCGGGGTTACCTCTCACTCCAAGGACCTTGCCCTTCCCGGCGAGCGGATAGGCTACATCGCCGTGCACCCGGAGTGCGAGCATCGGGATGACCTGCTTGCTGGAATGGTCTTCTGCACCCGGACGCTGGGGTTCGTCAATGCCCCTGCCCTGGTACAGCACCTCCTGCCCCACCTGCAGGGGACGACGGTCTCAGTGGGGGAGTATCAGCGTAAGCGGGACTTCCTCTACGGTAACCTGGTGGGAATGGGATACCAGGTGAACCGGCCGCAGGGGGCCTTCTATCTCTTCCCACGTGTGCCGGTGGAGGACGACGTGGCTTTCGTGCGGGAGCTGCAGGAGCTGCTGGTGCTGGCAGTGCCGGGCAGCGGGTTCGGGGGGCCCGGCCACATCCGCGTGTCCTACTGCGTGGACGACCGTACGCTGGAGGGATCGCTGGAAGGCTTCAGAACCGTTGCCCGAAGGCACGGCCTGGGCTAGGTATGTGGAAGGATAGACCATGGTGGCGTCAGGCCGAGACTTTGACAACACCATCGCCGAGCTCAGACGGCTGGAGCAGGGAGAAGCGATTGCCTCCTTTCTGGGCATGAAGCTGGTGGAGCTGGAGCCGGGCTACGCTCGCGTGACCATGAGACTCAGACCGGAGTTCCAGAACTTCAATGGCTTTGTCTTTGGAGGCATTATCACTGCAGTAGCAGACCAGGCCTTCGCCTATGGGTCAAACAGCCTGGCCTATCCCAGCGTGGCGACGCAGTTCAACATCCACTTCGTGAATGCCCCTCAGCCGGGCGACGAGATCGTAGCGGAATGCCGGGTGCTGCGCAGCGGGGGTCGAGTGGGCGTATCACAGATGACGGTGACCGGTCAGGACGGTAAGCTCATTGCTACCGCTACCGGTACTACGATTCCGGTGAACCGACGCTGACACTGCCAGGGGCTGCTGCGTAGTACCGAGGACACTTGGGCAGGCGGGGTAGTCTCCTGGGTGCCAGGGCTTGGCTCGCTTCGGTGGCAGTGATCGTTGACAGGAGCCAGATACGGACGGAGGCGCCGGGCGCGCGCTTTGACACCTGCGTTTCCTTATGGTAAACTACCTGCCTGTGTGTCCACGGGATGTGGCGCAGGTGATGTTGCGCAGGTGATGTTGAGTATGATGCGCAGGTGGGAGGGCCGGAAGTTCGTCTTTACCCGGCGCACGAGGGTGCGCGTGGGAGGGACTGATAGTACCTTGTAGGTTGGGCGGAGTGGCACGGGTGGTGAGAACGGGATCTGCGGTACCTCCCAGGCGGGAGGTACTCTTTTTGTATGGTAGGGTGTCAGGCGGGGTGGCCGGAGTATGAGGATGGACATGGAAACGCAGGACAGGTGGGATACCATTCCGAAGCTGGTGGCGCGCAACTATGACCGCTGGGCGCAGCGCACGGCGATGTGTATGAAGAAGTTCGGAGTCTGGGAGCGCTATACCTGGCGCAGGTACTACGAGAACGTCAGGGACTTCTCTCTGGGCCTGATCAGCCTGGGACTGGAGCGCGGGGACGTTGTCTGTATCATCGGGGATAACGAACCAGAGTGGTTCTGGGCTGAGTTCGCGACCCAGGCAGCCGGGGGTATCGTAACCGGCGTCTTCGTGGACTCCGTGCCCTCAGAGGTGAAGTACATCGCCGAGCATTCGGGCGCCAGGTTCGCGATTGCCAATGACCAGGAGCAGTCGGACAAGTTCCTGGAGGTCAAGCACGAGTTGCCCGACCTGAAGAAGGTGATGTACTGGGACCCGAAGGGCTTGAAGAACTATGATGACCCCATTCTGATGAGCTTCGCCGATGTGATCAGGCTGGGGCGGGAGTATGGGGAGAGCCACCCCGGCCTCTTCGAGGAGAGGCTGGAGGAGGGCAAGGGAAGTGACACTGCCTTCATTTACTATACCTCGGGCACAACCGGGCTGCCCAAGGGTGCCAGACTGTCTCATCGTGCCTTGATAAGCACCGCCGTGGGTTTCGTGGACCGCTATCCCATCGACGAGTTTGATGATCTCATCTCCAACTTCCCGGCCGCCTGGGTGGGAGACAGCTTCTTCGCCACCATCCCCCACCTGCTTACCGGGGCGAGGCTGAACTTCCCCGAGGAACCTGAGACGATCACCGAAGACACGCGTGAGACCGGGCCTAGCTTTGCGATATATGGACCGCGCCAGTGGGAAGGCCTGGTCAGCGAGATCCAGGTAAAGATGATGGACGCGCACCCCCTGAAGCGCTTCTGCTACCGGCTGCTTCTGCCGGTGGGCCACAAGATCGCTGACCTGGGGTTCCGGAACCGGAGGCCGAAGCTGTTCTGGAGAGCGCTCTATGCAGTGGCTTACTTCCTGCTTTTCCGGCCTCTGAAGGACAAGCTGGGGCTGAGCAGTGTAAGGTTTGCCGTCACCGGTAGCTCGGTACTGAGCCTGGACACCTTCCGCCTGATCCACGCCATCGGGGTGGAGCTGAGGCAGAACTACGCCAGCACGGAGGCAGGTCTGATTTCCAGTCATGGCAAGGGGGAGATAGACTTCGAGAGCGTGGGGCGACCGGCACTGAACACGGAGACCCGTGTTAGCGGTAAGGGCGAGCTGCTGGTGAGGAGTCCCTCCATGTTCGACGGGTATCACCGTGACCCTGAGAAGACGGCTGCCGTGCTGGTGGATGGGTGGTGTCATACCGGGGACGCCGTCAATATCAATGACCGCGGCCACCTGATATTCCTGGACCGGCTCGACCACATGGGTGAGCTCAGGTCCGGGACACGCTACGCACCCCAGTATATCGAGGGCAGACTCAGGTTCAGCCCGTACATAAAGGACGCCATGGTGATCGGTGGGAAGGACCGGGACTACGTCTCTGCGATCATCAACATGGACTTCACCATGGTGGGCAAGTGGGCGGAGCGCAATCACCTGGCCTACACCACCTTTGTGGACCTGTCCCAGAGGGACGAGGTTGCTGCTCTGGTACGCACTGACCTGGAGCGGGTCAACAGCTACCTGCCGGAAGGCTCCAGGGTGCGGAGGTTCGTACTGATGCACAAGGAGTTCGACCCGGACGAAGCCGAGCTCACCCGTACCCGCAAGCTCCGGCGAGAGTTCATGGAGGAGCGCTACCGGGAGCTTATAGACACTCTGTACGGGGAAGGTGAGGAGGTGAAGGTAGAAGCGCCGGTGACCTATCGTGACGGCCGGCGGGGCATGGTATCCACACGCATCAAGGTGAGAAGCATCCAGGACGGGAAGGTGGAAGATGGCTGAGCTTCTCCAGTTTGTCATCACCGGTCTCACCGTGGGCATGGTGTATGCCCTGATTGCCATGGGCTTTGTCCTGGTGTGGAAGTCGAGCGGGGTGGCTAACTTGGCCCTGGGGCAGTTGGTGCTGCTTTCGTCATGGTTCACCTACGGGATGCTCGTCCAGGTGGGTATGCCGCTGTGGGCGGGCTTCATCGTGGTGCTCATCTTCGCCGTACTCCTGGGCTGGGTCATCGAGCGCTTCATCCTGAGGCCGCTGATCGCCCAGCCGATACTCTCGCTGATTACCGTCACCCTGGGGGTGGCCTACTTCATCCAGGGAGTGGTGGTGTTCATCTGGCCCGCCAGCGTGGCGGCGCTGCCGAGGCTGTTTCCGGTGGAGCCGCTGCACGTCGGGCCGGCGGTGGTGTCGCAACAGTATGTCTGGGCGGCGGTCATATCCCTGGCGCTTTTCGGGGCATTGTCCCTGTTCTTCCGGTACCACAAGATGGGTATTGCCATGAGGGCCACCGCTGACGACCAGCGTGCCGTCCAGGCGTGCGGTATCCCCGTGACACGGATATTCAGCCGGTCCTGGATGGTTGCCTGTGTCCTTGCTGCAGTCGGTGGAGTGCTGATGTCCAGCATAGGAGGCATCACCTTCGGCCTGGTGGAGACCGGGCTGAAGGCGTTCTCGGTGGTGATCCTGGGAGGGCTTGATTCGTTCCTGGGAGCGGTTATCGCCGGTCCGATAATCGGCCTGGCCGAGAACCTGGGAGCAGGCTATCTAACCCCACTGACGTGGCCCGGAGTGAGAGAAGTCATCCCCTTCATCATCATAATCATTGTCATGTTCGTGAGGCCCTACGGTCTCTTTGGCGAGGAACGGATAGAGAGGATATAGCGGCTTGGACCTGCCCGCCGGCACCCGGAACTACACCTACGCCCAGGATATGGCCATCCTGAGGACGAGGACGCACTGGTTTCTGTTCGTGCTGCTGCTGGTGGCCATCTTCACGGCTCCGCTGTACTGGGGGAACTACTGGCTGGGGGTCGCCAACCTGATCGGCATCACCATCATCGCGGCCATCGGGCTGAACATTCTCACCGGCTACTGCGGCCAGCTGTCGATCGGCCACGCCGGGTTCATCGCAGTGGGTGCCTATACTTCGGCGGTGCTCACGGAGCGACTGGGTCTTCCTTTCCCGGTGGGCCTGATATCCGCCGGTATCACTGCCGGACTGGTGGGCATGCTGTTCGGCATTCCCTCGCTGAGAGTGAAGGGGTTCTACCTGGCGATCTCTACCATCGCCGCTCAGTTCATCATCATCTGGGTCATAAACCACTGGACCGGGGTTACCGGTGGTTTTGTGGGGATGCGCGTACCGTATGCCTCCATCGGGGGCTTGGTCTTCAAGAGCGAGTCCAGCCAATTCTATCTAATCATCGGCATCACCTGCCTGACGGTATTCTTCGCCAAGAACCTGGCCAGGACCAGGGCGGGTCGCGCCTTCGTTGCTATCCGTGACAACGACCTTGCCGCCGAGGTGATGGGGATAAGCCTGTTCCGATACAAGCTAATGGCATTTTTCATCGGCTGTTTCTTTGCGGGCATCTCGGGCTCGCTGCTGGCCCACTGGATAGGCTACATGAACGCGGAGCATTTTAGCCTGACGACCTCGATACTGTACATCGGGATGATCATCATCGGTGGCCTTGGCACGGCCCTGGGGCCTATACTGGGGGTGGTGTTCCTCAAGCTGCTGGACCAGCTCCTTACGGTGCAACTGGTGCCGTTCCTGGAGAGCACCTTCACCGCGCTGCCGGCCGGGTTCGCCACCGGCATCGCGCCGATGGTTTTTGGCCTGGTTATCGTGCTCTTCCTGATACTGGAGCCCAGGGGGCTGGCCCACCGCTGGCAGCTTTTCAAAGCTGCTTACCGGCTGTGGCCGTTTTCTTACTAGCGGGAAGGAGGTACGCGGCCATGTAAGCACTCGATCCTGGGAATGAAGGAAAACAAGGAGGGACTCATGAGGAGCAAGAGATTACTGGCCCTGTCAGTGGTGCTCTGCTTGGTGGTGGTTGCCGGGATGCTGCCCCTGGCAGCCTGCGGACCGACGGCGGAGAAGACACTCAAGATCGGCATGACCACGCCCAGCAGCGGCCCAGCCGCTGAAAAGGGGTCCCCCATGGGGCATGCCAACCTGGACTGCATCAAGTACGTGAACGAGGAGCTTGGTGGAGTGGATGGGCACCAGATAGAGGTGCTCTGGCTGGACAACGGCTATGATGCCGCCAAGGCGGCGACAATTGTCAAGCGCTTCATTGACGAGGACTGCCTGTTCTTCACCACGGCTTCCTCCGGCATGATGTCCGCCATGATGGAGCTGGCTAACCGTGATTACTTCCCCGGTATCTCCAGCTTCAGTTCGCCGGTGCTCACACATCCGCCCCGGCACATCTACGGGCAGACACCGGACTACGGTGATGATTGGGCAGCCTTTGCCAGGTACTTTATGGACAATATCTGGAAGGGGCCGGGGAAACCCAGGATGGCCATGCACCTGCTCAACAACCCAACCGGTTACGGAGCTCGCGATGCTGCCCGCGCGCTGGCGGACGACTTCGGTATTGAGATCGACTTCGACAACTGGGTGTTCGAGCACGCCACCACCACCACTTCCGAGATAGCGTCTCTGACCACCATCCTGGATGACGATATCGACATCCTCTACATATCCAGTACGCCCGCACCGACCTCGATTATCATCAAGAACGCCGTCGAGCTGGGTATGTTCCCGGATATGCTGATCGGCTGTGGCCACGCCAGCTTCACCAAGGCGCTCATCGATCTGGCCGGTGCCGATGTGGTTGAGGGCGTGTACGGCGTGTATCCCACGGTGGACTGGGATGACGACGTCCCGGGGCTGGCCAAGGTGATAGAGTACTGCAAAAAGGAGCACCCGAACGACTACGGTAACATGGACTACATCATCTCCTGGGCGCAGAGCCTGATAGCGGTGGAAATACTGAGGCTTGCGGTGCAGAACGCGGGCATTGAAAACCTCACCCCGCAGGTGGTTGAGGAGCAGGGCTTCAAGAAGCTCAAGGACTTTGACGTCGGCGGTTTGCATGGACCGGTGACCTATAGCCCCGGCGACAACCGGCTGTCCAAGTCTGTCCGCGTATTCCAGATCAAGGGCGGTGCCATCACCCCGGTCAGCGGATGGGTGGAAGCGCCGCTGGTCAAGTACGAAGAGTACGATTGGTTCGGTAAGTAGCCTGACAGGAGGGGAGGCCCCTGCTTCAAAGGCAGGGGCCTCCCGCAGGTAAGAAGGCGAAGATGCTCTCACTGAACAACATCGAGGTGGCCTACCTCAATGTGATTCGAGTGCTGCACGGGGTGTCAATGACCGTGGAGGATGGGGCCATTGTTGCCCTGCTGGGGGCCAACGGAGCCGGCAAGAGCACCACCCTCAAAGCCATATCCGGTCTGCTTCATGTTGAGGAAGGGGAGGTTACCGACGGCAGCATCCAGTGGAACGGCGAGCGCATAGACCGCAGGAGTGCCGAGGAGATCGGCAAGCTCGGTATCATCCAGGCACTGGAGGGCCGGCGGGTCTTCGGTCACCTCACCGCCGAGGAGAACCTGGTGGTCGGGGCTTATCACCGGGCTGACCGCGGCGCCGTGAAGGATGACCTGGAGATGGTGTATGGCTATTTCCCGCGGCTGAAGGACCTCCGGCGTAATACCGCCGGCTACCTCTCCGGCGGTGAGCAGCAGATGCTGGTTATCGGCCGGGCCATGATGGCGGCTCCCAAGCTGATGATGCTTGACGAGCCTTCACTCGGACTGGCCCCGCTCCTGGTGGAGGAGATCTACAACATCATCGAGCGCTTCAACACCGAATCGGGGACGTCGGTGCTGCTGGTGGAGCAAAATGTGCGAGTGGCCCTGAGCATTGCCCATACCGGCTACGTCATGGAGAACGGGCGCATCGTGCTGGACGGAAGCGCCGAGTTCCTCAGGAACAACGAGGATGTCAAAGAGTTCTACATGGGTCTGTCTACCTTGGGTAGCAAGAAGAGCTACCGAGAAGTGAAGCACTACAAGAGGCGCAAGCGATGGCTATAGGGGCCGAAGGGCGGTTCTACGACCAGCTGGAAACCATGAGCGCCGAAGTACGGCGGGACTACCTTGACGGGAAGCTGCGCGAGGCGGTTGCCCATGCCTATGACAACGCTCCTTCCGCGCGCGAGATCATGGACGGTGCCGGGCTCACACCCGGGGACATCAGGACGGTCCGGGACCTGGAGCGGCTGCCCATCACACGCAAGACTGACCTGATAGAGCTGCAGAAGAAGCGGCCACCGTACGGCGGCTTCCTGGCGATGCCACCGGAGGACGTGGCGCGGGTATTCATATCCCCGGGGCCCATCTATGAGCCCCTGCACGGCAGCAACGTCAGGTGGTTCGCGAAGTCCTTCTACGCCGCTGGATTCAGGAAGGGCGACGTGGTGGTGAACACCTTCACCTACCACCTTTCACCTGCGGGGGTGCTCTTCCACGAGGCGCTGCGCGATTGCGGGGCGACGGTGGTCGTTACCGGCACCGGCAATACCGACATACAGGTCCAGGCTATGCTTGACCTCCGGGTCACAGGCTTTGTGGGTACGCCTTCTTTCCTGATGACGGTTATCCGCCGGGCCGGGGAAATGGGCTATGACTTCCGGCGTGACTTCGCGGTTGCGCGTGCCTGGTTCACGGGGGAACCGCTTTCGCCGTTGGTCAGAAGGACCCTGGAAGATGACTATGGCATCAACACCTGCCAGGCATACGCGGTTACCGAGCCCGGCGGTGCGCTTGCCTACGAGTGCCCCCAGAAATCGGGGATGCACTTCATGGATGACTACGTGATCGAGATAGTGGATCATCAGACAGGCGGGCAGCTCAGCCCGGGGGAGATCGGGGAAATCGTGGTAACCCCGGTGCATAACGCGGCCTGGGGGCTGCTCCGTTTCGGTACGGGTGATATGTCATCGTATACCACTGAGCCCTGCCCCTGTGGCCGCACTGCCCACCGGCTAACGGGCATCATTGGGCGCACTGGAGATGCCGTCAAGGTTCGGGGCATGTTTGTCGTGTCCCGGCAGGTGGAAGAGGCGGTAGCGGGATCGGTGTCCCGGTTTCAGGTCGTCGTCAGCCGACAGGGGGAGCGAGACGAGATGACGCTCCGGGTGGAGCTCTCGGAGCCGGATGCTGACCGTGAGAGGCTGTCCGTAGAGCTTGCCAACCGGGTACAGAGCCTGTGCCGGGTGAAGCTGGACAGGATCGAGTTTCTTGCTGCGGGGACCATTCCTGATGACCAGCCGCGGGTGGTCGACGAAAGGAAGTGGGACTGAGGCTGCCTGTGCCCGTCCCACGCGGACCGGCTAGTCTGGTTTGCCGAGGTAAGCGGATATCACCTGTGGGTTAGCTCTTATCTCCTCGGGAGTACCTTCGGCGATCTTCACTCCGAAGTCCAGCACGGCAATCCGGTCGGCCACATCCATGACCACCCCCATGTCATGCTCGATCATGACGATGCAGGCTACCCCGTCGCGCAAGACGGGCGTGAGGGGATAGGTATCGCCCTGCCCCTCGAAGATATCGATGATGAAGCGGGCGATGTCTTCCTTCTCCTCGAGGTTCATACCCGCCATGGGCTCATCCAGGAGAAGTACTCTCGGCTCCATGGCCAGTGCTCTTCCCAGCTCCACGCGCTTGCGCATGCCGTAAGGTAAGGTGCCCACCACCTTCTTGCGGATGGGTTCAATCTCCAGGAAGTCGATGATGTCCTCCACGATGCGCCGGTGCCTGATCTCCTCCTCGTGTGCCCAGCCAAAGTACAGTGCGCCGGTAAGGGGCGTCTGCTTCATGAGCATGTGCCGGGCCGCCATGATGTTGTCCAGGGTGCTCAGGCCGGCGAAAAGCTCTATGTTCTGGAAGGTTCTCGCCAGACCGAGTCGGGCAGCCCGGTCAGGACGGATACGCGTGATGCGGCGGCCCTGGTAGTATATCTCACCCTTCTGAGGCTTGTAGAAGCCGTTGATGCAGTTGAGCAGGCAGGTCTTCCCGGCCCCGTTGGGCCCGATTACCGCCAGTATCTCTCCGCCCTTGATGTCCAGGCTGATGCCGCTAAGCGCTTTCACCCCGCCGAAGGAGAGAGAGAGGTCTTCGATGCGGATCACGGGGTCGTGCCCGTTACTGCTACTCATCGGCGGGGGTTCCAGCCTCACTGGATGGGGTTGCGGCGCTCCTGGCTGAGCGTGCTCGCATGGCTTCCTCGTCCTGTAGCTTCTGCTTATACTCGGCAATGCGGGTGCAGCGCACACCTTCGCACTCCAGGGTTCGCTGCAGACGCAGGCTCTTCCTGAGCAGATTGAGTTGCTCCTCACGCGACTCGGTGTACTTGTGGAAGCCGGTGCACTCGGTCGACCAGTCTCCGTACACCATTATCGTGACTTCGTCATCCACCGCATCGCAGCGGATCGTGGTTGCGGTTACCTGCCAGTCCGGCATGATAGAGTAGCACTGCCCCCTGATAGCGCTCCCATGTTACCATTCCAGGCGCTGTCAGTTCAACTCCTCGCGTCTGCCGGTCCCGTATGCCTCAGGCGGCGCTTCCTGGTTGTTGCGAGCGAAGTGAGGCAATCTCCCATGCTCGTGGCTCCGGATTGCCGCCTGGCGGGCACCGATTGAAGCCCGGTGCCGTCATCGTAATGACGCATTGATCACGGCAGTGGCCAGAGCCAGAAGAAGCCGTGCTCGCCCCGGCAGGTGGTGCATCCCCTGGTGCGGAGATGCTACAATGGGGCATCGACTGCGGATGTCCGTCCGCGTGGTGACACTGCGTCTGCTATGCGTGGCGGAGAGAAGGGAAGCATGGCCCGGGACGCTCCGGCAGCGGGCTCACCCGGAGAGATATGCCCTGTGCTCATCGGAGCGAAGATACCGGTGGTGGTGGTTACCAGGGTGGATGGCACCGTCACTGATCTGGGGGCCGTTACGGCTGGCCGGCCCACTGTGCTGGTCTTCTGCCTCGGCGGGTGGTCACCGCGCTGCAAGCTATTCTTGCAGCAGTTGCAGGAGCTCAGGGCACATCTCGGCGAGCTAGGATACCAGGTTGTCGCCGTGTCTCCGGACCGGCCCGGTCATCTCGGGGAGACGGCCAGCGAGCTAGGGCTGGAGTACAACCTGCTTTCGGATAGTATGATGTCAGCCGCGCGTGCCTTGGGCATTGCCTATCGGGTAGACGAGAGCGCGCTGGAGCGATACCGCCGGGAGGGGGTAGACCTTGAGGAGCGCTCCGGCGAGCCGCACCATATGCTGCCCGTGCCCGCTATGTTTGTTGTCGGGAGCGACGGCGTCATAAGGTTCGAGTATGTCAACCCTGACGAGCAGGTGCGACCGACCCCGGAGATGGTGCTGGCTGCGGCAAAGATGACGGTGGGCTAGTACCCGGCAGGACGAAGACAGGAGGGTGACAGATGTTCAGCAGGATTCGCGCGGTGCACATAGCCGTGAACAGTGTCCAGGAGGCATCCAGCGAGTACCAGAGTAGCTTCGGCCTGGAGGTGTCGAGGTCGGGGGAGGTGCCCGCACTGGGCATCAGGAACGCCATCATCCCGGTGGGTGATGCCATTCTGGAGCTGATCGAGCCCCTTGACCCTCAGCAGGGACCGGTGGCAAGGTTTCTTCGCGACCGCGGTGAAGGGGTATACATGATGGCCCTGGAGGTTGAGGACCTGGACTCGGCTGTCCGCATGCTCCAGGAGAGGGGAGTGCGGCTGATTGACGCTGACCCCGAGGCCCGTGCACGCGGCGGCCCGGTCTTCATCCATCCCAGGTCCACCCGCGGAGTGCTGATTGAGATGGTGGAGAAGTCGTAGATAAGCGTTAGAAAAGGAGCAGAGAGCATGGCTGATGGATCACGGTTTTTTCAGGTGGAGAAGGATGGCCCGGTCATCATCTGGAGGTTCAGCAATCCTCCCCAGAACCTCTGGAACATGGAGACGCACGCGGAGTTCGATGACCTGGTCGAGGCGCTCTACGCGGACCCGGAGGTCAGGGTGGGTATTCTGACCAGTGCCAGGGATGACGTCTTCATCCAGCACTTTGACGTTTCCCTGCTGGTGCAGTGGGGAGAAGCGCTCAGGGCAGGACAGGTCCCCGAGGTAACTGAGCGTCCTTCTCCCCGGGGCGTCTACCGGCGCGGCCCTAAGGTGGTGATCGCGGCCATCAATGCACCGGTGGCGGGCGGCGGGCTGGAGCTGTGCATGGCCTGCGATTTTCGCTTCATGTCCAAAACGGCCTCGGTGGCGCAGCCGGAGGTGGGTGCGGGAATCCTGGCGGGCGGCGGGGGCACACAGCGCATGCCGCGCCTTATCGGACTGGGGCGTGCCCTGGAGCTTCAGCTCACCGGGCGCAGGGTGTATGCCGAAGAGGCGGAGCGGATAGGCCTGGTAACGCGCGCCTGCGACCCCCTCCGCCTGATGCCGGATACGCTGGAGTTTGCAAAGGCAATCGCCACCCAGCCGCCGCTATCGGTGGAGCTGATCCGGCGGTGCATCTACGAGGGTACCGAGATGCCCCTGGATGACGGACTTGCCCTGGAGAGCGAGCTGTTTCGGCAGACGCTCATCAGCGGGGACGCCCTGGAGCGCATGCGTGCTTACGTGGCTACCGGACAGAGCGGCGAGCGTGCGCGCGAGATACTGGAGCAATCCGGACAGCAAGGTTCGGGCTAGTCGGATTGTCGGGCGGGGGGTGTGTGCCGCTGCAGGAAGAGCATTATCTGGTCAAGGGCCTCAGGGAAACGAGTGACACCGTGCTCCGCCCCTTCGAAGGCTTTTGTCTCTACGTTGGGGATAAGACGGGCCATATCACGCGATCCCTGTGCCGGGAATACACTATCCTCGGTGCCGTACATGACCAGGGTCGGTGGCCGCAGGTCTTTCAGGCGTGGCGTGGCGTCCCAGTCAATGTAGGCGGAGTAATTGTGGAGCTCTCCCGCGTACTTGGCGATGCGCTCCGCGCGGGGAGTGTTGCGCAGCATTTCCCGGATGCGTTCCATACCCTGCTCCTGGGCGCGTTCCTCCTGCTCGCCACGAGCGGGCCGCCCGACGAAGAGGTTGAGGCCGACTGTCCCGGCGGTGGACCGTGCTTCGTAGGCTGCCAGAGGTCCTTCTTCGCTCAGGATGCGGATGCGTTCACTTAGCCGCGCCTTGAGGTCTTCGTCCTGCGACAGCCAGGGGGCGGAATCGGTTACTACCAGGCTCGTGGCAGCGGCGGGGAATTCCAGTCCGAAGGCTAGGGCAATCTGGCCTCCGGCGGAGGTGCCCCAGACGTGGGCGCGGCTGTGTCCCAGGTGACCCAGCAGTTCCACGATGTCCCGCGCGAGGTTCTCCATGGTGAAACCCGTTTCGGGATAGCCGGAGCGCCCCGAGGCACGGCGGTCATAGGTCACTACCTGGAAGTGCCTGGCGAAACGTTCGCGCCAGGGTGGTACTTCTGCCCCCATGCCGGTGCCCAGTCCCCCGAAACCACCGTGGACGAAAACCAGCGGGAAGCCGCCTCCGCTGGTCTCGTAGTACATGTCGAAGCCATTGATGCGGGCGGTTGGCATATCTCCTCCTTCCGGTGCGGCCTGCATGCGGGTGAAAGTCAAGATTCCTGCCAGTGGTGAGACAGCCCGTTCCTGGCGGGTGCTGCTATGGTACCACCAAGCTCCGGTAGCTGCAACACCGGCACGCGCTTCGCCGTACACCGGGTGTTAGCCTGCCCTGGCCATTCCGGAGCGCGTTGACCGGTGTTGCCTGGTGGGCTATAATCAAAGTGCACGAGACAGACAGAGCGGCGGGTTCAGCCTTGCACGAGTCTTGCGGAGTATTTGGGGTCTACAGTCCTGGTGAGGATGTAGCCCGCCTTACATTCTTTGCCCTGTTCGCTCTGCAACACCGGGGACAGGAAAGTGCCGGCATAGCCGTCAGCGATGGCAGGCGGATCCAGTTCGCCGGAAGCATGGGACTCGTCTCCCAGGTGTTCAACGAGGAGTTACTGTCGGAGCTGAGCGGGCACATCGCAATCGGCCACAACCGCTACTCCACCAGGGGCTCGAGCAGAGTATATAACGTCCAGCCCATCCTAATAGGCAGTGGTGCTAACGCAATTGCCGTGGCCCACAACGGCAACATCATCAATGCCGAGCACCTCCACGAGGAGCTATCGGCGGACGGCTACGAGTTCCGCACCTCCACCGATACCGAGGTTATTGCCAACCTCTTCCTGTCGTCCAAGGAGAAGGGCTGGGTGGACCGGATAAGATATGCAATGCACCGGCTTCAGGGCGCGTATTCCATGTGCCTGCTCACCTCCGACAGCCTGTTCGCCGTGCGTGATCCTTGGGGCGTACGCCCATTATGCGTGGGCCGGATCAACGGTGGTCACGTGGTCGCCTCTGAGAGCTGCGCGCTGGACCACATTGGCGCCGAGTTTCTGCGTGAGGTCGAGCCCGGGGAGATAGTCCACATACGGGATGGAGAGCTTGAGAGCTATCGGGAGGAGTCGGACAGGAAGGCGGTGTGCATTTTCGAGTATATCTACTTCGCCCGGCCAGACAGCACTATCAACGGGCGGCTGCTGTATTCGGCCCGGCAGGCTATGGGGGCGCAGCTTGCCGAGGAGCACCCGGTTGAGGCAGACATGGTGATGGGGGTACCGGACTCGGCTACGGCGGCTGCCATCGGCTACGCCCGCCATACCGGTATTCCGTACTCTGAGGGGCTTCTCAAGAACCGCTACATGGGACGTACGTTCATCGAGCCTGACCAGCGCATAAGAGACCTGGGTGTCCGGCTCAAGTTCAACCCGCTTCCCCGGATGCTGGAGGGGCAACGACTGGTGGTGGTTGATGATAGCATCGTGCGAGGTACGACCACTCCCAAGGTGGTGAACCTGCTGAGAAGAGCAGGAGTCAAAGAGGTGCACATGCGTATCTGTGCCCCGCCGATCCGATACCCGTGTTTCCTGGGGGTGGACATGGCCACCCAGCAGGAGCTGATCGCGGCGCGCAAGACGATTGAGGAGATACGCGATTTCATCGGCGCAGACTCCCTGGGATACCTGAGTGTTGGGGGATTGCTCAAGGCCGTTGCCCTGCCCAGGGAGACTTTTTGCATGGCCTGTTTCGTTGGCGACTACCCCATTCCAGTGCAGCTCCAGATGGACAAGCTGGCACTGGAAGTCCCGGCAGTGGAAGGCAAGTAGCCTTTCGCCTGCGTCTGGAGGATGGCCCCAGAGGTTCTCGCTGGGTGGTGAGAGGGCAGGGACTGTTTTTACCCAAACCGACCGTTGTTGACATAACTGAGAAGCTGACTAAGTTGCGATGGCAGACATCCCCGGCTAGAATGGTTGGTATCAGGCCAGGCACCCTTCCAGTTGTGGGCGCAGCCAAAATACGGCCCGAGGTGACAAATTGAGAGCGGACATGGCCAAGCTGGACCGGGCGTTCAACCCTGAAGTCCTGGCAGTGGTGGGTGACTCCGGATTTTTTCAGTGGCTTCGTGCCCATGACCAGTTCAGGGGTAAGCTGTATTCTGTCCAGGTGAACCCGAAGACGATCGAGCAGATAGAGAAGATGGGGATCACGAACTACACCAGCCTGCTGGATATCCCTGAGCCGGTGGACCTGGCGATCGTGA
>Ga0180434_10002728_pt1 | contig 23084 bp, 17 predicted proteins | sample SS_ome_7_FD_132453 | JGI IMG/M metagenome (GOLD analysis project Ga0180434, IMG submission 132453) | Hypersaline lake sediment archaeal communities from the Salton Sea, California, USA - SS_1_D_2 metaG | ecosystem: Environmental > Aquatic > Non-marine Saline and Alkaline > Hypersaline >...
TAATCCACTCCAGGTACCAGTCGCAGAAGTCGTTCCAGAAGAATTTGTAGAGCTGTGCTAAAGGCTCGCTGTACTTGTATTCGTCTAACGCGTGGTTGACCTGCAAAATCGTTCTGGCCAACCGCGAGAGAATCCACTTGTCGGTGACGTCTACCTGTTCAAGGTCCAATTTTTCCGGGTCGATGCCATCCAAATTCATCAGTGCGAAACGCGAGGCGTTCCATAGTTTGTTGCAGAAGTTTCGCCCGATGTCGAACTTCGGCGAAGTGTTGGCCGTTCTGCCGTCCGGGAGTGTCATCGACACTACAGGCATGCGGATGTCCTGTGTTTCGGTGGTCATGCTGGCCAACGTAAATCGCATCGCGTCTGCCCCGTGACTGTCGATGACCACCAATGGGTCGATGCCGTTGCCGAGGCTCTTGGACATCTTGCGTCCCTCGCCGTCCTGGATCATTGCATGGATGTAGACGTCCCCGAAGGGAATATCGCCAACGCAATATTGGCCCATCATGACCATGCGGGAGACCCACAGGGTGATGATTTCGCGCGCGGTGCAGAGCACATCGCCCGGATAGAAAGTCTTCAATTCCGGCGTGTCGTCGGGCCAGCCCATGGTGCTAAACGGCCACAGCGCCGAACTGAACCATGTGTCCAATACGTCCGGGTCTTGCCAGCACATTTTGATGCGGGCGCGAAGGTTTTGGATTATGTGGTTGAGAGCCTGATGTCCGAAAAGCTCTTTGAGCATCTTGGTTTCTTCTGCGTACCGGCGAACCCGGACGGGGGGTATCCTTCCCCCTTTATGCCGGAGGATTTTAGCAAGCCAGTGGAGTGCCTCGTCCACCTCTGGCGTTTTCCCGCATACGTACAATGGGAAAGTCCCTTCAATGAGACGTGTGGACCGGTAGTAGGAGATTTGGTTTTGTGTGCACCCGCAAAGTTCGAGATATCTCACCAGAGAAGTCTCACAGTCCTCTTTGTGTCGCTCGTCGGGACCATAATGAGCGGGTGAGAACCAGATTGTCCACACAGGTATTCGGTGTCCCCACCAGAGTTGTCTGCTGATAGGCCAGTCGCGCAGGTTCTCCAGCCATGCCTGATACGTTTTGGCGTAGCGCTCGGGCGTGAACTTCAATCGGCCGTCGAGTACGGACTTGAGCGCCAGACCTGCAAGCGAGTTTGCCGGCACGTCCGTGCCTTCTATAAGCCCCTCACCGACTTTTTCCGTTAGATGCTTGATGGGCTCCTTGACGGCTATATACCATTGGTCGGAAAGATACGGCTCGATGGGCACGTGGCTGCGGTAACTGTGTCCCACTTCGTGGCTGTACGGCCGGACGTCTTCCAGCAGGCTTTCCTGGCGGAACCATTCCACGATAGCTTCGCGCGCCTCGAAACGGTCCATACCCAGCAGGGATTGTGCTTCCGGCGTGTTAGCGTCTTGCCAGCCATGTTTATCACTAATGGTTGCATCCGGTGCCATCACGTTAATCACATCAAGTCCGTGCCGCTGGCCGATCTCCCAGTCATCCGGATCGTGGGCGGGCGTAACCTTCAAAAAGCCGGTGGAGAACTTCGCCTTTTCATCATCGCTATCAGGGTCGGGAAGGACCACGTGCTCATCGGCGATGACGGGAATCAGCCGGCCCACAATGGGAAGCCGAACCTGTTTGTCCAGCAAGGATTTGGCTCGTGGGTCCGCTGGATTCATGGCCACTGCGGTGTCGCCCAGCATGGTCTCGGGCCGGGTCGTCGCAACGGTCACGTGCTCTATTCTCTGGCCTTGTATCTCAAGCGGCTCGACCAGAGGGTATCGCAGGTACCAGAAGTGTCCCTGAACCAGCTCATGCTCGACCTCGTCATCGGCCAGGACCGTCTGCGTTGCCGGGTCCCAGTTTACCAGCCGCTTGCCTCGGTAGATTAGGCCGTCTTTGAAGAGCCTAAAGAACGCGGCTCGCACGGCCTTGGCACAGACCTCGTCCATCGTAAAGCGCGTGCGCTGCCAGTCGCAGGAGCAGCCCATAGCCTTTAGCTGATTGATGATGCGGGCTTCGTATTCATCCTTCCATGCCTGCACCCGTGCAACAAACTCTTCGCGGGCAAAATCGGTTCGGCGTTTGCTTTCTTCAGCCAGGATGCGCTTTTCGACGACGGTTTGCGTAGCGATGCCTGCATGATCGGTGCCGGGCATCCAGAGCGTGTTGTATTGCTGCATCCGCCGAAACCGGATCAAGACATCCTGTAGCGTGTTGTTCAGTGCGTGGCCCAGATGCAACGGGGCGGTCACATTCGGCGGTGGAATGACGACGGTGAAGGTTTTGCCGTGGCTGGATGGCTCAGCGTGAAAGCAGTTACCGGCAAGCCAAACCTCGTTGGCCTGCTGCTCGATGATTTTCGGCTTGTAGACTTTCGATAATTCTTCTGCCATATTCGGTCCGGCCTGAGTTCGCCTATGAAAAATTCCGGCACCATACCGGTAACCGGAATTTATCCTAACAGAAAGAAAGCGCGAAGTAAACCGAGCAGTTTAGCAAAGATGAAGCATTGCTGCCTGTTTCACGCGCATTGTGTTTTTTGCGGATTAGGCGTCTCAGTCAAGGTTCATCGTCATCAGGAACTCTGCGTTGGTCCGGGTCTTGGAGAGCCTGTTCTTGAGCAGTTCAACCGCTTCGACCTGATTCAAGTCGCTCAGGACTTTTCGCAGCCGGTACACAAGCTCCAGCTCTTTCGGGTCCAGCAGCAATTCTTCTCTTCTGGTCCCGCTTCGGCTGATGTCGATGGCCGGCCAAATCCTTCGATCCACCAGGCGTCGGTCAAGGTGCAGCTCCATGTTTCCTGTGGCCTTGAACTCTTCGAAGATGACCTCGTCCATTTTTGAGCCGGTGTCGATCAGGCAGGTCGCGAAGATGCTCAGCGAGCCGCCTTCTTCCACGTTACGGGCTGCGCCAAAGAACTTCTTGGGCATCTGCATGGCGCCGGCGTCCACTCCACCGGTCAGAATCCTTCCGGAGTGTGGTGTTTCGCTGTTATACGCACGAGCAAGACGTGTGAGAGAATCGAGTAATATTACCACATCCGTACCGTACTCGACCAATCGCTTGGCCTTTTCGATGACGACCTCTGCTACCTGACAGTGGCGTGCCGCCGGTTCGTCAAATGTGGAACTGATGACCTCGACATCCTCGGCGGTTTTGCGCTCCATCTCCGTGACCTCTTCCGGCCGTTCGTCGATCAGCAACACAATCAGCTTCACTTGCGGGTCGTTCATCGTAATGGCATTGGCCATCTTCTGCAGCAGAATGGTCTTTCCGGTTCGAGGCGGCGCGACGATCAGCCCGCGCTGGCCCCTTCCCACCGGCGTGACCAGATCGATGATCCGCATATTCAATTCGTCCGGTGTGGTCTCGAGCATGAAGCGGTCTTCCGGATGCAGCGGTGTCAGGTCGCTGAAGACGATCTTGTCCGCGAGCAGGTCGGGGTTCTCATAGTTGATGGCTTCGACACGCAGGAGCGCAAAATACTTCTCGGAATCCTTCGGCGGCCGGATTTGCCCTGAAACAATGTTTCCCGTGCGCAAACCGAAACGCCGGATCTGCGAAGGCGAGACGTAGATGTCGTCGGAAGACGATAGATAGTTGTAGTCGGGATTCCGCAGAAAACCGTAGCCGTCCGGCAGAACTTCCAGCACACCCTCGCCGTACATCAACCCATTCTGGCGAATGCGTTCCTTCAGGATGCGGAAAATCAAATCCTGCTTTTTCAGCGCGCTGTACTCTGTGATGTCTTCTTTCTTGGCAATCTCGTGCAGCTCCGCCACGGTCAGTTTCTGCAGGTCGGTCAGATACAAGTTGCCTTTTTTGATGCGTTCGTACTTGGCGTGCGTGGATTCCTCTTCCTCTTGGCGAGCCCGCTCGGCCGCTTCAAGGCTTGCAGCGTCCTCAGCGGTTGCCGTTGCGGAGGAAGGCCCGTTCACCGTTTGCATCTGCTCGGCCTCTTCGGCATCGACCTGCTCGTCACGGACCGGCTTTTTCTTTACGGTTCTGCGTCTCTTGGTGGTTTTGCCACTTCTTGCAGCAGCTTTAGTCATGATTGCTCCTCGTACACATATTACAACACCGTCGTTTCACTCCCGCCGAAGTGCGGGTATGGTTCCGTCATACAATTCTCTGTAGTCGTTCGGTAGGTTCCCGGCTTTGGGTACTCAGGAAACTCTTACATGGCAACAGTTAGCGTTTCTCTACGGTGAAGCCCGCCTACCCGTTATTCACCATATTAGAGAAGATATCCGCGACTTGCCTGACTAATGTCGATAAATTGGAATTGTTGTCAATAACATTATCGGCGATGGCAGCCTTGTTGTCCAGAGAAATCTGGAAATTTTCACGAATTTTGATTTGATTTTCGTCGAACCCCATTTTCTTGGCTCGCTGCAGACGTAACGGCCGCTTGCACCGCACAAAAATGAGCTTGTCGCACCGTTTCGCCCAACTTACCTCCAATAACAAAGGCATATCCAATACGGTGGCCCTGACCTGTCTCTGGCGGCTGTACTGCTCTACGAGTTCCTCAGCCCTTTTCAGGACAAGCGGATGGATTATCTTGTTAAGTGAGGAGAGCTTGTCGGCATCGGCAAAGACGAGGTTAGCCAATTCTTTGCGATTGATTTTCCCCGACGAGTCTAAGATGCCTTCGCCAAAGAGATCGGTTACTTTTTGTCTTATATCTTGCCTACATAGTGCCTCATGAGCAATCCTGTCGGCATCAATAATCTTACACCCCAGCTTCGCGAGCTCGGCCGCCACCGTACTTTTGCCTGACGCGATGCCGCCCAGGATGCCTATTACTAATTTTTCCTCGCGTTTGCTCACAGCCGAGCAGTGTAGTCTCTCCCGCCCACGCAGTCAACGTATTCTACCGTCTGGGCCCGCACTTGTCAAGTGCCTACCAAAATATTCTTTGCGGCTCGTTTTGCCGGCCCAATCACGGGGCTGGATGGCACAGATCTTCTCGTGCGGCCATGATCTCTCGCACCGGGATAGGGGTGTCCTAACCGGGAGCCAGAAGTGGTACAAGCTTTCATACGCGAGAAGTCAACGAAAGGTTCGGATGCGTGCATATTATTATCTTCGGCGTCGATGCGCCCGCGAGGCAGGATGTATATGGTGGCGCTGAACGGCCCGCCAGGGGTGTGGCAGGCCGCTAACGTCTCAACTCAGCCGCGTGCGCAAGTTCCTAATCAGCCCGGCAAGCACATGCTGCGGGACGTCGGAGACCTCCGACTCAGGTATGTCGCTGACCGCTATCTGGTCCAGGATGCGCACCGCCTGCGGACCGTACGGAGCGATGCTGTCCGCGGTTCTTTGCGCTTGATCCAATTGCCCGTCCGCCATTTGTCGCAGGTACTTTGTGATGCGTTTCCTGAGCAGCTCATCATCTATTCTGTACGACGGCGCGGAGGCTGCCTCCGGGATTTCTCTTTCCTGCAATATATCCTGGGTGAGCTGGTATGTTTCGGCCATGAGGCGCTTTTTTCTTTCTTCCTCCGTTTCGTCTATCGGGGCGAGTTTGAGCTCTTCATCCTCCTTCAAATCCGGCACATATATCTTGTTATGACAGGCCGGGCATTTCGCCCATTTGCCTGCCGCGCTGTCTTGGGCTTCGATTTTCTTGCCGCAGTGATGACAATGAAACGTGATAGGCATTCTGTCACCTCTGGTCAAATTCGAGCTATTCTTGGGCTCCGTATTCTGCAACAATGTCCGTAGTGATTCCGCCGCGCGGTCTGAATCGAGAAGTAACCTTCATCCAGCGGGGCTTGCTGGCACGTCGCAAATCGTCCAGGATGTCGTTTGTCAGGGCTTCGTAGAAGATACCCTTGTTCCGATAGCTTTGCATATACAACTTCAGGCTTTTCAACTCAATGCACGATTTATCCGGACAGTATTCGATGATTATCTCACCGAAATCCGGCTGGCCCGTTCGCGGACAAACGCTGGTAAATTCGGGGCATCTGATCGTAATACAATAATCGCGCTGCGGACGCGGGTTGTCGAATAGTTCGATTTTTGCCTCATCGTCCATGCTTTGGGCCTTTCAGTGCCTATCAGTATAAGACCTTCATGGGCTTGAGACAAGGGGTAACCGGGCTGCAAATAAACAAAACCACAGGTCGGTCTATATATAGGCATCGCTCCGTTATGTTTTTTGACAGCCTTTCAGCGAAGCGGTAGAATCCTGTGGTTTCGTCTGATTGACGGGCGACCGACTGGTATTCTTAAGCGACGGCAAAAGTGAGAGGCATATCCGATGGGAACGATGAATAGACGTCAGTTCTTGGGTGGTATCGGTGGCGCATTCGCAGCGTTGACTTTGCCGGCTTGGGCTCCTGCCGCGGGCCCGGCTGAGAGAAAAAGAAGGCCCAATTTCGTCTTTGTCTTTGCCGATGATTTGGGATGGGGAGATTTGGGCTGCTACGGCAATCGCCAGATTAGAACGCCGCATCTGGACGAGCTTGCCAAGAACGGCACACTATTTACGCAGTTCTACGTCAACGGTTCCGTTTGTTCGCCCTCGCGGACTGCGATCATGACGGGTCATTTCCCCGCACGGTACGCGATTCACGGGCATCTTTCCACCCACAGGCAGAACAAGGCCCGCGCGATGCCTGATTGGCTCGACCCCAAGGTGCCCAACGTGGCGGCCCTGCTCAAGGACGCGGGCTATGCCACCGCGCACATCGGCAAGTGGCACCTCGGCAGCGGGGTGGGGGCGCCCGACGTCCGAGATTACGGGTTCGACTTTGTGGGCACCGGAGAAACCGGCGGCGCCGCGGTAACGAAGGCCGATCCGTACTTCCGGGCCCGCTCCACTGCGTTGTTCGTCGATGAGGCGCTGCAGTTCATCCGCAACCACCGGGAGCGTCCCTTCTACGTGCAGCTCTGGACCTTGGTGCCTCACGCGACGCTGCATCCGACCGATGAGCAGATGAAGCCATACGAACGGTTTGCCCCCAGAGGTGTCCCTTATAAGGGCGTCAAGCAGATATACTACGCTTCGGTCACGGACCTGGATACGCAAATCGGCCGCCTGGTCAAGAGAATAGATGAGCTTGGACTGGCGGATGATACCGTTATCGCTTTTTCCAGTGACAACGGCCCTGAGGATCTGGACATCGGAAACGCCGTGCACAGCGGCATCGGCAGCACCGGCCCGTTCCGCGGACGAAAGCGGAGCCTGTATGAGGGCGGCATCCGCGTGCCGTTCATCGTCCGCTGGCCGAACCACGTTCCAGCCGGGAAGGTGGATGACACTTCCGTTATCGCCGGCGTTGATTGGCTGTCGACCATTTGCCGCCTGGCCGGTGTGACACTTGCGGGCGACTTGAAGGTCGACGGCCAAGATATGTCACCGGCGCTGCTGGGCGAGCCACGACAGCGAACTAAGCCTCTGATGTGGCAGTGGCGTTTCAGGATCTTTGGGCACACAACTAACAAGAGTCCTATGCTGGCCGTTCGTGAAGGAAAATGGAAGCTGCTGATGAATCCGGACCGCAGCCGAGTTGAGCTGTATGACATTCCCAACGACCCGACGGAAGTTGACAACCTCGCCGACCGGCATCCGGAAGTTGTCAGGAGGCTGTCCGAACAGTTGCTGACATGGCAGAAGACACTCCCTGCCGGCCCGGTCGAGGCAACTGCGGGCTCCAACGCCTATCCCTGGCCGTGATGTTGGGCGGTGACGCAACACTTGGCGGGAGAATGCAGTCTATGCAGAAGGGGACAGAGAAACGCGCAGTGGTCTTGCTCAGCGGCGGCCTCGATTCGGCCACGACGTTGGCCATCGCCTGCAGTGAAGGCTTTCAGTGTTACGCCTTGACTTTCAGCTACGGGCAAAGGCATAGACGGGAAATCGAGGCCGCTAAGAAAGTCTCCGCAGCGCTTGGGGTGATTGAGCATCGCGTCATCAAGATTGACTTGGCCGCGTTCGGGGGCTCGGCCCTGACTGACCGAGGCCTCAATGTCCCCAAGGACAGATCTGACTTGGGCGATGCGGTCCAGATCCCGATTACGTACGTGCCCGCGCGCAATACGGTCTTTCTGAGTTACGCGCTTGCCTGGGCGGAGGCGCTGGGGGCATTCGACATCTTCATCGGAGTAAACGCAACGGACTACAGCAACTACCCGGATTGCAGGCCCGCATTCATAGCGGCTTTTGAGAGAACCGCCAACCTTGCCACTGCCGCCGCTGTGCAGGGCAAGGGCCAGTATCGCCTTCACAGCCCGATCATAGATATGACCAAGGCAGAGATCATCCGTACCGGAAGTAAGCTCGGCGTGGATTTTGCCCTGACGCACAGTTGCTATGACCCGGACGAGCAAGGGAGAAGCTGCGGCCGATGTGATTCGTGCAGGCTGCGCCGGAAGGGCTTTGCCGAAGCCGGCTTGACCGACCCGGCAGAATACGTTGATGATGAAAAATGATGTGTTATGTAGCCGGCGGTTTCACCGCCGGTTGGCTGGATACGGATTCCGCACAACCCGATACGAAAAGATGGTGATAAACGAAATATTTTACTCCTTACAGGGTGAGGGCTTCTTAGCCGGTGTGCCCAGCGTGTTTGTTCGCGTGGCCGGCTGTCCTCTTCGCTGTCGGTGGTGCGATACGAAATACGCCTGGGAGCCCACCGCCGGCACAGAATACCGTGTTCGTGAGGTCGTGGGGGCCGTTGAACGCTGGCCCTGCAGGTTCGTGGTAGTAACCGGCGGCGAGCCGATGGCCAATTCGGAGCTGCCGGAACTGGCACAGCGCCTAAAAGCCGCGGGCGAGCATGTGACCATAGAAACGGCAGGCATTGCCTACGTACCGAACCTGCCTTGCGATCTAATGAGTATCAGCCCGAAACTGAGCAATTCTATCCCCGACCCAGAAGACAGGGGTTTAGCCCCCACTCCTGCGGTGGGGGTGGGGGGCACAGAAGACACAAGTTTAGCCCCCACTCCTGCGGTGGGGGTCAGGGGCACGGAAGACAGAAAACACAAGTTTCTAAGATTGGACATCGCAGTTTTGCGGAAATTGATTCACGACCACGAATATCTACTCAAGTTCGTCGTGGATTCGGAGGACGACCTGCCCGAGATAGAACGCACGATAGAAGAAATAGGAGATGTGGACCCGGAAAAAGTGATGCTCATGCCGCAGGCGGCCACCAGAGATGAGCTGTTGCGCAAAGCGCCGATGGTGGCGGAACTATGCAAGCAGACCGGCTTTGCATTTTCGCAGCGATTGCAGATTCTGCTTTATGATGGTCAGAGAGCAAAATAGTCCCTACGCGGCTTTCGGTGTATCTTACCGACCGAAGTGTGTTCTGAAGAACTCCAGTAGCTGTGGTTCTCTGGCATTTCCGCCCAAAGCACGCACACCCCATGCCCAACCGCCTATTGCATGGTGTCCGATTGCGCCACCGCCGAGGGCGACGAATCCTATGGCGAGGCCTCCTATAGCCAGCCCTAATCCCAGTGCCACGCCGCCTACGGCAGCTAACCCCAAAGCCACGCCCCCAAATGCAATAATACCCACCGATATCCCGCCCATAGCTACAGCACCGATAGCAATTCCCCCTATTGCGATAATGCCCTTTGCGAGTCGAATTCGACCGGTGCCAGGGTCCCAGGCCGGGCCTAAAACTATGTGCAGCAGCGGAAGCCCTAACAGTTTCGTTTCGGACACATATCCAAAGCAATAGAAGCAACCTGTTGCTCGTTCACCCGGGCCAATATCCATCCTGGAGGTTTCTCGCATCGCGGCAAGCAAGTCTTGATATTCATCCTTGCTGATCTTGCCCTCATGGCAAAGTTTTCTCAACTCTTCTTCGGATGTCGCGTTTGGTACGTTTTCCATTTCTCTTCTTTCGATTCCAAAAGAGAGAGCGTTGCTGCTCGCGCTATTCTGAAAGAGTCGGGGCTCTTAACAGGCGTATATCGTCAATCCACACGGTGCCGGTGCCGTCAATTACGAGGTTCAGCTTCACATTGTCGGGATTCTGACCCTTCTCTAAAACGAAGGACGTCTGCTCTTTCGTCCACTCGGTGGTGCCGGTAAGCGGTCTATCCAGGCCCTTGGAGAAGAACTCGCCGCGACCGGCAAAGCTGCACCACATCTCCAGATAGACCTGCCCCTCTATGTTTTCTGTCCGCAGATGCGCTTGGTAGAGCAGAACTGCGTTTTCTACGTCTATGTCCCCGGTCTCGAACAGGCGAACCGTCGTGGGCTCCGCCGCCTCGATTCGCAGAGAGCCGTTGCCGTCAATTGAGATTTGCCTGTCGATCTGCACTCCGGTTCGAGCTATCAGTCCCTGCATATCGTCCAGAGCAAACCGGCGCAGTTCAGTGGCGGCAGGAGGTGCTCTCAAAACACTCATGGAGGTAGCCGATGACCCTGCTTGCCCCCTCCAGCCGTAGAGCACAAAGCAGAGTAGGACAAAGACAAGAGAAAGGCCCAGCACGATATAGCCGACAATTAGGCCCGCCAGGGCCAGGCCCCGGCCCGCAAGGCTCGGCTCCCGATTCATTCTCCGCAGTGCCAGGTGGCCACAAATCACAGCGGGGATGCACCCAAGCGGTCCGAGAGCTAATGCCAGGACCAACGATGCAATCGCCAGCCCGGATGTTCTTTGCGGTTCGGCTGTGTTGCCTCCAGCCGGCTCGGTTTGTGTTTGTCTGCTTTTTTTCATTGCAGCCAGCAGGTCTTCGTATTCCGCTTCGCTGATCTTACCCTCGCTGCGAAGCTGTAGGAGTTCTTCTTCCGAGGAAGCATTTGTAACGTTTTCCATCATTTTATCTCCTGAGAAGCTCTATCAGCTAGATGCCGTTGGTTTGTGGTCCTGTTTATAGGTTTTCGCCTGCATTTCCTTTGTCTTCTTGCTCCCGCTTCGGCTATTTAGGCCTTATAGCGCAGGTGGAGCATTTATTTGCACGTAAGTACTGTCGCACGACGTGACGTACTTGTTCGGCCGTGACGGTAGCAAGGCTTTTGCCTAACGAACTTCGATGCCGCCCATAACGAAAATCATGCATCCCCCGCTGCAAACCGATATTGGCTTCGACCATGGCCTCCGTCATGTTCGCCGGGGCCTGCGCCATGACCGCAGCGGGGTCGGTCAGTTTGGTTAGCTGATAACAGAGCTGTTGGCCGATCATGGTGACTTCCATCGGATTCGCTGAGCCTGAACGCAGCGGTGCAAGCTGCTCTTGGAGCCTCTTGCAGACATTCTCAAATGACGCTTCGGGCCTGACGGAGGCTGAAATGTAGAAGAAGCTTCCTTCCGGGGTCATCAGGTCGGCGCCGGCGAAGACCATCCCCGCCAGTTTTTTGAGTTTCGGTTCGGAAAAGAACTTGACCGTGAGCAAATGACCCGTGGCCATTAGGCCGGAATAGTGCCGTTTGTTGAAGTCCGGTATGGGCCAGGTGAGCACGAGATGGCGGGCGTTGAGGTCCCACGTTACTTCGTGATGGCCGGGATGCAGTTCTACGGGGGCCGGTGTCTTGGCTTCGCTTTCGATGGCGGCGAACTTCTCTGTCATAATCGGCTTGAGGGTATCGACGTCGACTCCACCAACTACACAAATGAGCAGCCTATCAAGAACCGCCAGGTGCGCATCTCGGTACTTCTGAACCTCGCTGAGAGTAACTTTATCGACGTCGCCTTTTAGCGCTGCGTGGTTTCGGCCGTGACGATAGCATTGTGCCCAGGCGGCCATTGCGAACTTGTGCGTGGCCAGTCTCTGCGCTACGATGTCACATTCGGCATTGACGTGATTCTTCTGTGCTTGCAGCACTTCTTGTGTGAACGCCTCTCCTCGAATCCAGCGCAGGTGATGGTCCAGGCCCTGCTGCCAGTTCTCTACCGAGCCGTAGAAGTCGAGGCGCAGGTGGTCGGGCAGCGTCTCGGCATTGGCTTGTTTGTAGCTTAGAGACTTGCCGGTGCGGATCACCAAATGCTCGACAAGATGCGACCATTGTGCTTGACCGGGGCCGTCGCAGGCCGGGCCCATGGGAAAGAAAGAAAAAATGGAAACGTTCTTGCTATCGGCAATGTAAACGCAGGTAGCCCGGATGCCGTTGGCCAGCGTAAATGAGTTAGCCACGGGTGGGCTGCCCAGAATCGGCTGACCGGTTCCCGTAAGCATTGTGCCAATACTCAGGATGATACAAGCCTTTCGTGTTGCCATGTTCACACTCTCCTTGGCCATGCGCCTATCGGCAAGATGTTGCAGCACTTTTGTCCTTAAACTCCTGAAAGCTCTTCGAGTTTCTGCTTTGCCTCGGTCACGTCGATTTCGTCCCTGCGCAGTTGTTCCAGAATGGCTTTTTTCTGCGCATCCAGTTTCTTCAGTTCCTCATAGTCTGCAATCAGCTTGTCCAGCCGCGAGCGTATGGCGGCGTATCCCAGCGAGCTGTTTTGCTCCAGCGCCTTGATGCTGAATCCGGCCAAGAGATATTGCTCCAGGAACCTCTGGTCCTCCGCCGGCAGTTTGCTGAAGAAAGTCTCGCTGAAATGGCCTTCGATTTTCACATCGCAGATCGGGCATACCATTGCGGCCGTCCGCATCGGCAGCCCACAAGAAGGACAGGATGTCGAGAGTAATCTCTTGGCCATATTTACAAATATTAGCACTATGGTTCCTGAGGTCAATAATAATTTGGATATATTTCCAAAAATCCTAATTTTTTTGGGGATGCCTCAGATGGTCTTTATTGAGCTTTTTGCCCCTTCTAGCTGATGGTGTTGCCTCTGGGTGGCACCTTTCCGGCTATAAGCCGGAGAGGTGCTCGGTTCCAGAGAATGCATGTGGCGTGCGTTTTCGCGATGCGCGGATTGGCGATTGACAATGACCGGTCGATATTCGATAATCAATCATCATTGCACGGCCCGGGTGGCGGAATAGGCAGACGCGCCAGCTTGAGGGGCTGGTGAGCTTCGGCTCGTGCTGGTTCGAATCCAGTTCCGGGCAATGGTTCCGCACGGCGAGATTTTTGTGACGCTTCGGAAACAGACTAATGGCCGTATCGGATGAATTCACGGACTATGTGATTGACCAACTCTCCGCCTGGGGCGAGGTGTCCGCTCGCAAGATGTTCGGCGGGGCGGGTCTGTATTGTGATGGGACGATGTTTGGCCTCATCGCCGACGATGTTGCTTATCTAAAGGTGGATGATTCGAACCGAGCCGAGTTTGCCGCGGCCGGCTCATCTGCGTTCCAGCCGTTTCCGGATAAGAACGTAACCATGTCCTATTATGAGATCCCCGCCGATGTCCTGGAGGACCGGAACGAGCTGGCCGGATGGGCCGAGCGTTCGCTGGCCATCGCAAGAAAAAGCAAGTAGAATTACCACCTAGTGCCGTTTCCATTAAGTAAGTATAGCTTTTGTTGGTATGTCATTCCGGCCTTGAGCCGGAATCCAGATTTGGAAGCGTGGATTCCCGCTTTCGCGGGAATGACAAAATGTGACATTTACTTTTTAGAAACGGCACTAGATCATTGATACACGGTCGTTCGATATTACCCGCCAGGCAGGGCCTGGCGGCTGAATGGTGCATAGTGATTATGGCGAAGACGGTTGGTTATGTGCTGACCTGGACAACGTACTTCGCGTATTTAGCCCCGAAGCCTGCTTCGCGGGGCCTTGCTCAGGTCAGGCCGAGGCGGTGCGCTTCAAGGTCCAAGCCGTAGCGTTTCATCTTCTTGTATAAGGTGGTGCGGTTGATCCGAAGTGCTTCGGCGGTTTGCTTTCTGTTCCAGTGGTGGGCCTCCAGAACCTTCCGAATGAGTCTCCTTTCCGGTTCTGCCCGTGCTTCCCTCAGGCTCATTTGCGCATAGGGGTTCTCCTGAGCTTGTTCCTGTCTGACGGCGTCGGGCAGGTCTTCAAGGCCGATGAATTTATCCTTACTTAGCAAGACGGCGCGCTCCATTACGTTCTCAAGCTCTCGAACGTTGCCCGGCCAAGAGTAATGCTCTAAACACTCCATCGCTTCATCCGTGATGCCGAGCTTTTCCTTATTGTGTTCCGCGCAGTACTGCCACAGGAAGTGCTTTGCCAACAAGGGAATGTCACCGACCCGCTCTTGCAAGGGCGGCAGCTTGATGGTCACTACGTTTATGCGATAGTAAAGGTCTTCTCGGAATCGGCCGTGCTTGACCTCTTCTGCCAGGTCACGATTAGAAGCAAGGATAATGCGCGTATTTATGGTCTTGGTTGTGTTGCTGCCCACCGGTTCGAATTGTCTGTCTTCCAACACGCGCAGCAGCTTGACCTGCAAAGCCGGCGAGGCATTAGCGATTTCGTCGAGGAAAATTGTCCCTCCATCTGCCGCTAAGAACTTGCCGTCTTTGTTTGCCACCGCACCGGTAAACGCACCCTTGACGTGGCCGAATAGCTCGCTTTCCAGGAGTGTCTCGTGCAATGCCCCGCAGCTTACTTCGACAAACGGTTCATCGCGTCTGCCGGAGCGGTAGTGGATTGCCCTTGCCAACATGCTCTTGCCGGTGCCGGATGGGCCGGCCATGAGAATCGTGGTGGTGGTATCGGCCACCGCTTCCACCAGTTCGAAGATCTTGGCCATTTTGTAGTTGTGGCTAATGATGTTCTCGAGGCTGTATTTTTGTTCGAGCTGGAGTCTGAGTCTTTCGTTCTCGCTGATGAGTGTTTGGCGTTTCAGCGCTCTGTCGATGGCCAGACGCAGGTCTTCGTCCACAATTGGCTTGGTCAGGTAGTCGTACGCACCCTTTTTGATTGCCTTGACCGCCCCTTCGATTGTTCCGTATGCGGTAGTCGCAATGGCGACGGTCTGCGAGCCGTTCTTGCTGGCGATGTCCAGCAGTTCGAAACCGTCTCCATCCGGCAAGTTGATGTCGGCTATAATCAGTGAGTATCTTTGTTTCTGTAGCTTTGCCAAGGCCCCCCTCATGGTGTCTACGCCGGTGACCTGGAAGCCTTCAAGCGACAGGAATTCGCATAGGGAATCCAGGATAACTTTGTCATCGTCCACAACGAGAATACTCTTGGCCGCCATTGTGATTCCTCATGCGCTCAGGAATTCGTTGTCAAAGCTGATGGAGCCGTGGTCCTGCTCAAGAAGCCGTGTTTACGAGCTCTTGTCCATCTGCCATATATTTACTATATATCCTATCTTTCCTATTGTCAAGAGCCTATGCTGCCAAAAATCAACGTAGCTATGCTTTTTTTTTGCAGTCTCGACAAGGCCCTTGCTCCGGAAGAAAGGCGTTTTTCGGTCGATATCGTATGGTATGACCCACTTGTTTGACTATGCCAACGCGAGTCCTGTTGTGTTGCCTTTCATAAACATCCTGAATATCTTGGCAGTAGTTCGTCCCGGCCGGCCGAGCCGACCGTTGTGCCTGATTTTGGTGCCGGGCGAATTGCGTGATTTGGTGAAGAATGGTGCTCCGGTACTCTGGAGCACGCAATTGCAGTTCACGTGCGTGTGTCGGGCCAGGTTCCCTGGAAGACCTGCACGGCGGGGCCGGTCATGTAGACGCAGTTGTCTTTTTCAGCCCAGTATAGATCCAGGTCGCCGCCCGGTAGATGAGCCGTGCAGGCTCGGTTCTGCCGCCTCGTGAGGACGCCGGCTACGCAGGCGGCGCAGGCGCCGCTTCCGCAAGCCATCGTAATTCCACTTCCCCGCTCCCACGTCCGCATAGAGAGCTCATCTCGTCCTTCGACCTGAACGAAGTGCACGTTTGTGCGGTTCGGAAAAAGACTATGGTGCTCGATGGCCGGGCCGAGTTTTTCCAAGTCCACAAGGGCCACATCGTCGCAGAAGAATACCGCATGTGGATTGCCCATGGAGGCGCACGTCATGTGCAACTCGTGTCCGAGGACCTCAATAGGATGCTCGACAACCTTGCCAGTGTCGAGCCTCACCGGTATGTGTTCTGGTGCAAGAATCGGCTGGCCCATGTTCACACAGACCTTGCGGACCCTGTTGTTTTCATCGGTCAGCAAACCCACGCTGATGATTTCTTTGCCGGTTTCAATATCCAGGGATGTGGGGTAGGGCTGCCGGCCGGGCACCAAAAATGCCGCGCCGGGCTCGGTCAGCTTGTGTTCATAGACGTATTTGGCCAGACAGCGCACGCCATTTCCGCACATTTCGGCTTCTGAGCCGTCCGCATTGAAGGTCCGCATCCGGACGCCGGCTTTCTGCGACGGGCAGATAAGAATTAGGCCATCGGCGCCAATTCCTCGGTGTCGATCACTTACGATCGGAGCCAGCTTCGAAGGCGCCTTGACCTTCTCCTGAAAGCAATCGACAAAGACGTAATCGTTGCCCAGACCATGCATCTTCGTGAATCTCATGATGGTCACCTCGTCAAGAGTCCCAATAGTATATTCGTCCACAGCGGGCATGACAATCGATGTCTGGCGATATTCTTCTGGGGGGATCAGCTCTTGCCGGTTCGATGGAATCGAAAGACCTTCGGCGACGGCGTATGGAACGATGGGTTATATGTTCCGACGGACGCCCGCGGCAAGACGCGGCCAGGGCAGGTGAGACGATGCACCGGCGCAGGCGCAGCCTATTCAATCGCAAATTCTTTTCGTCGCGTGTTGAGTTGCGCTTTGAGGCGCGCCACAATAGACGAGTGCATCTGCGAAACACGCGATTCGGACAGATCCAGCGTGGCGCCGATTTCTTTCATGGTCATTTCTTCATAATAGTACAGTACGACAATGAGCCGTTCCGCCCGCGAAAGTCCCTTGGTCAGGAGGCTCTTTAGGTCTCGCTTTTGCGCCTCGATAACGGGGTCTTCGCTTCTTTGATCTTTGATGATATCTATTTCTCGGACGTCTTTCTCGCTCTCCTCATCCCCGCATTTCGTGTTCAGCGAGACCAAGCTGGCCGCGTTGGCATCTCGCTGCAGCCTGGCAAATTCGTCCATATCCATATTGAGTTCCTCGGCGATTTCTCGTTCATCTGGTTTTCTGCCCAGGTGCATCTCGAGGCTGTGCGTGGCCTTGGCGAGCTGATGTGCGCGCGCGCGGACCAGACGTGGGACCCAATCCATACTGCGTAGCTCATCGAGGATGGAACCTCTGATGCGAGGCGCGCAATAGGTCTCGAATTTCACGCCCCGGCCGGGATCAAAGGCGTCGATGGCATCCATCAGTCCGAAGATGCCAGCACTGATAAGGTCATCTAATTCGACTTTGTCTGGTAGTTTGCTGTGCAATCGTTCGGCGCAATAGCGTACGAGGTCTCTGTAACGCTCCATGAGAAGATTTCGGTAGTAGTCATCGTGTGCTTTGTGGAACTCTTGCCAGACTTCTTCGATGTTGATTTGGTGCTCTGTTTTCACAGGATCCCTCCCTGACAGTATCAACGGGTTATGGGACTCGGTTTTTCTGTTTTTGGAACCTCTTTACGGAGCAAAATGGTCAGTCCTATAAAAGCTGTGTTTGTTCCTACTGGTTGCGTTGTGTGACGAACGTTGCACAGCGCTCTGGCTGTAGTCTCTTATCGGCCTGTTGGGCGATAACTTTAGCAGGACAGTTGAATAACCTGGGCCAAAAACATGCTGGCCAGCCGTGTGCAGGAATGTGCTTCTACAATCCATTGGTGTCACGAAATCCCTTTCATCACCGATGGAGCGAAGAGTTTCGCGGGTTTACACTTCGGACATGGAGATTGGCTGTTGTTTGGTCCGGAGCAGTTCCGCGGCAATTCTTTGGTTGAGTGCGTTTTCCAGCAGCTTGTCTATTTGCAGTCGCAGGTATTGCTCTTTGTTTTCTTGAAGCAAGTTCTTGGCGTTGGGGTCGGCCAGTGGATCGACGTGGACACTGCCGTCGTGGCCGAACCTAATAGTATCCGTATCGCACAGCAAGAGGCGCCGGTTCTGCGTATGTTCGGAAATCGCCCTATTCAGCAAGAGCGAAAACTCCCGGACCATAAGGTCTCTGGGTGTGAAGCCGGGAGTGTGAATGTTAAAGATGTTATCAATGAGCGTCTTTTGACGCATCTGTGTGAACCGGATGATGATAACCAGTAGCTCAGTGATATCATTCTTTGCTAACGGTAGCAGGTTCATACGCGCTCCTTGCGTTCATCGAATGTCTTTGGAATTTCGTAGCCGGCGGTATCTGTCCGCCGTTCGAGATGCTACGGTGGCGTGCGAGCGTATGGCAGGGCGGTGAGCGACAAGAGGTCCAACGGTTTTTCTCATCCCCGATTGCTTCCATTCTTCCTTGAATCTTCAAAGCTCCAGATCAGCGAGAAAAAGGCAAAAAAACGTTGCGTTTTTTTATGTAAATGATGTCAACGCATTTATTTGGTTCTTCTTGATCGTCTCGGCGAGGACGGCCTATCCTGTGCTTGTTTGGTTTTTCGGTGGGCCATGTCGACAGATGTCCACGTTCTGTGCCGTTTGCCTTCCTTCTTCAAGATTTCCATTATCTCGGTCAGGGTTTTCGTTTGTTTTAGCTGCGTAATCCGAGCTAATCGTTCGAAGACGGACTCGTCGTAGAGCCGATGTCCTCCCTCAGTCCATTCTGTTTCTGTAATCAGACCCATGGTTGTGTAGTTGTGGATGGTCTGTCGTGAAAAAGGGGTATAGCGGACTAAGTCACCAATGCGATAAAGCTTCGCAGGTATCCGAAACATCGCGTTGTGAGCTGGCCGTTGCATGGCTGAAGTCTTTGTAATGCAGTGACAGCGATTAGGCTGTTAGAACCGTGCAAGAGGTACGGTAAACGAGCTATCGACAGCCTAAAAACATCCTCTACATCTCCTGTTAAGTAGCGCGCCTCACACTCAGTCGCGCCTCACGAAGTAGCAAACGAGTATCAGTGATTTCGGCATTGCCCAAAACCGGGGCGAACATCATCAACGACGACAGTTCATGTCTTGCCACTTGTGTGAGCCACGGTTTTTCCAAGCGAGCAGATTAAGCCCCTTCAATCTTAAGACCGCTCTTTTTCTCAACTGCGTTCCGCGTGATTAGGCTTTCACATGGGTCAATATTTATACGTTTTGCAAAATGTAAAATGCCCGCCTTCGCCTGTCAAACCTTTTTTCCATTTTTCGCGAAAATTTTTGTCTGGCTCGGATCCCTATCCTTGATTTGCTATCGGACCTTGCGTCCCTGGCCGAGCAACTGTGTCTCAGTCCGCCGCAGTATGCCGGCTGTGCAGCAGTGGTGGGTTCCCTTTGGCCTGGTTTTGTGCTCGCTGGTATGGCTTTTTCTCAAATACGCCCGTCAAAAATCCGATAAGAGGAAGGTAGTCTTAGATCGTCCGCAGCGCGCCTATTGTGGATGGGTACCGGCCTTGTCCGAAGACATGCAGCAGAACAAGAAAACGGCAGAAACATCGGTTCATCCGAAACAGGGTGGCGTTTCTTTTCTCGAACGGGTGACCCCCTTGGCCCGGCAAATAAACTGCCTGGATATGGGACGCATTGCGGATGTGTGTGTGAGCGAGATACCGGACCTGCTTGAGGTCCGGTTTGCATCGTTGTATGTGCTCGATGAGGCAAACTCTATGTTGCATTTGCTTCGGCACAATCATCCCTTCCCGATAAATAAGATCGTATCCATAAACCAAAATCCCCCCTCTCCGATGGTCATGGCGGTACGAACCAAAGAACTCATCTTGATCAGCAATATCGATACGCACCAAAAGCCTGTGATCCGGAAATCCCAGCGCGCCTTTGCGGAGAACTATAAGACGAACAATTGCGTTATTGCCCCCCTTATTTGCCAGGAACGTGTGATCGGCGTGCTCAATTTGGCTGATAAGGTGCGAGGCACCAGCTTCCAGAGCGCAGATATCGCACTGATAGAGTTATTCAGTCAACTAGTCGGGGCATCAATCGGTAACATCAAGCTCTTTGAGAAGACGCAGCGTCAGGCCACTACAGACGGGCTCACCGGTTTTGTAAACCACAAGACCTTTTATGAAATCCTGGAGAGAGAACTGTGGAGGTCACGACGATATGGGGGGCCGATTTCCCTGATTATGGTGGATATTGATAATCTCAAGAAGATCAACGACACCTACGGCCACCGAGCCGGCGACAAAGTCATCAGGGAAATCAGCAGACGAGTCAAGGGCTGTATTCGGCAAATTGACACAGCAGCTCGCTACGGTGGAGACGAGTTTGCGGTGGTGTTGCCGAATACCTCGCTTAGCGACGCCGTTGTCGTTGCCGAACGGATGGTCGAAGTGGTCGCGCAAAGTCCGACTACGTGGCAGAGGGAAGAGATTCCCTTATCGATCAGCGTGGGACTGGGCCAATATGACGCCGATACAAATCCGGAAGATATCACCAGTCGTTCGGACCAGGCACTGTATAGCGCCAAGCAAGCGGGCAAGAATACCTTTCGAATTTTCGAGCCTTCCCGTCCGTAAGCCATCATCGCTTTCCAGGACAGTATCTGTGCAATTCCGGCACGAATTCGCCTGTGAGTTTCGCGAGTCCTTGTTGCTCGCGTTGGGTTGCCTTGGTTGAACCGATCCTATTGCCTGCCCCTTTCCGTATTGGAAGACGGACCGAATGGCCGCGTAGGACCTGAAACAATCGCAGAGCCTTGAAATAGGTAAGAACTTGTGAATAATAGGCTTACGTTGATTGACTTGTCGTCGGTAGACCCGACAGGCCGGTAACGGCGCGATGTCAACAACTTCTTCTTGACCTAAAGGCGGCCTATGTGATATAAAATAGGTGTCAGGTCTACGGATTGTGCCCTAATGCGCTGGATTTCCATAATCTGTTGGTCCTCGTGGAGGGTCAGCGAAGATGGCGGGTCCTTATATGTTCATGGCCAGCCTCACATTTTGACCCACCACTCGAGTTGAGTCTACGAGGCAGGAGGTGAGCCGGCAGGTTTGAAATTTGGAATTCCGAGCAGATCTTGCTATTTTGGTGTGCGGCCAAAACGCAATGATTGTGGTTCATACTTATTTGAAGGAGGATTATCATGTCTAAGAAATTGGTGTACCTCGTTTGTCTTGTTCTAATGATGGGTCTGGCAGTTGATGCGCGGGCCGATCTCGCAGATTGGGAGGCGGCCATAAGCGCCGGCAATCCGCTGCACTGGTACAAGTTCGACGAGACCAGCGGAACCGACTGCATCGATTCCGGCAGTGCAGGCCTGAACGGAACCTACACCGGTGTGTCATCCGGCGAGCAGGGATACTTCGGCCCCGCAGCGGCCGCCGAATTTACCAGAGCCGATGGGGATGTGGTCGATTTTGCCGACGCTACGGATCTGAGCGGCTCGTGGACGGCAGAGTACATCGTCAAAACGGTGAAGCCTCCGGCCGGTCAGGAGCCACAGGCGCTGCACGATAGCGCCGCTACTTCGATTCGCCTGGCCGCCTGGAGCGCGTTGGGTGAGGCCGGCTTTACTCTCTATGGAGTCGCCGACTATCAGTTCACGCCCGTTACAGGACTGACCCTGAACGATCTGGTGGTCCAGCAGGATGAATGGATGCACCTGGTATGGCGCAGGAACAGCAGCGGCACGCAGGTCTTTTTTAACGGCAAGCTGGTGGGTACCAGTGCAGACAGTATTGCGCTGGGCCGCCTGCGGATCGGCGGTCATGGTGCGGTTACAAACGCGCTGGATGGTGTCCTGGATGAAGCGGTGGTGTTCGACCGTGCTTTGACAGATGCGGACATCATCGCTCACGCAGAGGCCGCTTCTCTTATTGACCGGTCCATATTCCAGGCCGGCAATCCCGATCCGCCTGACGCTGCAATCGGCGTGACCATGGCGTTGCTTCGGTGGACACCCGGAGTTAGGGCGGCTTTACACGATGTGTACTTCGGTACGACGCCCGACCTTGGGCCGACAGATTTCGCGGCACAAAACCCGAAGTTCGCGACGCTGTATTATCATGCTGCCGGCCTGACGGCGGGGACCACGTATTACTGGCGGATCGACGAGATTGAGGGTGACGGCGCCACCATCCACACAGGTAATGTCTGGAGCTTCACGGCCGCTCCCTCAACCGCCTGGGACCCCAGCCCGCCCGATGGTGCGCAGTTCCAGGACGTGGATGTGGACCTGAGCTGGGTGCCTGGCATGAATGCTTTCAAGCACGATGTATATTTCGGCACCGATGAAACCGCCGTAGCAGAGGGCGCGCCCGACACCTCGAAAGGCAAGGTCTCCGATATAACCTTCGACCCTGGTACTCTGGCGCGTGGCACGACCTACTACTGGCGGATCGACGAGGTCGAGATTGACGACACGACGCACAAAGGCCACGTCTGGAGCTTTACGACAATACCCGTAATACCCATCTCCGATCCGAATCTTGTGGGCTGGTGGAAGCTTGACGAGGGGCAAGGCTCCACCGCACTTGACTGGTCCGGCTATGAGAATCACGGCACGTTCGTCGATGACCCGCAGTGGGTAGCCGGATACGACGGCGGCGCGCTGCAGTTAGACGGCACGGACTCAGTGGACTGCGGCAATTCGCCCGAGCTGCAGATTACCGAGGCGATTACCATCGCCTGCTGGGTCAACCCTGCGGGCCTGTCCGGCGACAGGGGCTTCGTCGGCTGGGACGGAGCCTACACGCTTAAGTCCAGCGGCGACCACCTGCGGTTCACCACGCCCGGCATTCTGGATCACGATGCCCTCGACGCGATTCTGGAGACTGGGACCTGGCAGCATGTGGCTGTGACCTTCCAGCTTGAGCAGACCGGCGGGGCGGTGTTCTACATCAATGGAGTCGAGGTCGACCGGCTGGATAGCTCAGCCGCCAACCTGGGTACGGGACCATTTCACATCGGCACCAATCAGTGGAGTCAGACCTATACCGGCCTGATTGACGATGTGCGTGTCTACGACAAGGTGCTAACCCCGGAAGAGCTCAAACAGGCGATGCGAGGCGATCCGCTGCTTGCCTGGAACCCCAGTCCGGCTAAAGGATCAACGCCCGACATCGATGGGGCAAGTGTCCTTAGCTGGTCGCCCGGCGACCAGGCCGTCCAGCATGATGTATACCTGGGCACGGATGAAAACGCGGTGGCTGATGCCGACGCTTCAGACACA